>Ga0208648_1000866_pt1 | contig 27991 bp, 16 predicted proteins | sample AntAceMetag02UKL_FD_184772 | JGI IMG/M metagenome (GOLD analysis project Ga0208648, IMG submission 184772) | Saline lake microbial communities from Ace Lake, Antarctica - Antarctic Ace Lake Metagenome 02UKL (SPAdes) (version 2) | ecosystem: Environmental > Aquatic > Non-marine Saline and...
TCAAGGAAATGCGCAGTCGCCGTGGGTACTTCCCAGGAATCTGCGAGGATGATTGTGTCAGGTTGAATTTCCATCTGGTAGATTACCTCATCATCTACACCATATAAGTAATCACCATCCCAGGCAAGCCCACGCATACCGGTCGCGGTTCGATCTTCTTCCAAAACAGGTTGATCATAAGTCGCTAACAGTTCTCTACCGAGATCATCATACTTATATATCTTATTTGGTCCGGTTGGATCCAAGTTGTTAGATCCACTTATAAAATAATTTCTGTCAACAAAAACGATCCCATGATAGCGTGATTCATCCGGGCTGAGATCAAAAGCGTGGAGGTTATTCCAGGATTCAGTGGTTTGGTCGGGACGTTCACGAGGATCATCGAGAAAAATCTCAGCGGAATATTCAAGTACCCCATTGCCATCATTACTAATGGTGATCTCAACTGTCTCTTCGGTATCAGGTTCGAGTTCCCGGTCAATTTCATATGAATTGAGATCGAGTTCCGAGTGTTTCATTGCTATATCAACAAACGTAGTCTCACCCTCTGATACTGTAACTTGTGTTAAAACTGTGTCGATAAAACATTCAGACATGAATTGGAGATCATATTCACCCATAGCTATTTCAGAAAACAGGTAGTAACCGGCAGAATCCGTTTCAGTGGTGTACATGTTATTTGTTGTGCTAACATATACACCCGGCATCGGTTCACCAGTTGCGGAATCAGTGACAGCGCCCTCAAGTGTACCTGTAATAAACTCGACGTTTGTAGTAAAGAGAATTGCTAAACCATTACCATAATCATCCTCATCTTCCACAGCGCCTGGAGACGGATCAAGAAAATAATAATATTGGAGTCCATCGGTGTAAGTACCATCCAAAATCCCGGTTGTCCACCAGGGATTATATCTACTATACCCAATATGATGCATCATTCCATTTTCGAGATATTGAAAAAGAATTTCGTTATCTTGAGACCTTGTTACATGATCCCCAATTAGATCGTAAATTATTATCTCATATGTGCAGGCATAACCATAGTTGTTTCCACCCCCCCATCCCAATGATTCAAACCATTCGATTATATAGCGGTTATTGTCTTCATCGTAGTAGGTGAATACGGCAGAATTATCTGTGAGATAACGTTCGTCCCAGTAAATTGCCAGCATGTTGTTGGGACCGTATGGTCCGGGAATAGGCGAGTTTTTTGTCGTACCATAAAACTGTTCCTGGTTGCCGAATGCAGCCCATCCGTTATTGTTGATAGTAATTGTATCGAAAGTATTTCCATAATATTGCACCTCGAAAGGCAGAGGAAGTGCAGGAGCTTCGCCATAATCCTCAACTATATCTTCTATCCGGAGGATTCCTTCATAATCAAAATCATCAACATCTGGATTAATCTCGATCCAGTCATATTCCGGACTAACCTCATAGCTGGTATCCGCATTGTCAAAAGCCCAGTAGCCATAGTTATCCGGTCCACATGGATCAGTCGCGCTGCGTGATCCAAGTGGAATCGAGAACCATGCTGTGTCAACCTGACCATCATCAGTTGTAACGATCAACCTGGCACTTGCTGCAAAACCGGGAATACTCTCAGGATGTGATCTGATTTCAAATTCAGCCGATGCGGATTCGCCAGTCTCCATCGCCTCGAAATTTGCGTCAGGTTCAATAGCCGTGCCATAACTGTGGAGAAATGTCAGGTGTCCTTCAGATGCAGAGGCGTCACTTCCCCCTACATTGATGATCTCAATAGTTACAGTCGTTTCATCACCCGGTTCCATTTCGTCAGTCCCGGTAGCTTGAACAAATAGATATTGAGGAGCGTTTATTTTAATAGCGAAGTCATCGTAATAAGTACCCTGATCACTGTCAAATTCCAGGTTCAAATGTAGCAGCCATGTATCCTGAGTTTCTGGATCGATCTCCACGAGGATCAATCCTTCGCCAACTTCATCATCTCCTGCGTTAATTGTTTCAAATTCCACCTCACCATCGATATCAGTTATCCAGACATCATCGCTTTCTGCGGTAACCGTAATGTTTGATTGATTATTATCACCAAAGTTACGAGCTGTAATCATCAATCCAACTGTTTCACCGGCATCAGGTAACCCGTTGTCGTTTCCTTCTGTGCCATCTTCGCCGTCGTCCTGGAAAGTGATCTCAGTAAAGCCGACACGGGAATCGGGCGCTACGATCTCCACATCAATCTGTTCAGGATGAAAATTTTGCGCTGTTACGGTAAGAATGGCTTCACCTTCATGACGAGCTGGAAAGTGGAGAATGGCCTGACCATTAGAGTCAGACTCACCCCTGGCGATAACATTCTCATTGTCATTGACTTTGTATAGTGTCACCCAGGCACCTCCAATCGGATTACCATCCGAGTCGGTCACTTCGACACTATAACTGTTCCTGCCAAGTGGGATGGTTTCTTCGGCATCCACATTTAATTCTGCTGGAATTGCTGTCCAGAGATAGACAAGGGGATCACCCATCAGGTTATCTGCCTCTGCATATTTTAAGAAACAATAGTTTTCATGATCACGATATGGCGAAAATGCGTAGTACATATTATGCTGGGCGCCCCAGAGCATTTGTCCCAGGGTGGGTAGATGTAAACGGAGAGCCGAATAGGCTCCTCCGGCGGAAAATGCGTTTTCATAACTCCAATGCGCAGTGTTGTTCGAGGTTCCGAAAGCGCCAATTGCTCCTGTTGGCGAATCATTACTCCAGGCTCGAATAAAAGCTTCAGGCATTGATTCTTGAAAAGAAGCCCAATATCCTGTTCCAGAACCGAGCTGCATAGCAACAAAAAGTTTATTCGCATTATTCAAATTATGAATATTAATTAACGATAATCCATCACTAATGCCACCGGCAAAATTGTAATAATTTATACCCTCGACATTCATCCTAAGGATTATTCTGCTTCGAGCACCATCAGGACCATTGGAAGAATACTCATAATAAACATCAGAATATCCAAGATTGAACAACTCCGATCTTACATATTCACAAACAGAAGTGCCATCAATAGGATGATAATCATAAACCGCAAGACACGCGCCCTGCAGATACCAGTCAGTATCATCCATGTATGGATCGCGTTCATAGGAGAGTACTTTCGCCACATAATCTTCGAGTTCACTATAAGTTCTCATGCTTATGCGACCTATTATTACATCCTGGTATATGTCTTCATCGTCCATTAGCTGGTAATAGTAATCAGCACAATTGTTTCCGTTCCGCTCACTATAGGATCCTGGAACAGAAAAATCACCATCAGCATCTCCGACAATCACCACATAATCAAATGGTTGTTCTTCATAACGATCTCTTAACTCATTACGGATGTTTTGTGGTGTCCATGCACCAATATCTTCATCAGTTAGAAAATTGAGTTCCCATCCTTTTTGTAGTTTCCACTCAATCCAGGGTTTAAGCGATTCCCAAAGTTCTTCGTCATCTCGCATCACGACCTGTACTCCACCACGGTAGAGTTCGTATTCATCAAGCTCGTTTTCATCCCAGTCGAGGAACTGACGATACCAGGGGAGGAAAGTGCTGCTTATCCTGGTGGGTAATTGATCCGGCAAATCGGGATTGTTGTCTTCCTCGAAACGAATATCTACATCAATACGGTCATAGACCCTCACTTCACGGCGAGCTGGATTTACCTGGACTGGATAGGTTATGAGACTGGAAACACAGAAGTCGTGTCGATTAGTTGGATTTGATAATGCCGCTAACTTGCCGGGGTACCAGGAATCGACCGGTGACTTGACTTGACCAAGTTCTCCAGGTGTTGAACCTCCGAAGTATGCTGCATAGTCGATATCAGTATAGGTCTCGTAATGGACATCAAGTATCTTAAGCCTGGCAGATTTTCGGGGAGGCAGGCGGAAAGTCCGGCTTGTCACCGGGACTAAAGGCAAACCCTGTTCTTCGAGGAATCCACACATCAATTTATAGTCAGCTAAGGAGACCTGCTCCTTAGCTGTGCCTACTGTTTTCCACTCGGGCTCAGCGATTTCAAGTGACAATCGCATCCCGTTAGGAGTTATTACCCTGCTTGAAACTTGCAACGGCAGCCCTTGATCGGCAGCCAGATTCCGTGCCGATGCAATACCAGTCAACAAAAATAAGCAACTAAATCCAAATAACCATTTTGAAAGTTTCATGACTCATCCGATTGTGTATATCTCAAAACTTCAGTCCAAAAGAACATGCTGCAATACAGCTAATATGTAATCCTGTACATCATTCCAATGATTGTTAATCAAATCTTTTGTTTCTTCCTGTAAAGTTGTATGAATGTCACTATTAAATTTTATCGCACCAAAACCACTTTCCGTATCTCATCCATTTTCCCCGGCACGGTGGCATGGATGAAGTATATTCCGCTTGTCAGATTCTCTGCGTTTAATGTGAATTTATGGTATCCGGGCAATAAATTTTCGTCTGCCATTAAGGCAACCTGTTTTCCGAGAATATTGTATATTTGCACCTTTAGCCCCGACTGCTCAGGCAAGGCAATTATCAGCGACAATTCAGGATTGAAGGGATTGGGGTAAACCGCTTCTATCTTGAATTCTGTAGGCAATTCTTTAGATTGTTCAGTATTTATCCCTGTGCCCGGTTCGAAATAGAAAGTGAAACGCTCGAGGCATTCGACTTCGTCATCACCTGAAACAGCCCTTACCCACCAGTTAACCGACAGGGTATCGCTCCATGAATAGAGTTCAAGTTCTTCGGGGATATTTATTGTCAATACTGTATCTCGCAGATGATCGAAATTGACTGTTCTTTCTGACTCGTCATCCAATGTTACCATGAAATTAAGGCTGTATATGACATTTTCATGCAAATCCGGATCTACTGACTGCTGCCAGGCAGTTTCAATTTCATAAGGATCGGCAAATGGAATTATTTCGCCGTTTTCCGGTTCGAGCAGTTCGAAATCCGAGGGCAGGTCGGGCAGATCAGCATAAAAACTCCAGGTGCTGTTTGCGAAGGTTCCGGGTGTGTTATCATCGAGCACGAGGACAGTCCAGTAGTAAAGGTTCTCCTCATCTATTTCAAAAGTATATGTATTATCCTCAATGTCTGCATATACCGGATCACCCATATCATCGGGATTATCGGAGAGGTAGATATCATAGACTACTTCAGCGCCACCGGGGTCGTTTGATGTCTGCCAGGAAAGTGTTATCTCTGCGCCGATGTTTATAGATCCACTGTCCGGGGAAGTCAAATCAAATTCTTCGGGAGGCAGATTGATCTCGAAGGTCCAGGTCTGGTTCGACCATTTGACAGTCTCGGTTTCCTCGTCATAAGCATAAACCTGCCACCAGTATTCAGAATTATCCTCAATCATGTTGAATATAAGAAACGTATCCGTGTCCGCGTCAAAAAGCGTATCAGCAGCAAAATCTTCCTCTGTGGAGATATTCACAAAATAGGTGATCGGATCACCCGAATCGGGCGCTACTGATGCGTGCCATCGCAAAGTCAGTGGCTGATCCACTATAACAGAATCATCAACCGGCTCAGCGAGATCGAACTGCGACGGGCTGACCTGCTCAAACCAGGCGATGGTGTTTTCATCATACCCGGCACAGAGGAAATCCATATCGTTATCCTGATCCAGATCAATTGTAAACAGGTCGATAGGACCGTCAAAATCATCCGTGATCAGGTGTTCGGTGAAATCTTCTTCACCATCATTTTCCCACCACGATATCCTGTCCTGGCTATATCCGCCTCCAATAACATCTACATCATTATCACCATCCAGATCATCGGCATAGACTGTATAAGCGTTGGTATAGTTATTATTCAGGTCATGACGAGTGAAACCGCCGTTGCCGTTATTCTCCCACCATATAAAATCATTATCACTGCTTGATGCGCTCACCAGGTCCATGTCATCATCGTCGTCGATATCGATCAGGTGTATATCCCTGGGAGCACGGGTATAGTTGATAACAGTTCGCTGAATCCATCCGCCATTTGCAGGAGAGCCGTCACTCTCCCACCAGTAGATACGATTCCCGTGTGCGGCAGCATCAATGATATCGATATCACCATCATCGTTAATATCAGCGGCATAAACTGAATTTGCGGCATCAAATCCGGTGGCTATTACATGGAGGGTGAAATTTTCGTTCCCGTCATTCTCAAACCAGACAACCCTGTCAGCCACTCCACCTGCTGAACCGATAATATCCAGATCACCATCATCATCAAGATCGACAGTCTTGATTGTATTTGATCCATCAATGTTGGACTCAATGATATGTTCTTCAAATTCTTCGTCGCCATTATTTTCCCACCAGATATAGTAGTCGCCAAAATCTGCATGCGAAGCTGTTCCGAGAACATCTATATCATCGTCGCCATCAAGATCATCAGCCCAGACACAATTGGCGCCCGGAAGATCTTCCCTTATCACATGTTCGGTAAATTCTTCGTTTCCGTCATTTTCCCACCATCGTATTTCTTCTTCTACTGGGGCAGCGCCAAGGATGTCATAGTCGTCGTCATCATCCAGGTCGATCACATAAACCGAGCGCGCCCGTTCAAAATCAAAATCTTCGCTGATGGCATGTTCAATAAAAGTTACTTGTGAGGTACAAACAGAGTAGAGCGCTGTGAGCAGGAATATTGCTGTTGTAAGGATTGCTTTGTTGCTTGTCATCATAACCTCCCCTGATCCTGGTGCTGAGCAGAAAACGGTTGAAATTACCTAAGCTATAAAATGCTAAATTATTAAGAAGAATGCAAGGAGGAGGGGGAAATATTATAATTTCCAGGCAAGAATTTGCTTTGTGTCGAAATGGATTTAGCGGATCAGCTCACAAACCTCATGGTGCTCTGTCATTCTCGGGCTTGACCCAGGAATCCATGCTCGAATTTAAGACTAATGGTGGATTCCCGGGTCAAGCCCGAGAATGACAATCCCTTAAATCATGCCCACTTATTCAGAACTTCAAGAATAAGTCTGACTCCCACACCGGTTGGTAGTTTTTTATGTGGAGCATAGCTAACCGGCACTTCATCCGCCGTACCCGCAATATCGAGATGAATCCAGGGTGTGTCACCGACAAATTCCTTTAAAAATGCCGCAGCAGTGATGGCGCCACCGGGTCGTCCACCGGTGTTTTTCATGTCAGCGATCTCGCTTGCTATCTGTTTGGTGTAGTCATTCCACAACGGCAGCCGCCAGACACGTTCGCCGGTGACTTCTCCTGCTTCCGTCAGTAGCTCCGCCAAGCTGTCATCAGTACCCATCATCCCCGTAGCGTGGTGTCCCAAAGCGATCAGGCATGCCCCGGTCAGTGTGGCGATATCAATAATAACGTCAGGCTTAACAGTTTCAATGGCATAAGACAGTCCATCAGCGAGTGCGAGTCGTCCTTCGGCATCTGTATTATCGATTTCGATTGTGAGACCCTTATGGCTGGTTATTACGTCACCGGGTCTATATGCATTACCGCCGGGCATGTTTTCCGCAGCCGGGATAAAACCTTCCACCCTGCATTGCGGACGCCATTTTTCCAGGGCTTTGAATACTCCCATAACAGCCGCTGAACCGCCCATATCGCCTTTCATGTCCCGCATTCCGGCAGCGGTTTTCAGATCAAGCCCTCCAGCATCGAAAGTAATACCCTTCCCAACTATGGCAAAGGTTTTCGCGTTATCTATTCCCGGATCGTAAGTCAGATGAATCAATACCGGGGGTCTGGCGCTGCCCTGTCCAACAGCTAATAAAGCCCCCATCTTTAATTTCTTAAGCGAATCCTCTTGAAGTATTTCTACCTTGATATGTTCGCTCTCAAGAGATTGTGCGATCTCGGCATACACTTGGGGATAGAGATCATGACCGGGAGTGGTAAAGAGGTCACGTGCAAAAACCGTTGCGTCAACTGTTATTTCCGCAGTCTTAGCACCCGATTCCAAATATGAAATATTATTTTTGTCGTCGGGAATCAGTTCTAATCTTTCGAGTGAGGGATAATTTTTCTTTTTCTTGCTTATATATTTTGCGAAACGATATGTGGCAAGGGCAAACCCTTCAACTGAAGCGACTACGATGAGGTGTTTTAACTCCTCTGCGTTTCCTTTCAGGGGAGGAATGATACAAGCATGCTTGATTCGCAGTTCCCTGCCACGCCGACCGGCTTTCCCGTAAGCCCGGCGTATCTTTTCAGGGGTGGTATCATTTCTTTTTCCAAGCCCAACAATCAATACTCGACGGGGACCTGTATCTTTAACTCCATATAAAGAAAGTGTTTGATCACTCGCACCTTTGAAGTCTTCTCTTTCCAAAGCCAGCGTTAGCTGTCCGTTTAATGCAGCGTCCAGAAGTTCCAGTCCACTATCAACAACATTCTCACCTTTGAAAAGCCCGGCAACAAGTAATTCAGCATTAACGTCCGATGGATCTTTATCAAAAACAGTAATCTGCATTAAATCTCCTGAAGAATCTTCTTCAAACTGGATTATGTGAATTGTACTTAAAGGGATCTATAGAATTATCTTTATAGAGGTTGGTTTTTTTCATCAACGAAAACAATTGTCGAGGAGAATTGATTAATTTCCTGTTCATGCAGGTCGCAATATGTGACAATAATGATCAGATCACCGACAGCAGCATGGTGGGCTGCCGCACCGTTAACACAAACCTCACCGCTTCCTTGTGAACCCTCGATTGCGTAGGTCGTAAACCGTCCACCCTGGGTGATATTGTAAACATTAATCTGCTCATGTTGAGCTATATTCGCTTTTTCCATGAGTAATGGATCAAGCGTCAGGCTACCTTCGTAATCAAGATCAACTTCAGTTACCGTGGCACGGTGGATTTTACTATGTAGAAAATGCCGAATCATATATTTAAACCCAATTAATCTTTCAAATACTGCAATTTAATATTCATTTACATTATGTACAAGGGCATAAAATCTGATTCTCTCTATTAAACTAAAGAGGATTTTATAAAAGACAATATCATGACACTGCACAAGACATTACGATAAAAAATGTCGTACTTATTGTAAATATATTATTTGAATTACCCTATTCGCATTGTCTTGCAATTTCCTCAACTAACTCCAAAGCCGGTAAAGCCTCTTTTCCTGTCACAAATGCAGGTTTTCCAGTTTGAATTGAAACAAGGAATGCATCTATTTCACGTGATAATGCATCGTCATCCTTCTTAGCTCGCGTTTTTTTTGCTAAAACACGAATATCTGAATCAAGAGCACCGGGGATTGGCATAGACTTTGGGGTTCCCTTAGGGACCTGCTGGTAAATATGAGCGCTGCGTTTTTCAAAATCTACGGAAATATAAGCGTCTTCCTGAAATATTCTGAATTTACGCATCCTCTTAAGCGAAATCCGGCTCGCCGTCAAATTAGCCGCTCTTTTTCCTGAAAAGCTGATTCGTGCGTTCGCAATGTCGGGTGCATCGGTTATTACAGGAACACCGGAAGCATCAACCCGCTCAATCTCATTCCCCATCCAATGGAGTAACACATCGATATCATGAATCATTAAATCATGAACCACACTGACATCAGCGCCGCGGGCTGAGTATGGCGCCAGGCGGTGTGCTTCAACGAAGCGGGGATTTATTTTGATTCCATGCAATGCCCTGACAGCCGGATTAAAACGTTCGATATGACCTACCTGGAGCACGAGATTCTTCTTCTCTGCAATGGCGACAAGTTCACGTGCCTGCTCCGACCTGGAGGTTATTGGCTTTTCCACCAGCATGTGTTTGGCGTCTTCCAGAACCTGCAAGCCGACGACATAATGACTGTCAGTGAATACAGCCACGCTGACTGCATCAACTTTTGAGAGAAGCTCTTCTATATTCGAAAAGGCAGTGGAACCGGTTTCCCCGGCAACTTTCGAAGCCGCTTTGCCGTCCATATCATATACTCCGACCAGATCCGCGCGATCATTAGCCGCATATTTCAGGGCATGAAACCTTCCAAGCCGCCCCACACCAATAACACCAACAGATATTTTTTCCATGAGTCCAGGCTTCTTTCAGAGTACTTATATTTCGATTCATTTAATATGAATGCATGTTGTCATTCACTCCTCGGCGGGAATGACTCAGCTTTATTATGGCATCAATATAATCATAAACCGGAATGTTTACATAATCCTTTAAAATGGATCGACAATCCAGTTAAGAAGTATTTAATATCAATGGAACGGAACCTTGATCGCGTCATAAAAAGAAAATACCTTGATGACGAATAATTCAAAGAAAAACACTATTAAGGTTCAAAGTTGCAGCAGACTCCTACATCACGGTTTTTTAAGACTCTTGCCAGCCACACTATTGTTTTTGGTCTGAGCACTCTTGTTCGGCCATTAAGCCAGCTTCTTTTAGTCCGGCTGCATACTAATACGCATTTTATCAGTGTGGATGAATATGCTGGATGGTCTTTGCTGCAGGTCGCCCTGAATATCGGTATAGTAATACTGAACCTTGGAATTGCTACAGCATTTTTTCGGCACTATCTGCTTGCCTCAACGGATGATGAACGCGATGCAATAGTTGGAAACTCATTCAAATTAACAATGTTTGCCGCCGTTTTTGGTGCGGGTATTCTTTTCCTTACCGGCGGATTATGGTCAAAAGTACTTCTTGCGAATTCCGGATTCACTGTGCCTGCAAGAGATATAGCAATAGCAATTTTTGGTAACACCCTGAGTATTATTCCCCTGGCATTCTTAAGAGCTGAAGGCAGATGGAAAATGTTTCTTGCTTTCAACCTGATGAGGTTTTTTTCCATTATTGGTTTGAATGTCTGGTTCTTGATTGATCTTGACCTTGGATTGAGAGGAATTACTCTTGCATTAGCGGTGACAAATATTGCGACGGCATTGATGATTATTCCAGTCATTAAAGGACGCATCAAGAAGTCAACTTTTATGTCCGGATGGAAAACGCTTCTTCGTTACGGTGTTCCTCTGATTGCTATAGATATTACACTTTTCGTATTGAATGGTATTCCTCAGATAATGTTGAGATGGCTTCACGGATCGGAGGAAGTAGCTCTTTTTGGCTTCGGGATGAAAATTTCATTTATTGCCCAGTTTGGAATAATGATGCCTTTTACGATTGCATTTGCTCCACAGCTTTTCCGGGCAAAAAAGGAAGAAATTGATCCCCGCCCGCTTTATGCCAGGACCATGGGTTATATCTGGACAATTGCCGCGGCTATCGCCCTTTATGTTACATTATTTTCTCCAGAACTGGCACTCTTGCTTGGTAAAAACAAGTTCTATCACCAGGCGATTCCCATTGTCGCCTGGCTTGCATTAAGTGTAACGTTTTATGGAGTTTTCATAGTATTCTCAAGCGGTGCCAGCCTGAAAGATAAGACATGGGTGTTTCCGATAATTTTACTTGTTTCGTCACTCTTGGAGTTTGGTTGTGGATGGTATTGGATCAGGGATTACGGAATTTACGGAGCTGCCTGGGCGGTACTGGCAGGATTCATATCGCTGGCAGTTTTTACATATATCGTGAATCAAAGAATATATCCAATAGCATTTCCCTGGCTCAGGGTTATCAAAGTTGGTATTGTAACCCTGTTAATACTTGCTGCCATTAAGACAACAGATCTAAATGATTACTTCCTGATCCGTCTGGCACTCGCCGCATCTTTTCCTGTACTTCTACTGCTAATTGGATTTTTTGATGAAGGAGAATGCGCCGCAATAAAGCGTTGGATGGGCAGAATAACAGCAAAAAAACAATGAATTCAGTAATTTAAATTATTAATATTCTTTGTTAACATAGCATTTTTCAATATAACACTTTTGCTTACTTGCCATCAGAATGTTATGAATTTAATGCTACATAATTAACAGTCGTCCAATATTCGCAATATCCTTCAGGTTTTAACTGTAACTTGTCATCAATCAATTGTCGAAAATCATCAGGCGACAAATACATTTTATAATTATCAATCTCTATATACAAGACTCTCCTAATTGCCTTTAATCTTCTTGTATTTAGCCCGAGTGTAAGTACTGTTTGTTCTGCATCAGCATCATCAGGATCAGATGGACTCATCATGCCATGTTCTGTATAAATAAATCGACTCTCGCACTTACTATCTAACGGAGATACCATTTCATTGGAATACTCGCTGTGTTTTTTATGACCGCAACTTTTATTTTTTGGATTTCCTTCACAACTTGCTAAAAGGTTTGCATAGTTAAATGAATCTGAAGGAAATGTACTTTTGGGTTTAAAATGTTCAATGTGCGAGTTGTTTCCAGAAATGCGTTGTTCACAATAACAGCAGATTTTTCCCTGTTCGATATGCAGTGATTCTGCAAGATTACTTTTTATAATTCTATTGTCTGCATTTGATAAATCGTTCCAATTTGCACCACGATTTCGTTGCTTCCAATTTTCAAAATCATTTGGAGAACTATTTTTATTTATGAATTTCATTTACCGAGAGTCTCCAAACGATCAATTCGTAGCTTTGCTCGGATCAGTTCAGGTTCTGCATTTGGCTTCATCTCGTCAATATCAATTATATCCTTAAGAAGTCTTTTAGCTTCTTTTAACTCTTTACGTTCAATAAAATCAAAAAGATTTTCGAGTTTCTTATCAATTTCTTCAGGACGAGCAATATCACCCATTAAATCTTCAATAATACGATCACAGCTCATTCCATAGGATGCTTCAGGCTTTTCGTATTTGATTCCCTCGTCAGTCTCATGCAGTAAAAAGATATTTTCCGGTTTCACATGACCAAGAACCTGGGGAGAATGTGTTGAAACTATAAATTGACAATTAGCAAATATTTCAGTGAGATTTGGGATAACCATGCGTTGCCATGCTGGATGAAGGTGAAGGTCTATCTCGTCTATCAGAACAACACCTTCTCCTTCCAATGGATTTGATAGTGCAGGATTAGCGATAGCCATTCGTCTTGCTAAATCACCGACCAAAGCTAATAAACATTTCTCACCATCAGAAAGCTGATCAATTCGGAAAAGCTTTCCATTCTTTTCAATAGTCATTTGTAATGGTTGCTTTCGCCTCACTTTTATATCTGAGTAACCAGGCATCATAGCAGTAACTGCTTTACGTACAGTTTCAAGTTGCCTGTCAGGATATTCAACGTCAACAATTCGTGCCGTACCTGCACCCTCAATGAGTCTAAACGCCTCATTCTCCAAATCTTCTCTGGTACGAAACCAACTGAAAAAGTTATTAAAATTATTAATTAGTTGAAACGCATCAACATATGCATCGAATTGAGTATCACCTGACCTTTTAGTGTGTTGCAATCGAATTATAGGAACAGATCTATGTACTGAATAATAAACAATTATTGGAAAGCTTTTATTTTCCTCCTTTTCAAATTGCTGCAATATTAAGTCCGCAGTATCCTTTGCTTGTTTTGTATTAGAGGTTGTGGTTCTTTTAACGCCACGTCTAGCCCTTGAGATTACCCAATCGGCATTTTTGCCTTCAAATTCAACTCCAATTTTCAAGACTGATTCTCTTACACCATTTGTTATGTCATTATACGGGATGTGGCGTCCAGTGCTCCTTTGACTATAAATCCATCCAATCAATCTGGAAGTCATAATAACCAATGCATCAAGTATGCTGGATTTGCCGGCTCCATTTACACCTACCAGCACATTCACCTGATCATTAAAATTCAGAGTCATCTCATTGATGCCCCGAAACTGGTTTATCTCAAGCTTTTTAACCTTCATAACAAACCTCTATGTGATACAGATGCAACATAATCTGTTATACTTTTTACAAACAAACACAATCAGCGCTATGGGAAAAGCGTCCTTTTTTATATTTGAACAATTTGCATGAAACTTTTACTATTATATCATGACTGATTGTACCCCACTACAGATTTCTTACTATTTGATCAGAATACCTTTTTGAACATGTACTCCGGCTGGTGTTTCAAGGCGGAAAAGATATAATCCTGATGCATGACCGGAGAGGTCAACAACTGCCTCATGATATCCCGCATTTTTCCTGCCATGAAATATTTCAACCATCTCCTGACCTAATATATTAACAACATTCAATTTTATTAATTGATCAGATGGCAAGGCATAGTTGATGTGGGCTACAGGATTAAAAGGGTTGGGATAAGGGATTGATAGTGAATATTGCTTAGGTAATTCTGAAGAAGCCGATGCGGTGGCTGGAACGTCCAGTTCATATCCCATTGCTTCAATTATTGGTCGCAGGATCCGACCGGCGGGATCGCTGATGGATGCACCACTGACAGCTTCCAGACCGAATCCGAAATAGAATACATTTCCGCCGTCATCGAAACTTTTCCATGTTGCGGCTATTTCATCCGAACCATAGTAATTATAAACAGCTTCAGCCTGTTCGGTAGGATTGATTCCACTTGGCGACACCTGGTTGCCCGCACCGGGAGAACCGATTAACGCTGCGAGGATACCGTCGCTTAAATCCTGTCCTTCTGAACCATATACGGCTAATTCACGTAACGAATCTATGCTCTCATCTACGCCGATGAAATCAGCGAAATCCGAATGATCAGCAAGTTGAGGCCCGATATGCTGCCCTGTCAGGATGAGTCCGCCGCCGTTATCGACATAAGTCTGCATCAACTCCATTTCCGCTTCACTCAATGGCGAATGGTTATCCCCGGTGTACCAGATAACTACATCATGCTCCGTCATTCTATCCTGGGAGACGTTGCCATCTTCAGTATTCCAAAAATTAGCTGCCGTCCAGAGGTCAACTACGGCAGCATCATAACGTTCATAATACGATTCCCTGCCGCCATCATCGATCAGTAAAATTTCAGGATCACCAAAAGTAATTCGTTCTGTATATTCTGTAATATAATTCCTGTCGTTTGCTGATATTGTAATCACAAGGTCAATGTGGCGGGTAGGCGCGTTATCAAGAACTGTAAAACTTAAAGGCTCACTCAAGCCCACTTCAACACCAGCGCCAATTTCCCCAAGCACTTCACCATTTACCTGCCAGTTGATAAAATCTAGGTTTTCAGCCGTAACTATCACATTCTGAGCTGCCGGTGGATGCAGGATCACATCATTCAATACTCTAAAATCTATTTCAACCCGTTCACCATGCCACAGCTCGCCATCGTCATTTTCATCAGTGATTTGAAGATTTCTGATTACCAGGTTTGGAATTTCACTGGGACCAATCCCATGCCCGCCGAATCCCCGATATATGACTTCATCATTTGGTGTTCCATTACTAAAATCACCGTCATCATCATCGTAAACAAGAACTTCCTGCAAAAAACCGACAAAGGTATTCGCCAGTCCGTACCGGGCATAATGAAAAAGCGAATCGCAATATTGAGCGCCAAGTTCTTCCCTGACATCCCACATTGAGCCGCCAACAATTAAGCCGTCTCCATGAACTTCACCGACCCAGTTTTCAGGATAGCGGCGGTTATTATCGAGATTTCGCATGGAGCCGCCCGGCTCATTGGAATATACTCCAGGCGCGAGAGTGGAGTGATTATGAATCGAGCAGGGAAAATAATCTGACCAGGCTTCATTCAATGCGCCCGATTGTCCTCTATACGGCAACTCGCCAAATGAATAAATTGCGCCAGTGACTCCATGGGTATATTCATGATATATAATATCAGAGAATAAAGCGAGATTCCTCATGTTTCCGCCGCCTGCACCAAAATACATTCCCTCGCCATTCCAGAATGCGTTTTGATAATTATTACCATATCCAACTACAGCAGGCATAGAATAGTCAAGCATGTTAAAACCGGAATCAAGATCTTTATAAAAGGCATGAATAAAATTTGCATGATAAAACATGTTAAATTCATCAATTCGCCCGTCACCGGGAGAAAACCATAACGGTGAAAAATCTTCCGGAGCTGTAACCAGAATCGAAAAAGAGGCATTGGCACCGTGATCATAGGAAACGCTCACCCATCGCCCTTGAAGCCTCATTCGGAAATTGTAGTCTTCGCCTTCGGTGAGTCCATCGAGTGAATACTCACCGTCGTCGTCGGTGAAAATTTGTTCTCTACCTATATCTATTCGCTGATTGGGAAATTCCATCCATACCGGGTCATCATTCCAGCGAACAGGAAGCATTGGTCCCTGAACTGCACCTTCAATGATTGAGTGATATACCCCATTGTAATATCCAAGAATAGTACCGTCTTCCGCCGACACCAGACCTACCGGTCGATTGGCGGGATTCTCATCTCTCAATTGCAGGAGATAAGCAGCGATGACAGTGTTATTAATCCGCGTCCAGACTTCCTGAACAGAACCGATAGTATAGCGGTCTGTTTCAGAATATTCCGCAAGGTAACCGGCTGCTAATTCAGTCGAAATGTTAGCGTTCCATATTTTATTGTCACGAGGAAACACATCCGCTCCCCAGAGGAGAATATTTCCGTTCTTGGCAATACGAAGCAGCAAGCGAGTATCAAGCACAGGACGGTTATCAATCAGTTGTCTTGATGTAAAGTAGGTCTTGCCATGAATATTTCCGGAATGGAGAATTTCGAGATCAGATGATTTCAAATTGAAAAAATCAGGGTTTGCATCAATGAAAGTGCGTATCTCATCAACACCAAGGCTCGATTTATATTGTATTTGCGGCAAACCGCCCGTAACTCGTACTGGCGCACCATTTTCAGAGTTGAAAGTGCCCTTCAATGTGTGAGAAACTGCATTTTTATCTACTTGCTCGGAAATATTTACAATTTCCGAAGTCATTGGCCAGAATGATTCGATAGATTCATTCGCGAAAACACTTGAAATGAAAAATATATTTAAAAGTATGAGCACACGTGTAAATATGCGGATTCGGAGTGTCCGACCCATTATACCTCCAATTAATCTTAAATAAATAAACATAACCTTTTGAACACCTGTCAGCAAATGTGTTCTACTGTATTAAAATTGCTTTCGGAGAAAAAAACGATGCAACCATATTCAAACCTTCACGAAATGCTGAAAAACTCACTCGACTATGCAGGTCTCTTTCCATCGGCAAATATGGGTTTGAATAAGGCAATCCGGAATTGTGTTCAATATTTTAGATGCAGAAGGATCCAGGATGTTGTCCCGGTTTAATCTGCCCGTCGTCATGACTTTCTGAGCTGAAACCTTTTCGTGACGAATTTTTCCTCCATCTCAGGGCATCAGTGGTTCTTAAAAACGTAATAGCTTGATTAATAATTAAGTATGCTGATATATTTGTTCCCCTCCGATTCAAGAACCAGGAATACATTACTATCGGATTAAATACAAATTTGACAATTTATTTTTGATCTTAAATTATAATAATTGCTATCTCCTTGATAGTACCCGTGAATCTTCGTAATTTTTACAATAATAAATCACTGAAAAGGAGAATAACATGCGATTTAGATTCTTTATATTTACAATTGCCGCCGGACTTTTCTTGTCCGGTTCCTACTCTTTCGCCCAGATAAATTTCACTCGTCATCAACTGCTCGACGAGGATGAGTTCATAGGCAGAACTTATGGCGAGAGATACATCACTGATATAGACAATGATGCTGATCACGATATAGTGGTCGGTTATGGTGAAAACATTCAATGGTACGAAAATGATGGCCAGGATAATTTTACCCGCCATACGATTATTACAGATAACATTTATAACTTTCGTTGGGTATTTGGTGATTTAGATGATGATGAAGATACTGACATCGCAACTTATGTTGTCAGCGATGGCTACTTTGCCCTGTACTGGTGGGAGAATGACGGTGATCAGGTTTTTACTGAACATTTTATTGGTCAATTGTACAACAATGCGGAATCCGACCAAATCGCATTTGCCATAGGCGACTGTGACAATGATAACGATCTGGATTTGATCAACGGTTCATATTCAGGCGTATCGTTTGACATGTGGTTAAACGATGGAACTGGTACTTTTGAAAGAAATACTCTTTTTGAAGAGTTTTATGCCGATATGGTTGTAATCATTGATCTGGAAGATGATGGTGATGTGGATTTCATAACCGGAGGTGCATTCATAAGATGGCTTGAGAATGACGGAAATTTCAATATGACAAATAACGAAGTTTATTACGTAGGTATAAATAGCACTCAGCTATCACTTTTTTGTGAAGACATGGATCTCGATGGTGATATTGATATTGGCATTACTAACCAGTATGATTTTCCTATAGTCTTTGAAAATACTGGAGATGAAGAATTTACTGAACATCAAATTATAGAAGAATTAACACGGAGGTTCGCACCAGCAGATATTGATGGGGATCGGGACGTTGATATTTTTAGTATTCACGCCTGGGGCGATGAAGTTTCATGGTTTGAGCATGATGGTGATATGGGTTTCGAACTTCACGAGATAGATACAATTTTAGGCGCAGTAAATCTTGAAGTGATTGATTATGATTTTGACGGTGATTATGACCTGGTCACTTTCCACGGGAATGATAACCATGGCGTCTATTGGTATGAAAACGATCTTGATCCTTCGCCGCCTGAAGATTTTGACCTTTCCTGGCCAATCAATTATTCCACAGTGACTGAAAATGAGGTTGAAGTCGGATGGGAAACGGCTGAAGATGATGACCCCGTAGATGTTATTGAATACACTGTTCAATGGTCGCTGGATGAAAATTTCCCCGAAGAAGCCACTTATAGCGGTACAACCATTGATACCCTTTTCATAATTGAAAACCTTGGCGAACTTGATGAACTTCCCGAAGACACTACTATCTTCTGGCGAGTCCTTGCAACTGATTACTTCGGTTTTACTAAGTGGGCAAATGGAGATTCATCAGGCTGGTCTTTCACCATTGACCTCACCCCAAAACCTTACGATCTCGTTGCTGATCTGAATGGTGTGGATGGCAGCGTAACCCTTACCTGGGAACATGGACCTTACCCGGTTGAAATAGAAGACCTAATCTATGATGACGATGGCCGGACAGGATTCACCCGTTCCCCCAACACCACCATGGCAACACGTATGAGCCCGGAACAACCTTGCAGGTTACATGAACTGTCGTTCTTCATCTCAACAGATACTGAAGGTGGAGAGTTCAATGCGGAAATCTACGGCTGGGATGGTGAAGAACCCTCAACAGAACTCACTTATGAGTCTGTTATCAATAATCTTCCCCAAACCGATGGTGAATGGATAACGCTTAATGTTTACAGCCAGCGACTATTCTTTAATGAAGATTTTGTGATCGGATTTGGCTCGGTAGATGCCATTACTAACCTTGCCGTAGATGCTGATAACGATAACGGCAGGAGCTGGGAGCTGAGTGGTGGCGAATGGAGTACATGGACTGAGACATATTTCATCCGTGCCCTGGTTCAATACACCGACACCCGTTATGATGAACTGGACGGTTTTATCAGGTTTAACGTTTACCGTAACGGAGAAGAAATCAGTCGTACCACTGAAACCACCTACACCGATCAACTTGATGATTACGACAATTACGAATATAGTGTTACGGCATTATATGACGATGGTGAGTCCGATCCTGCAGGACCGGTACAGGTGAGATATACCTTGGTCAACGAATGGTCCTTCACCGGGATACCCGAAAAATACGAGATCGTCTCAGTTTACCCGAATCCATTCAATCCAAGCGTGACGGCAGTAATCGCTTTGCCGCATTCTTCATATTTACGTGTCAGCATCTTTAACCTCCTTGGGCAGGAGATTGCGGTCCTCGTTGATGGTCATCTTACTGCCGGACATCATACTCTCACCTTCGACGCTCATAATCAATCAAGTGGAATTTATCTCATTAAAGCTGTGGTTCCGGGACAAATGAACGAGATGAGGAAAGTCTTATTAATGAAATAATCTTCTTTGATTTATTTAAATATGAATGATTCTCAAGTCACAAGTTTGCTCTCGAAAACTCATGCATTTTGATATGTAAAAGATTATCTTCCTACTACTGCGATTCATCTGATTCAGTGGGCTGTCATTCCCGCGAAGGCGGGAATCCAGAGAAGAGTATCATATTACCACTGAACATTCTGGATTCCCGCCTTCGCGGGAATGACAACTCGATTGATCTGAATTAGTGTACTACATTAATTAATATTTAACGGTGAATTTATAATCATGGCTGAAGAAACCAAAAACCAACCTCTTAAAATTCCGGATAACCTGCCGGTTTTCCCTGTACGCGACCAGGTGATCTTTCCGGGGATGATATTTCCCCTGCTCGTTGGGCGGGAAGGAACTCTCCGGGCTATTGAAGCTGCGATGATGGGTGACCGGATGTTACTGCTATTGGCGCAGAAAGATGCGGCGCTTGATGAAGTTGAAATTGACGATCTTTTCAGAACGGGTATTGTCGCGAAAATCGTCCAGGTACTCAAACTACCCAACGGTCTGGTGAAAGTCCTGGTTGAAGGATTAGTGAGAGCGAAAGTTGATACACCCGTGGAACAGGACGGCTATCTCTCCGCTCAACTTGAAACTTATGATACAACAGGCGACAGCGATATTCGACTTGAAGGGGCTGTACGTCATGCTATCGGTCTTTTTCGTGATTATATCCCCCTGAACCGGAATTTGCCGGATGAGTTGTTGTTTTCTCTTGATACTATTAAGGATCCGCAAAAAATTGCCGATTTTCTGGCTTCTCATATTGCACTCCCCTATGATAGAAAACAGAGAATCCTCGAGGCTGATTCCATTTTAGATCAGTTGCTTGAAATCGCGGTGCAGCTCTCAAATGAAATTGAAGTACTTCGGGTTGAAAAATCAATTGAAGGACAGGTGCGTGAAAAAATCAGTCATTCACAACGCACATATTTTCTCCAGGAACAACTCCGACAGATTAAACGGGAGCTTGGTGAGGAAGGTGAAGATGACCTGAGTGATATCATCACTTACCAGAGAAAACTGAAGGAAAACAAACTTTCAAAAGAAGCCAAGGCGAAAGTGGAAGAGGAGCTGGAAAAATTAAAAAGTATGCCGATGCTCTCGCCGGAAGCTACAGTGGTTCGAAATTATGTCGATTGGTTACTGGCGCTGCCTTGGCAGAAAAAGACGAGAGACCGGAATGATCTTGAACGTGCGGCAATAATTCTTGATGAAGATCATTACGGATTGAATAAACCAAAGGAACGAATTCTCGAACATCTTGCCGTCCTGCAGCTTGTGAAGAAGATGCGCGGTCCGATTATTTGCCTTGTTGGTCCACCGGGAGTCGGAAAAACCTCCTTAGGTCGCAGTATAGCCAGAGCTATCAACAGGCGTTTCGTTCGTTTCAGCCTGGGGGGCATTCGCGATGAGGCGGAGATTCGCGGACACAGGCGCACATATATCGGCAGCCAGCCCGGTCGTGTTATCCAGATGATGAAAAAAGCGGGAGTTGTTAACCCTGTATTATTGTTAGATGAAATAGATAAAATGTCGGTTGATTTTCGAGGTGATCCAGCTTCTGCCCTGCTCGAAGTGCTCGACCCGGAACAGAACAACAGTTTTTCCGACAATTACCTGGAGGTGGAGTATAATCTCAGCCAGGTAATGTTCATAACGACAGCAAATACAAGAGATGGAATCCCGATTGCATTGCAGGACAGGATGGAAATTATCAATCTGCCCGGTTACCTGACTGAGGAGAAGCTGCAGATCGCACAACTGTTTCTCTGTCCCAAGCAGATAAAAGAACATGGACTGGATGAAAACGACGTTCACTTCACCAAGGATGCACTTCTTTACATTATCGAGAATCATACACGTGAAGCCGGTGTACGCGAGATGGAACGGAATATTGCAAAAATTTGCAGACGAGTGGCGCGTAAAAAAGTTGAAGGAAATGGCAGAAAAAGAATAATTACCAGAACGATTGAATTGAAGAAAATGCTTGGCGTTGCGACGCATCGACGGACCGCACTTAATAAGAAACCTCTTATCGGAAGCACAATCGGGCTGGCATGGACCCCGGTCGGGGGCGATATCCTGAAGGTCCAGGTTCGAGTCATGCCGGGGAAACAGAAATTAACTCTGACGGGACAACTTGGTGACGTTTTGAAAGAATCCGCTATGGCAGGATTGTCTTACATTCGGAGCCAGGCGGTACACCTTGATATCGATGCCAAATATTTCCAGGACAGCGAGATTCATGTTCACCTTCCGGAAGGCGCAATACCCAAGGACGGTCCCTCAGCGGGAATCACCATTGCTACCGCGATGTTGTCGGCTCTTACACAACGTAAAGTCCGTGGCGACCTGACAATGACTGGCGAGATAACCTTGCAGGGAGACGTATTGCAGGTCGGTGGGATAAACGAAAAAATCATGGCAGCTCAACGTAACGGCATGAAAACCATAATCCTCCCAGCCGAGAACAAACCCGAATGGGAAGATCGCCCGAAGGGAGTCGGCAAAGGACTGAAGGTACACTTTGTCGAAAATGTTGACCAGGTGTGGGAACTCGCTTTGTTACCTGAATAAAATGCAGCCAGGACGGATCTACTCTGGTACAAATTGACAGCGCATTACTTAGTGATACAAAATAAATGCTTAAAATCAATTCAATCCGTAAACTTCAACCGAAGTATAAAGGCACCCCGAGACCGGCTATCGCTGTCGCCGGGCGTTCCAATGTGGGCAAATCTACACTGATCAACGCTCTGCTTGGCAAAAAAGTCGCTGCAACATCCAAATCCCCCGGACGGACCCGTGCTGTATTCCGGTTTCTTATTAATGAACGTTATGACCTGGTCGATCTGCCCGGTTATGGGTATGCAAAGATAAACGAAGAAACCCGCAGAAGCTGGAGGGGTAAAGTAACCGAGTTCCTGTCCGGGCATGGAAACCTTAGAAGAATACTTGTCCTGGTTGATATCCGTCGTGGGATGGGGGATTTGGATCGTGAATTACTTGACTGGGCTGAAATGGAAAATGTTGAAGCAGCGATAATTGTTACAAAAACAGACAAATTATCACGTCAGAAACAAAACAGCACAATAAAAGAAATTATTTCGGAAGCAGGCGATTCGATTCCTGTCTTTCCAGTATCAGCTTTGAAAAAGCAGGGCTTAATAGAATTATCGCAGGCTATGCTTGAATGGTGGAGTACGGATGCTTTTCAGGTCTAATATTCGCAAACCATGAACATGAATTTTCTTCATATCCTTCAAATACCATCGTAGTTATTTATTTACTGAAACTTCCCTATTTTCAACCCTATAGTTACCGATGCATCGGAGAGATCTACCTCATCCAATCCATGTGATTCGAAATTTGAAACCAACCGGTATGAAAAAACTAATCCTGAACGCAGCCAATTAGTTATATTCCACTCCACACCTACTCCCGGCTCGCCGACAAATACCCCGATATTAGTTGATTCATAGGTATTACCCGTATCGATAATCCGCACTCTTCCACCGCCTGCGAAAAGATTAATCGAAGAATGCATTTTGGCTATGGGATTAATTATTATTTCAAATTCTCCGCCAATATAATCAAGTTTCAGATCATATTCTATCGGATCAGGATTGTTACCTGATGAATATTTTGTATCGGAAGTGGTAAAACAGGCTTGACCGCCCACGGCGAAATAACGGTTCACAAGCAGCGAAGCTTTCGCACCGCTGAAAACACCCATTTGACGGTTGATTTCGCCGACTTTTATGATCGGTCCCACCTGCCATCCATTGGTGTTGCTGCCTCCCCACCAGGCATATTTTGGCTGCTGGGCAAAACCCGCACTTACGAAAGCGAAGAATAAAACAAGAGTCAGGATTTTCTTCATTACAGTAGTACCTCGTTTCAATCCATACACGATATTCTAATATATCATTTCAATAGATGTATTGCACTATATCTTACGGGAGCATGAATTTTTTTCTATTTTTTGAGTTATTATTCGATTTAAGTATAAGAAAGAATTGCAAATGCATATATTTCAACAGCTAAGGCTGGCGCCGAGATCCTTCACTGCCTTCGAAACGACTTGCACTAAATTGTTGATAAATGAACTGAACAATTCATGGTACTTTATATCAAGCCACTTTTCTTCGCAACAGGTTCAAGTTCCGCCCAGGAAACCGGAATCAATCTGCCTTCATTGAACTGGCGGGAAAGTTCATTATAAATTTCCTCAATTCTTGAATCATCAGTGTCAACATGAGTTTCTGGATTGTGCCGGTGAATCAAGTGAAGAAGCCCGGCTTTTCCTGAGAGAGAGGTTATCAATGGCTCAATTCTTAGTCCGGTTATTGGATGAGGATCGAACGGCAACCAGGCTTCTATCTTCTTTTCCATTTTGTCCGGTGTTGTCTCAGATGGTGTTTCCCACGAATTATAACCGCTGACTGGACGGTACTGATCCCGGCGTATATTGCCGGGGTCAAGTAGTGACTTTAATCCTATAAGCTCTTTAATATTAATATTCTCCCCCAAAGCATGCAGCATCGCCAATTCCGTTGCAGCCCATCCGGCGCGATGTCCCAGACCGAAAAGACTTGTTACCGGACAACCCCCGTTTGAATGCCCTGCAAGAGTATTAGCAAGCCCCAATCCAAGAAGGTCTGAGCATTGAACTGAGATATCCTCAGCATTGACATTCAAATGCTCACGGAAAAAAGCGACCCAACCTCTCATAGACTTCGGACGCCTCGATCCCGGTAATGGATCCCCGAGCCCTGCATCATCCACTAATCTCCACCTTGCTTTTGCTTTCCTTGGCAACAGTGATTCATTAACCTGGTTTACAATTTTCTCGACATCTTCTTCTTTCGCTCTTGTTATATCAGTTAATGCAATTTCGGGATGAAGCCCGTTTAATGCGGCGCTTTCGACAGCTTTTTTCGCATACTCACCAGCTTGATCGATACCGGCTGAAAGAAAGCGTGCCGATGCCCTTTGTCTGCTAACCGGAACTTCGAAAACCACATGCTGACATTCTGAACGACCGATAATTCTGAACCTGTCGGAGCGTGGTTCCAACCGTATTAAAGGTTCAACAGGATAATCCTCTTGCTGTAATTGTTTTACTGTTTTTGCCAGCTCTAAATCCGTGCCGCTTCCGCCATAGAGTTCAATCCGGATCTTTGTCCCATTTTCACGGCACCATTCAGCAAAAACATTTATGAGCTGACTTTTTATTTCCGTTCGATATGGCTTTGCCCCCCAGTTCCCAATGGTCAATGATAATTCAGTAATTTCTCTCATTTTCTCTCCAACACTTGCCGTTTATTTAAAATCTACCCATTTTCTGCTTCAGGTCATATATAACATGAAAATTCGGAGAAAAACAATGAATATTGATGTAGAGATTCGGAAACGGTTGGATAATCATATCGAAACCGCTCGAAAGATGGAGCAGATTTTTGATGATATACATCGAGGGGTTGATGAAGTTGTTAAAACATTCCGAAACGGCGGAAAAATTCTGCTAGCCGGAAATGGTGGCAGCGCTGCTGATGCACAACACTGGGCAGCCGAATGGGTGGTCCGGTTAACACACCACCTGGAGCGTCCCGGAATGCCGGCAATCGCTCTAACCACTGATACTTCTGTGCTGACAGCAGGGGGGAATGATATAGGGTTTGATAATATCTTTGCGCGACAGGTTGAAGCATTAGGTTCCAGCGGAGATCTTTTCCTGGCTATAACTACATCAGGAAATTCAGAGAATTTGATCAGGGCATCTATAACGGCGAAAGAAAAAGGCATGACAATCCTTGCAATATCAGGCAGCGGTGGAGGTAAATTGGAAGACTTATGCGACTTGTCTATTGTAATACCTTCCGATAGCACACAGCATATCCAGGAAATGCAGGAATTCACGGGGCATATATTATGTGAATTAAGTGAATTAATTCTATATGGAGAGAAATAACTGACCGGATTTCACCCGAAATAGAGATAATCAAACGAAGATTAGGAAAAAAAGAAGTTTCTTCCGGCAATAATTACCGGAAATTAATAGCAATTAGAATTATGACCGGTCAGGCACTTTTTGCTAATACTTGTGCGCTTTCATGTTCATCATGACATTGAGGACACCAATTATCGCGTGCCTCTTTATGGGAACAGCATCTGCCATGAGGACAGATATAATAGATCCCGACAGTACGAAGATTCCGACCAATGCGTGTGTCTGAACAGACACTAATTCCGGAATCGTAATGATGTATGCCGATATTATTGGCTAAACCGTTTTTTACAAGGTCACCAAGTCGTAGTGTAAATGTTTCTTCACTCATGATAGCAGTCTCGCTTTTGTAGTGCAAAATATCAGTCGTTATGAAAAATTTGCATTGTAGCTGATAAATGCAACAAGCCCCGATATTGTATCGCTTTACATATAATATATTAACATAACTTAGGTAAACGCAACAAAATGAATTGAAAAGCAAGAACAAAACAAAGCGTTTTCAATCAAAATATTGCGATTCTCCTATGTAAACTATGCAAACAATATTCCAGAGTAGTGTGATGCAGATCAATTTCATAGAGGAGAGAGCCATTCCGGGCAAATTACAGTTGTACGTGTGAATTGATACCGGGTCATTTAATCTCTATAACAACTATGAGCCGTTTTCATATAAATACAGGAGTTAACTACAATATAGCCTCCAATACTCCGAACCGGGAGCCCCTCGAATATCACATGAAACTGCCGGGATACTCAAGAACTCCTCTTCATCATCTGAATAATTTAAGTAATAAGCTGGGCTTGAAATCTGTTTTACTTAAAGATGAATCCAACCGTTTGACACTACCTGCGTTTAAAATTTTAGGAGCATCATGGGCTGTCTATCGCCTGGTTAATAGTATTCTAAACAACAATTTGGCTCCATGGAAAACTGTCGATGAGCTACGTGAACAAGTAAACTGTCTTAAGCCAATCTGCCTTGTGACCGCTACTGACGGCAATCATGGGCGAGGAGTAGCATGCACGGCAAAATGGTTCGGGTTTGAGGCAAAAATCTTCATGCCGGGAGGAACTGTCCCTGCTCGAATTGCAGCAATTAAAAACGAAGGCGCTGAAGTTATCGTTATCGACGGCAGTTATGATGACGCGGTAAGAATCGCAGGTAAACATCAAAATCAAGAGAAAGGGGTTTACCTGGTACAGGATACGTCATGGCTGGGTTATGAAGAGATTCCCCGTTGGATTATCGAGGGCTATTCCACCTTGATGTGGGAAATTGATGATACACTTGCCGAAGAAAAAATGCCTGACCCAGATCTTGTTATAGTTCCGGTAGGCGTTGGATCATTGGCTGCGGCAGCGATTGCACAATACCGCAACCCGGAACGAACCGAAAATCCATTTATCATTGGAGTGGAATCTGTTGCGGCGGATTGTGCATTGAAATCCCTGGCTAACAGTAAACCGACATCCGTTTACGGTAATAACGATACAATTATGGCAGGATTGAATTGTGGGACATTAGCCACAATAGCTTGGAATTCTATCCGAAATGGAATGGATGCTGTTGTAGCTATTGAAGACAAATGGGCTATCGAAGCTATGAAGGAGCTTTCCTCCATAGGACTTTCTGCCGGAGAAAGCGGCGCTGCATCAATGGCTGCATTGCTCGCAATAATGAAAGAGCCAAAACTTCAGCCCCTTAAAAACGCTTTGGGTGTTAACAGCGAGACAAAAGTTCTTACCTTCATGACAGAAGGGATTACTAACAAGTAAATCCACCTCGTCGAGATGGATTTTTTCCAATCGGAATGCAAAAATTATTTGACATGATTTGTATTATTTGCGAGCTTTGCACCTTCGCATCTTTGCGTGAAATAGTTTTCCCTCGCGCAAAGTCGCAAAGTCGCTAAGAATTGATCCTGTATATCCTGTTAATCCCTGTAATTATTTGAGAATCACAATCTTCTGCGTATCTTGCCAATCACCAAATTCAGCATTTATGAAATATGTACCTG
>Ga0208648_1000869_pt1 | contig 27943 bp, 26 predicted proteins | sample AntAceMetag02UKL_FD_184772 | JGI IMG/M metagenome (GOLD analysis project Ga0208648, IMG submission 184772) | Saline lake microbial communities from Ace Lake, Antarctica - Antarctic Ace Lake Metagenome 02UKL (SPAdes) (version 2) | ecosystem: Environmental > Aquatic > Non-marine Saline and...
GCAGGTGAAATTCGTGATGTTTTCAAACTATCCAATCCTAAGTTATATCCTAGAACAATTTCTTCAGGGCTCTTGGGCAAGCTTAAAACATCAGAGGCGTTCCCTCTGTCACTTCCACCATGTCAAAAGTGCAACACTCCAAGAATTAATGAACATGCTAAGTTTTGCCATAATTGTGGGGCTCAATTAAAAGCAATATCAATTTTCGAAACATTAGTAGCTGAATCTATAAAAAAACTCCCTCTTACCGAAGGAAGAGTTCAAACAATCATAAACCACTCTAATATTCGAACTATTAAAGATATTTTAATTGATCACGATAACAATGAGCTTCGAAGCGTACCTCAAATAGGGCCTGTTTGGAGTTCGCGCATAGCTGCTTATGCAGAGGAATTCATTGGATGACTCTTTTTTGGAAAGAGTGTATAAATCAAAGTACTGGATGCGAAGAAATAAAAAACATAGAAAACTATGTTTCTGCGTGTTCCCCTCAAAGCACAGCCCCTATTGATGATTTTTATTGTGAACTGAGTGAGTTGCTGAAAATAGCAACACCCGAATTAATGAAACTACATAGTTATTTGGGCAATTTATTACTCGTTGGCATCATTTCTTCTACTGAAAATTATTTCAGAAGTATTTTTGCAAACCTTATAAATATCTGCCCTATAAGTAAGGCTAAGGCATCGGAGAAAACGATTTCAATAGGGTCTGTTGTCTGGCAACAAAACTTCGATTTATCTAAAGTGTCTTTCGAACATCTGTCCTTTGCTGATAGCAAGGCAATAAAAAAGGCTTCTCGAGATTTTATCGATCATATAATTAATGAAGAGAATCTTACGTCTTCTATTTTTAGCGAATATGAAAAACTATGTGAGTTGCGACACTGTATTGTTCATTCCTCTGCAATATTAAAAGGAAAGAATGCTATTAAATTGCAAGTGCCCCCCCAAAACTCTTCCTTAAAAACACTTCTAGGATACAACGAGATTCAGCAAAGCGCCGCTATCTGTACGACCTTAGTTGCTAGTTTCAATATCGAACTATTTAGCACCATTGTTACCAGATGGGCCGTGCAATGGCCTAAGCTTTGCTCTACAGCAATAGATAGCACTATGCGCAAGAAAACCTTTAAAGCAATCTGGGACATTTTTCATTCAAAGCATGATAAAAAAAATGGTCTTATCAGTAATCCTCTAAGCATGGTAAAGTGTCGCAATTGCGTTAAGCGTGAATATCAACTTAACTCTTAACAAACTGTAAATAATACCAGACATTTTACTTAACGCAACACCATAAAAGCAGTTAAAAACAAATCCGGACATAGATATTGCTTCGTTGTTTCTTTTTTTACAACTATGGGCGAGGGCGGGGTAATCTGCGATAAGCAGGTAAGAATATTGGCAATATTAGCAAAATAAAGATCAAGAAATTAAAGGGACGCAATGTCAACTTCGTTGGCATGTGCAAGTGAAAAGGAAGGGGGAATTTCCCGATTGAAAAAGGAACGCTTTCCCGAAACAAAATTGGAAACGTCTCATAAATATATAGGCACACAAAAAATGGACATACCCAAAATATACGGCGAGTGGTGGGGGAATATAAGAGGGGTAAAAAGAGGCAATAATTATTCTGTACTAATGCACATAGATAAGGTTATGGCAAACAAGAGAGGTTCAATTTCTATGGATCCTCAAGACCCCATATCTATACCTGCTACCGCACAAGTCAATATTACCAGTGTTTCATGCAGCAAAATCGAAGGTTTTGTGAATAATTTTAGGGGATACACAAAAGATGGTCTCATAAAGCCTCAGTCCACAGAAAAATATCAGTTGTCATCAGATGGAAAGTTTAACCTAAACATAGAACTAGTAAAACCCGATAAAATTAAATTAGTTGGAGAGTGGCAAACCAACCTTGGTTTTGAGGGAAGGATAACATTAAATAGAGTTTATGAGCCTAAAGCAGAAAGCGTAGCTAACGTTATTACGTGGTCAGATTTCAAAAAAAAGATGCAAGATCGTAAAAATTACCCCATTTCCACTTACTTTCGCGGGCAAACTAACTCATCTCAGCCTCTATGCACTTCATTTCATAAAGAAGATTGTTGGGATTTGTTTCGATATCATGATGAGATACTCCCTGAATTATTTGAACACTTAGGAGTACTTACCAATAATATTTTTAAATTTGGTAAAGATTCTGATTATGGTCGGCCGTTAATGCTTGCTCAACACCATGGCTTTCCAACACCATTGCTAGACTGGACACTTTCACCTTATATTGCTGCTTATTTCGCATTTAGAACCGCTCCCCATGATTCAAATGGGACAGCTCGAATTTTTGCATTTCATGAAAAACGCTGGTTGAAAGAACAGCCTAATTTGAGCGAGGGTGAACTCTTATCCCCAAAGATTACAATCAAGCCTGTCGAAGCCCATAAGGCTGGGAATCAAAGAGCACTGACACAAATGGCTACCTGCATTTTTTCTAATGTTAAAAATATCGAAAATATTTTAACAATAGCTGAGTTTCCAAATAACGAAGAGCGTGTTATAGATGCTATAGACCCTTATATTGAGCTTTTTGATTTATCGCATAATGAAAGAGATAAAATTTTAGATGATTTAAGGTTGATGAATATACATGAAATGAGTTTATTTCCTGACCTAGATGGCATTTGCCGAATGATGAAAGCAAAGTATTTTTTAAAAAATAAAAGCTAATAACTTAGTTCAGCAAAGCAAAGGATAGAATAAATAGATTGATTCAATATGGCTGATATGGTAAGATTAGAACCTGAGTTAAGCAGCCTTGGCAAGCAACAGCCGAAGCTGCTTTTTTGTTTTGAAAGAAGGGTGGAGAGGGTAGAAAAAACCTATAATTAAATGTTCTGTCCCTTTAATTATGTAGCATGGCAAATGGTACAGTATGAGTGAAGAACACAGAATGGAAACTAAAATATATGCCATAGTAGGCACTGTACTTGGCAGCATATTATCAATAACCGCTGTTAACTATTTCAGAACAGGAGATTTTATTTCCGGAGCAGTTGTGTTGCTCTTTTTTGCTATACCAGCCCTGGGAGCTGGTATACTATCTTTTTATGGTTGGCTTACTGGGAGATAATTATTTAATATATTTATACTAAAGAAAGAGTGCTAGTAAAACACGATTTCACAAACGGTAGTAAAGTAAATAATGTGTATTAATAATAGACTTAGCCATTGGGAGCGCAAAATACATGATAGGCATCCCTTATTAGTACCTTTTTGCATTAGCTTATCATTTTTCATATTAGGCTGGCTAGGCAATATGTATATTCCCGCCAAACCAGTCTTTGAAATCCTTCCAAAACCATCTACCAAGTCTGCAAAAATAAGCGTAACCAATAAAGGTCTTATACCGGCTAGTGGAACATATAAAATTATGAGCCAAGACTCTGCTATAGTACCTGAAACTATTGAAGGAGATCAATATAGCGATCTAAAACCCACTAAAGATAATGGTGTTTGGTTGCTAAAATATACGAACCTTCCTCATAATAAAAAGATTAAAACCAATATAATCGGGAGCGATGTAGTAACACTAAAACCAGAATAAATATCAAAGAGAAAAAGAGGCTTAACTTTGAGCTTCTTTGTAATCATATAGAAAGGTAAAATATGTGGTGGAAATGGACCATATTTATCATATCCGGCATCATGATCTTAGCCTGCATTATCAGCACTACCTTTGATTGGATAAAAGGGAAGACCGGGCCTTTTGGGCCTAATCCAATGGATTGGTGGGGCTGCGGAATATTTACAATTCTTCTGCTTTTGCTGATGTACTGGCTAGGCAGAAAGCTCTTCTAAGTACATATAGCACGACAACGCTAGATTCTTCACTTCGTTCAGAATGACACCTAATAACAAATCCCACTTGACAATACAGAAGATATAATGTATATTTATTATGAGCATATGCTCATAATAAATAGGGGGTAAGAGGTGCCTAGAAAACCGATAGGAAGGCCTATAAAGACAAGGTATATCAAGGCAGAACCTGAAGTGGCGCAGTTTAGTCCCAGGGGCAAGCCCGGCAGGCCGCATGAAATCGAATTGAGTTTTGACCAATATGAGGCCTTGAGGCTGGCAGATCATAAACAGATGCCACATAACGCGGCTGGCAAGATCATGGGAATCTCGCGCCAGACATTTGAAAGAATACTAAAAAAAGCCAGAAATAAAGTTGCGGATGGTATTGTTAATGGGAAAATTATTAGGATTGAGGGCGGCGTTGTGAGCGTTGGTTAGTGGTAAGATTTCTCCCGCCGTAGGCGGGCAAGCGCTGCGCTCAGAATGACAGCGGGTGAAGGCTCATAATGGCAAGGCAAAAAGGACTCGTGAGAAGGCCTAGGATCAACGTTCTTTTGAGAAACTAGGCTAAGTAGCCTAGATTCTTCGGCTGCGCCTCTGAATGACACAAATGAAATATGGTGATATTTCATAGTGATATATAGAGCCAAAAAGAGGGTAAGTAAAAATAAAAAATGGCCTGTATAGGGAAAAGCACTTGACAGGTATTGAGAAAAAGCAGCCTGTATGGGGCAAAAATAAAAGTTGCAAAAAGAGAAAAAAGAAGTTGACCAGCAGGTAACCGCATAATATAATAAAACTTCGGCAACAGGTTCACATCAGCAGACACAAAGACCCAATTCAAGCACGAAATGACCCCCTTTTCAGCCGTAATCCTAATGTCCTATAATATATCTTATGTTAACTACGTACTATAGCTGAGTCTGCCGTAAGCCTATATATGACCACACTTATGGACTTGTCCCGAAACCTTGTGGATATCCCTATAAAACCCATATCAAATAGCCTATAAATATCTCAAGTACTATCAAGCTCTACAATCTTGTCAAGAATTTTTTTGTTAAATCATCAAAAACTTTTCCACAAGGACTGATTAAAAAAAATGACTTGCATAAATAATTTAGTTGACACTTATACCTAATTCTGCTACTTTACATACACAAAAACTTACAAAACCTTAATTTTCTGTGGATAAATATTATGTTAAACATCGGATCATATAAGCTCAAATCAAGGCTCATTTTAGCCCCCCTTTCAGGCTGCTCTGATCTGCCATTTCGGGCCATGTGCAGGGCTCATGGCTGCAAGTTTGCGTTTTATGAGATGCTGGATGCCCATGGCCTAACCTATGGCCATAAGCGCACCCTATCAATGCTGGATTCTGATAAAGCCGACTCTCCGATTGGCGCTCAAATTTTAGGCCATGATCCTGAGAGAGTCTTAGAAGCCGTTAATATTATCCTGGCTAATTCAAAACCAAAAATCATAGATCTAAATTGCGGATGCCCTGCCTTAAAAGTACTTAGGAAAAAGTGCGGTGCCTATCTTCTGAAAGAGCCAAAACAAGCCGGAAAAATTATCAAGAAACTGGCCTCCTCTCTCTCTATTCCTATAACAGTAAAGGTAAGAGCCGGTTGGGGTAAGGAGCATAAAAATGAGGGTTTATTGTTGGCAAAAATAGCCCAGGATAATGGCGCAAAAGGGGTATTTTTCCATGGCAGAAGCTGCTCTCAGGGGTACTCAGGAAAGACTACTTATGAACCCATAAGACAGGCTAAAAACGAGCTAGAAATACCGGTTATTGGCAGTGGTGATGTGCTCTCTCCAGAGCTTGCTAAGGATATGATTGATAAGACAGATTGTGATGGCATACTAGTGGCAAGGGGCGCTTTTGGAGCCCCTTGGATATTTGAGCAGATAGAAAAGTACCTAAAAGATGGCACGCCCCCTTCTCCTGCCTCTTATGAAATGATTATAGATGCTGCTAAAGAGCACTTAACTATATATAAGAATTGGAAGAAAACTACCTCAGAAAAGTACTATGTAGGACACCTGAGAAAGGTAGCTATATGGTATTCTAAAGGCCTGCCCTACTCAAAAAGGGCGCGTGAGGACATAAGCTGCTCAAAAGGTTTTGATGAGATTGTAGGTGTTTTGGATAAGCTGAAGAGCGATTATGATATTAAATGGCTAAAACGGCACTAAGAAGGTCCTGTTACCCCTCCAATATTTCATATCCTTTCAATACTGCCTCACAGGTAAGCTGAATAAGATTTTTAAAATCGCCCATATCACCTCTTCCAAGAGCCATATAATACTTATGCCTGTCTTCTATTCTAATAAGGGCAGGGGCAAATCCTTTGCTTAAAAGCTGCGTAATCATAATAAGCCTACCTATCCTGCCATTTCCATCAAAAAATGGATGTATTGCCTCAAAATCATAGTGTGTGGATGCTATTTTTCTTATAACATCTGGCTTGTATGTATTTATAGTACGTATAAGTTTTTTCATCCGAAGAAGTACTTCTTGAGCATTTGGAAGGATTTTTTCTGTATTAGTAATATTAACAAAACCTGTTCTATATTTACCCGGCAGCTTGTCATTAAAATTATACATTACTATACTGTGAAGCCTTAATATAAATTCTTCGGTAATTTTAAAATTGAAATTGATAGCCTCAAGCATATACAAAAGTGCGTTGTTGTGATTTATGGCTTCAAATTGTTCATACATATTCTTACCCTTTACCACCTCTCCCTTTATCGCAGCTTTTGTCTCTTTTAATGTCATTCTACTGCCTTCTATAGCATTAGAATTATATGTCATTTCCACAAAAAATCTTTCGCGTACTGCCTGGTCCTCTTTAAGTATTTTTATAGGATCTTTCCTGAAACTATCTTTCAGTCCATAAATCATAGGGGTTATATCTACATAATCTTTAAATAATTCATCGATATACTGAGCCTGTCTTGGATGAGGCCTTACACCTTTGTTTAGCCAGCGATATACTGTCTTATAACTCACCGCTAAAGACTTGGCCAGTCCGGTAGGGGTAAAATTAGCCTCCGAGATAAGCCTTTCTAATTTTTCCTTATTAGTAAATATCTCTTTTTTCATTTTGATTGCCTATTTTATATAGGACATATGTCCTATATCTATCTCACTATAATTATACAATATGTCCTATTAATTGTCAACAGCGAAGCTATCCATAAACACTTAAAAAGCTTTGATGAGATTATAGGTGTTTTGGATAAGCTGAGGAGTGATTATGATATTAAGTGGTTAAAGCGGCAACTTACTACAGGGCCTTCTTTGAGACTTTTTTATAGATATCTTTTCTATGGCCTATAGCCAGGACAATAATTAAAATCTGCTGATGTAAAATCTTATATATTATACGATAATCACCTGAGCGATAAGAATATAATCCAGTAAGTCTCTTTGTTAAACACTTCCCTAGTGAAGGATCTTCAGCGATACGTTGTATCCCGTCTCTTATTTGACGTTTCTTTTTAACAGGTAACGCGGCTATATTATCAGTGGCTTCTTTTGTAAACTTGACACTATACATCACCAAAAACTTCCTCGAATGTAGATAATTTACCTTCTCTTATATCATTTTTAGCTCTTTTTATAGAATCCAGCATATTCTTATCAGCCATGATCTCAAGAGTTTCCAACTCCTCAGGAGAAAGCATAACAGCCTCAGCTCTGCCATTTCTGGTAATAATCAAATGCTTGCCAAAATGGGCTATTTTCTTAATCAGTTCAGGTAATTTACCTCTTGCTTCTGATATTGGTACTATATAATCCATTAATCTCACCTCCACTGTAATTGTACAATATTTTGTACAAAATGTCAATAGCTGAAATATTATTTCTGAGCTAATCTCTTAATGATTTGATACAATTATAGGGGCTGTAATTTCTTAAAAAATAACCAGGTGTTACCCTTGCCATCTTTAGGCGTAAATTTCAAAAGACAATACCTGCCTGTTAATATCTTGCCATGCAGATCAAATACAATCTCTTTTTCATCTACTTTTATTGGGTCATATGTACCTCTGTCCCATATCTCTACTTTTCCCGCGCCGTAATGGCCTTTGGGGATTTCACCTTCAAAATCAGCGTAATCCAATGTATGGTCATCGACCTCAATCGCTAAACGCTTTATGCCTGCTACCTTTGGCGGCTCTTTCGGAATTGCCCAGCTCTTTAACACCCCTTCTCTCTCCAACCTGAAATCATAATGAAGATGCGAGGCATTGTGCTTTTGCACAACAAAGATAGGGTGTTCATTGAGATTTTGCTTGTTTTTCATACTCATTTAACCGCTATGTTAGAATTTATGACTTACTTTAGCTCTTGGGCCTTTTAATTCAAGGTCTGTTTGAGTACCCAGATCCGCTGGGTTAGCACTTTTCTTTTTCTGTTCATGCAATCTGATTGAAGCGCAGCCACCAACAGCTACCAGTATAAAAACTAAAAAAAATACTCTCATAAAAATAGCCTTTTATATATAAAATATGGATTACTCGCATATTATAGTGTTACTAGATTGAATTTGCAAGAATGAATTGCACTAAGATAATAATATAGAATATGGAAAATTTCTTGGTAAGCAATACAATTAAGCAGCAGAATCAATCTTATTAATAAAGCTTCTCACTTTATATGGCTGGGCCATCTCTTCTCTCGCAGGCCTAAGTGCTATATCAATATCTACCCCTACTATCCAGCCCTCTTTAATAGCCTTTGTCGCGAATGTCCTTGCCTGCATATCAGTCTTATCAAGGTAAGGCTTAACTCTAATTGTTAATTCCTTAGGATCCAATATCTCCCACAACTTGCCCTTACCTTTGGGACTTAATATAAGCATGGGTACTTTATTTTTAAACATAATCTTTATGTCTCCCGGTGATGGCCTTATATCCTCATCCGGATGAAAATGAAATTCCAAAAACGGCTTCCTGCTACCCTGTTTTTCCAATTGATTGTTTGTAACCAAAGTTTTTTTGCGCCCACCGTTGTTATCAAACTCAATCTTAACGGTATTAGCTGTTACAGATGAGGGTGCGACAACCCCGGTTGCTTCATCATGATAAAATGCTCCTGCTATTTCCGAAGGCAACCCTTTTTGCACAAAATCCCAAACACCCTCTCTTTTAAAATACTCCTCCATAGTCATTTCTGTGCCTATGGCCAAGCCACCTGCTCTCCCTTCTGTGGCGTTCTGGAGGATTTCTTCCTTGCCTTCCTCTGTACCTATATAAACAAGGGTTATTTTCTTCTTAAGAAAATCATGGTAGGTGATAGATTCCTCATTCAAAGAAGCCTTAGTATTAAATTTATATACCTCTTTTGATACATCAGAGCCCACTCTATTGCGCTTAATGGAAAAACCTATCTGCGGACCCCCGGCAAAATCTAGCAGATACAACATGTCTACAAATATATCGTTCAACTGACCTTTTTTTCTTAGCAGAACCCTTTGTATGGCCTCATCAGTATTTGCATAATCAGCCAGCAAGCCGACTCTTTTCTTTATATCTTCTTCCTTTTGCATCATTCCAATATCGTTTTGCTGACCCTCTTCCAAATGTAATTTACCATTAAGCTCGCTTTTTATCTCCCTATTCAATCCGGTATGATTTTTTGTTACAAAAGGCCTTAAAGCAGAATGTGCTGCCAAACAGGACTGCCTGGCATGGGAATATGTGCCAACAAAAGCGCTATTAGCAAAAAGGACTGTTAATAGTATAAGTATAAATATTCTATACATAAAGACCCCTGATTGTGACTATTTGGTATTTTAATAACTATACCCTATATTTACTCAAATTCAATGGTCTGGAACAAGTTTTAGGAGGATTTTGTATTAAAGACTGGTTTTTGATGATATGCGATTATAGCGGGAATTTTTAAAACATCAGAACGAGTATGCTAATGAGGATATAACGCGGAGATCATTATCTTTTGTATCTGCCGGCGGATCCGCATTGTAATCATCTATAAGACTTATGCGCAGGCTTAACTTTTGATTCATGGCAATATCGAGTATTGTCTCTGAATGGATCCTGTAATCACTGAAATCCTCAAAAGCAGGGTAATAAGATACGTCCTGTCTAATCTTCGTGTTTGTAAATAACTCTTTCTCGAAAAAGGCCCTGGGGACAAGTACCCAATTACCCTTATCCTTTATATTAGACCTATAGGATGTATGCTCATAACCCGCACCTGCTTCGAGAAGCAGCTTTAATTTAGGTAGGTCATAGAACCAGTAACCTACGCCAGCAGCGGGCACAAACCTGTAATCTATATCAGCAAACCTATCGTGATCTGCCTCTACCCTATAAAAATTATACCATCCCTTCATACTTCCAAAGCTATAGGCGTATCTCCCCATACCATACCACTTATGCGCATCCATCTTCCTTTTCGCTGAAGAATAATACATATTGCCCTTAGCTGTCCATTCGTCAATATGCTTATTCTTTCTGCTGAGCAGGAAATTGCCGGAGAACTGGCTTTCACGCGTATTGCCTGTGGCGTAATTATAGCCTAAAGCAACCTCTCTCTTCCATGTTATATCTGTCGGATCATTGATATCTTTTTGCAGACTCTTTTGCGCTCTAACAATATGGCCTATCAAGTCTCTCTTTACCGCGATCAAGCCCATAGCCTCTGTCTCTACGGAAAGACTATCCTGCTCCTCCTGCGCTATCTGTCCGCTTATCTTATCGCCATTTTTAAGATATATCTCATCAGCATAAACAGTGGCAAGAAATCCAGTAAAAAATACAATTATTATTAAAAAACGCATAAATATCTGATTCATATTCGAGTTTTCCTTAACAGTAATATTGTCGTATCTTACTCCTTATAAGTTGTACTTGCAAGTGATTTTGTTGAAATAAATGTGGATTAAAGAAAAGTTTTTCGATAAATTGTAAGAGGTGGTTATTTCAGCTACTTATAGCGAAACTTAGGTTTATTTTGTTGCGGTTCGCGCGCCTTGTTAGCGGGGTTGTGTTGGGGTAGCCTAGTTTGCGCGCTACATTTATATTTTTGATAGGGATGTTTTCTTTTGATAGCTTTTCAATAGCACCTTTAAGCTCATGAATAAATACGTCTCTTCTCAAAAGCACTCCTAGCAGACTGAAATCTACTTTGTGATACTTAGCGCTCCTTGTTAGTTCCTTTGCTTCCTTATGGCCGAGTTTGTACGCTACGTTTTGTATAGTTGGCAACTCACCCTCTTCTATCAATTCCTTAACAGCGTCTTTAATCCTATGTACAAATTTGTCTTTACTGGAGAGGGTTAATCCTAATAAGCTTAAATCTATACTATGATAATTCGCGAGCTTTGTCAGAGGACCTGCTGTATCATGGCCTAATTTAAACGCCACGTTTCGCGTAATAGGTAACTCACCCTCTTCTATCAATTCCTTAACAGCACCCACGATCTTTTGTATAGCTTTATCTCTACTACCGCTAGATGAAGATTTAACAGACACATCCTGTTTATCCGCTTGAAGGCTGTCTATATCGGTTCCATTATCTCCCCGGAAAAAGGCTAATAACGCTTCCGCGATTTCAAGGTATCGTCGAAGCGTAGGATCTTCTGAAATTATCGGAGCGACTGTAGGCACTTTGCCTAAATAGATGTTGCCTGTATTTCCATCTATTGTTAAGATCTTGCCGTTCTTGACCTTGCGTCTTTTTCCTGCTGCATCCACATAAAATAACCCACTGTCATCATCAGCTAGGCTGCCTCTATCCCTAAGAGTTACTGATGGCTTGAGGGTTTCACCTTCCGCCATCTTTCTTCTTGCCAACTCCGCTATATGATTAACCAGTGAATCATTCTCCGTAATAAAACCTATTGGCCAGTACATATCAATACTCCTGTGGAGGAAGGATGACTCCATAGCCGCAATCGGATCGTCATACTCATTAAATAAAAACTTACGTGGGTTATTACGCACAATAAGACTGCCTGTTACAACGCCGGGACAAAGCGGGAAACCTTTCAAAACCGGATTTTTGTCATAAGCAGGATCGATTATTGGCGCCCTAAGATACGATATAAAGAAAGTAAGCTTATCTACCGCGGATAAAGGCTTTTTAGCCTCTCTATAGTCAGCCTGTGATGAATATTTTGTAGCAATCGTTGTTTTATCAATCTTATTAGCAACCTCACGATATGTCAGAGTGCCATTAAGCCCCATTTCAATCGCACAGTGAACCAATGCTACAGGATGCACAAATGCCTGTCTCTGCTGCAATAGATATAACTTATTATCCTCGATGGTAAATTCAATATTCCTGATATCCTTATATATCACCTCTAATCTCTTAGCACTTTTCTTAAGGCTCTCTAATTGGGCTGGAAACATACGCTTAAAAACCTCTTTATAATGTATCTTTTGATCGCAAGAAGGCGTTACAACCGCAGGTCCTTGTGACTTATGAGCCATCTCAATATATATAGAATCCTTGCCTGTTATCGGCTGCCTGGAAGCAGCGATACCTGTACACGAGTCATCGTTAAGATTACCAAAAACCATAGCCTGAACAGTAAGGGCTAAACTTGACATATCATCAACACTTTCATGAAAAACCTCTATTGTCATTGATAATTGCTGCCATGAATCCTCTGGAAAGGCCAGTCCTTCTTCTTTTAAGTACTCTTTTAACCTGTTAATCATCTTCTTGTACGCTTCTACTGTTTTTCCTTCTTTCTCGTACAGTGATTTCAATGATAAATCAATGCCGTCAGTCCGGCATTGGCTAATAAAGTCATCGTGAAATATCATATGGTCAACCGCACTAAGATTGTAACCGAGCACTTTTTCAGTGAAAAACCAGACAAACAAAAAATACATGTTATATAATTCAGCCTTGTCATCGAAATACTGTTCTAGCGCACTAACCGTCTGATCATTTAAGCCTATATTAAGCAACGTAGGCAGGTTTCCAGGCGCAACAAAAGGATATCCTGCCCTTGCTGAAAGAAATAACGGTTTTTCAATATCCCCAAAATAGCGTTCTTTTCCTGATAAAGCTTGCATCCGCTTTTCTATCTCGCTTACCGCATTGCGTAATAATGTTTTATCATCGGATAGAGCCTTAATCTCATCAGGTGTAATTTCAGAATCAATAACAAAACCCGGAGGAACAGGCATATTTTCCAAGGCCAGTCTCATCAGGCCTGAACCTTTATCACTTAAAAGCTCTCTCTCATTAGGATCGCCATCAGCGTATCCCGCCCAAAAAAAGTGCAGGTGCTCAATATCAGGCGATAGTCGTGTACCAACTTTCTCATCCGTTTGATGTGGATCTATATCCGTGATAGAAAAAGACACTGGCCGCAATGTATCAGCCTGGGCTATTATGGGCCTGTCATAGGAATAGCATTGACCAACACCATTAAAGGTGAAAACAGATATAATTATAAGTATAGTTATTTTTTTCATTTTGAGATTGTTAAATATTAAGCGGCACTTTGAATGGCTTTTTTGATATATGGCGCAGAGAGTCTTTGAGAGCGCATCTTTATATCTCGCGAAATCTCAGGGTGCATCTCTAAATACCTTGCCGCTCTGTCCTCAAGAGCCACTTCCTGAATCTCCTGCTCCGCGACAAAATTTAAAAATTTGTCTAAAGGAACAAATCCAGGAATTTTTTTATGTACCATCGAATGTTTACTGCAGATACCATGTGAAATGCTACTCGGGCCTTCGCATTTTTGAACCTTGAATACCAGCCCACATGTTGCACACATTGAAACTCTTATATTGCGGTCTTTTATATATTTATTCACAACCTTCTCAACAAGCATTTTACTGCCGATAAGATTATGTGTTAGCACCCCGATCCTTAAAAGATGGTCATCAGGTAAGATATCTAAATTACCATAATCTCGGGTTGCTTCATCTGCTTTCACGCTTAAGCCTTGCCTGTTACTTATCGATAAATCTAAAGATAGCTTCTTTTGCGGCTTTTTGGCTGTAATTAAATATTGGATATTTTTATTAATCTGCCTGCTGGTTCCCGTCAAAGGATAATCGATATCTTCTTCTGAAAGATTTATTACGCGTATATCTGATGAAAAACCTACTTTCTTTAAAATATTAACTATATCATCAATGTTGTAACCATCCTCTTCTGAAGTACATGATAAGAAAGATATGCCTCCCCCTTCTTTGCATACACGAGCACCCTCTTTAAGGGCATGGCCTATTCTTTGCAGCCCAGCATTAGGACTAGGAAAATTAAAGGTTATAAGGTCAAATTCATTATTATCAAACCTCAAATTACTCCAATCCATCCTCTCTACTTCTACAAGATTAAGATGAGTGCCCATATCAGGGGCATCGTGTTTAAAATCGATTGAAACAATATCAGCTTTCAAGCCCCAATCAAAATCTTTAGCATTTCTGGTGAAATCTCCCGCATTAGCGCCAAGGTCTATAATTCTTAAATTCTCAGCATTTGTACTATTACATATATCTTTGCAAAATTCTGAAAAAATTTCCAAGCTACCCGTAGAACGCTTTGGTTCTTTTTTAGATAATATTGAGACAGCCTTTTTAATGAGTATTCTCTTCTCCTTATCTTCTACATTGCTTAAAATGAACTCAAGATCTGTCACTGCTTCTCTGATTCTATTATTAGTTAAAAATATCAAGGCATTCTTCCATATATAGGGATAGTCCATCCTAAGCATGCTAAGCATTGTATACTTATCTTTTTGCTTTATTACATTATCTGGGTCTCTTTTGCATATCTCTATTATCAAATCTGTCAGCGCCCTTTTTGTCATTATGGTTTTTGCGTTACCCAAAATCTTGATAAGGACAGGTATCGATATCTGCCTTATTGCCATGTTGCCCAAACTTTTTGAAAGATCTATCAGCACATCATCAGCAGCTATATTTTCTGAGCATAGATACACAACAGGTAATAACTTCTGAGCTACCTCATACGATAACCCTATGCTTTCTGATAGCACTCGTATTCTTTCTGATATCTCTTTAAGTTCTAGAATACTATGTTTTTTACCTATCTTATCCAGAAGATCAAGCATTTCATGGTGATCATCATTAAACAACTCTTCAAGATCATCGATTCCGCCCATCTTCTCTACCCTACCGGATGAAGAGGATTTTGGGGCAACCGGCAAAATAGAAGGCTCTGTGCCCGAACGTATCGGGGCAAGAAAACCATTTATCCTCTCATCCTTGTCATGCCTGAACTTCATTATAGCTTCCAAGGAACTGGCCAATGAACTCGCGCTATCAGCTTCTTTAAGTTCAGCGTTGATTAATTTTATAAATTCGTCCATGTGAATTCTAAGCAAAGAACTCTCTTTTGAGGCTACTACTGTCTTAGACCTTGGAAGTCGTTTCGAATCGTTAAACAAGGTTATCAACCTGCTCTTTATATCATCATCAAGGTGCAAGCTCTCTAGCTGAGTAAGACTTGTTATTTTCCATACATAATAACCGATCCCCGCTATAAACTGTCGGTATATCAAATCATTCTTAAATAGGATATTCAAATCATCTTCTGTATATCTATTCAGCGCTTTTCTAAGAATAGCCATCTCGCCAATAACATGGCCCTTGCCTAATGTTTTTATATTATTCGCTACCCCTGCTATGCCTTCTACATCCACAGAAGCGCTCAATATAATATATAAATAAGGATTATCAGCAACAAGATCGCCCTCTCTGTAGATTATATGCCCCTTTTTCATCTCCTCTATATTGCCGATAACAGCAAACTGATTTCTAATAAAATCCCCTAAAGGGATATTCTCATCAGCGACTTTTACAGCCTTTGACATTTTTAGCAGGCTGCTAGCTTTTTTTATATCTTTATACCTATCCTCTCTTTTTATAATTTTCAACAACTCAAAGGCCTGCGCCCTTTGAAGCCCAAGATAATTTTGCTTACCTGCGGAATGCACAGTATAAACAGCACCCATATCAACAAGCTCCTTAAACGCTTCTATCAATTCCCTTGGTTCAATATGCACACCCGGTACGCCATTCTCAGATATAAGGAGGTTAACGCCGCTCTTGTAAAACGCGATAAACTTCTGCCTTAATGGGCTCTCTTCCGAAGGCATCAGAGAATCCTCCAGATAAGCAAAGTTGCCTTTCTTGGTCAATATCTTGAATCCATATGTCGGCAGAGGGTGGCCAAACGTTCTATTGAGAAGCATCTCCATCTGCGCAAAATGTGGCAACTCCTCATCAAACAAGACAGCTTCAATATCAAGCTCCTTCTTCGTCTTGACCAGAGGAAAGATCTCCTCAAACATATGCCTATTAATGCCTGTTAAGGCGTTTAAATAATCAAAAGCTGTCTCATAAACCGCGGCAGCTGCTATTAGAGGCATAGAACCTATTTGAGTGCCATTGTCACGCACTGATAATTGCTGATAAGCAAAATCTATCATCCCGCCAAAATGGTCCCAGTGAACATGCGAGAGATAGAATGCATCGACTTTGCCTAAAAGATCGTTTACTTCCATATTACGCAAAGTCTGCGCTGAAGGATCGACTAAGATACCTCTACCATTAAATGCCAACATCAGATTTGTATAATCCTGTTTACCGCTAAAAGGAGTGGGGTCCGCATTGCCCAGGGGCATAATCATCAGCTCATCTTCATCCTGCGTTGATAAGCTTATAGCCTTTTTTACCATGCCTGCTTCTCTGCGTGTCCATGATGAATAAAACGCGCCGCCTGCTCTTAGCTTCAAGCATCCGCTATCAATATAATATTTTTGCCCGCCTTCTTCTGCAATAAGATAATTGCCCCCTTTTCTTTCAATCTTTATGCTATTGGCAGGGGCAGGTAATGTTGGCATCCCCTTATACAATGTGATACTACTGCCAGGAACCAGGACCTGAATATCGATTACTTCGTCGATCACTCCATCTATGGTTTCGTCATTTTCTACAGATGCCTTTCCGTCTCTATTGAACAGCCCTCCTGTAAAATGGAACGACCTATTACGGGCAAACTCCTCTGAGAGCCTCTTTGCTGTTACCTTGTCATAGCCGCTATTTATCAATTTGGCCTCGTAAAATCCAGCATTCTGACCAGTAAAAAAGGCTTTGACCATTCTCAATACCCTGGTCTTATCTTCTTCTGAATTGACTACAACTGTCAGCTTTCCGCTTATCAACCCCTTAACAAGAGCATCTACATCATATCCCGCATCCGCGACCTCGTATTTAAAAGCATCTATCTCTTCTATTTTTTGCTGATAACCAAGGTTGTCCTTGACCAAGGCCTCTAAATCCTTAAGAAGCTTTGTATACCTCGCTGAATACCCTTTGACAATGGGATCAAAAAACATCCTTTGGAAAAATAACCCTTCTAAGGCACTATTGTTTATCAAAGGGTTTAATGTTAAAAAAACCACATCAGGCTGCTCTTGCCCTTTAAGAAAGATCTGCATATTCTCTCTGTCATAAGCTGATAAAGCTATGGTAAAGGCATGTTTGCCATCGGTATCACCAGCAGTCGTTAGGATAACATTATCTAATAATGTTTTACTCCTTTCCCTGGTGGAGTGCCTATGCCTTTGCTTAAAAATCCTCTTTTCTAAAATTTCATACGTTTCTTTTACCTGATCATCGTTTTCCGCTGCCTTCCTAAGTTCCCTGTTTAATAAAACATAAGCTGAGTAGGCATCTGCAAAATATTTGCTGGGAGTAACCCCAGAAAGATCTGTGATTTTATTCTTAGAGTTATTCACACGAATATATAGATTAAATTTGTTAAAAAATAGGCCTGTCTTTGCGCCAAAATCTTTTGTTAAATCACTTAAAAAGAGTCTGCCAAAAGACCATGTTACAAGAATCGCGAAAGTTAAATAGGCCAACCCCATCTGAAATTTAGAAAATGAGGCGTTCATAAGTGTTATCAGATGTGTGCATATAACTGCGACAATCGGGAATAGTATCACAGTGCCTAAAAACGGTATCATTATCCAGCGGGTCTTATAAAGGTCTTGTTTTATCTTTTCATCTATTCGCTCTCCGACCCTGCGGCCTATCTCACGGAGGAAGACAGAAGGTAATGCTGCCATATGAAGCCCTTTAGGCAAAAAGATCGTGTCAACGGGGCTAAGATAGAAACCACGGATATTTTTAAGGAGCACGCTTCTGGCAAATCTGATCTTTAATCCCGTGATATGCGCAGTAGGAAGCTTCTTCATAAGGTGAACAAGAAGAGAAAGCTTTTCATGAGGAATGCTATGTAGATTATATATCGTGATACTATTTTTTTGTAAGAAAACTTCAATCTCCTCTATTGCCAAGGGGCTGAATTCAAGTTTGATTATTGCGGTATCTTCTGAAATAAATTTACGCGAACTTTCATCAGGTGTAGTGAAAATTGTATAGTTTTTAAGTAATCTTGAGTGATTATCTGGCAATATAGGACTGCTATCCAATAGTCCTGTCAGTCTATGGGAAGCCGGGCGCAACGCAAACAAGTCAGATGGCATGCTTGTATCAATCATTATTATAATCAATATAACTGATATTATTTTATATAACTGTTTCATACATTCATTCCTTGTTGATCAATGTTATATATTATAAGAGCAAAAAAATAGGCTTTAATTAACTAATTTAATAAGCTCTTTAAAAGTATATCATAAGCGTGCATTCCAGTCAAGAACAAAAGCTCATCTGTAAAAAATGTTTAGCCCGTTCCCTCTCTTTCCTTTTCTTGACAAATAATTATTGAGCTGGTATAATTTACATTGCTTTTAGTAACAATTACAATAGATAATAAAAAAGGAGTCAATATAATGGAAAAGACAGCTGTTGTGGATACAAGTACTACAGGTGGGGTAGATATTGAAAATATAATGCAGAAGGCCTCTTTCGCCTCTGCTATATTTAGTCAGCTGAGCCAGGAACATACAGACCGCATTGTCAAGGCTGTCTATGAAGCCGGATTTAAGAATAGAATAAAACTTGCAAAGATGGCACATGAAGAAACAAAATTGGGTGTCTGGGAAGACAAGGTAATAAAAAACGTCGTCGCCACACAGTTTGTGTATGAAGATATAAAAAATCTTAAGACAGTAGGTATTATTTCTGATAATGAAGAGAGTGGCATTATAGAGATCGCTCAGCCTATAGGGCCTATCTTCGCGTTAATCCCTGTGACCAACCCTACTTCAACAGTAATGTTTAAGATACTTATCGCCCTAAAGACGAGAAACCCTATAATTATAAGCCCTCACCATAGAGCGATGAAGTGCTCAAATGAAACAGCACGCATATGTTACGAGGCAGCTTTAAAAGAAGACGCACCACAGGATTGCATACAATGGCTCGAAGCAAAGTCATCTGAAGGTACCCGTGCGTTAATGAAACACAAAAAACTCGCCTTAGTTCTTGCTACAGGAGGATCAAGCCTTGTGGGAGCAGCATATAGCTCAGGTACACCTGCTATAGGCGTTGGCCCAGGCAATGTGCCTGCCTATATCGGAGAAACAGCTGATGTAGGTTTCGCAGTCGAGCAGATATTTACATCAAAGACATTTGACAACGGTACTGTATGCGCCAGTGAACAATCTATTATTGTAGATAAATCTCATGCTGATAAGGCCAAAAAAGAGATTGAAGCCCGCAAAGGGTATTTCCTCTCTGATGATGAGATAAAACGCGTTGAAGATGTAGCGTTTGATAAAGAACGCGGGTTGATGAATGCAGCTATAGTAGGCCAGTCCGCGGCTTTTATCGCTAAACTAGCTAATATCGACGCGCCCTCTGATGTACGCCTGCTCATAGCGCCGCTTAAAGGCATAGGCAAAGATTATCCCCTCTCTTCTGAGGTCCTTGCCCCTATACTCGCTTACTACATTGCTAATGATTTTGAGCATGCTGTAAATCTATGCATAGACTTGAATTTTCATGGCGGCATAGGACATACTGTAAGCATCTATTCAAATGACGATAAAAAGATCAGGGAATTCGCATCTGTTATGAATGCGGGGCGCATTGTTGTAAATACCCCCTCTTCTCAAGGCGCTGTGGGAGGTTTATACAACACCCTTCATCCATCATTTACATTGGGTTGCGGAAGCGGCGGTAAAAACATTACCACAGACAATATAACAGCAAGGCATCTACTCAATATACAACGCATCGCGCGCAGACGCGTTAACAGGCGCCTGGAAAAGTTTGATACGAGTCTATATCTTGATGAATCTATTGACACAAAAACGCTTGAGGATGAGTTTAACCGTAACTACTAAAAAAGATTAGGAGTAAAGATATGTTGCAATTTAAATTAGAAGATGAAAAATTGGTCTGCTTATTTTTAAGCAATATGGAAACAGAAAACTGCGTGAATTGCGAGGAAGAACTTTTTAAGAAAATACGCGAGGCAAAGCTACCTGTTGTCTTTGATCTAAAAGAGGTAAGTTATATAGCCTCAATGTTCCTTAGTATGTGCCTGATGGCTAAAAAGGAACCCGATGTTCAGGATTTTTTATTGATTAATGTACAGCCAAATGTTAAGAAAGTATTCAAGATAGCGGGGATTGATAAGCACCTGACCATCACGTAGTATCCACTAATCCTTATCATGCACCATTGGTACAAACCTTACCGGCAGGAGAGTTTCTCTATTATATCCACCCTCAGTCCTGGTAATAAGATAAAGCTCCTGATATATTGAACCTACAGGCATGACCGCTCTTCCACCAATAGCAAGCTGCTCAAGAAGCTTCTCTGGTATTTTTGGCGGCGCCGCGGTAACTATTATTGCTTCATAAGGAGCGAACTCTTCCCACCCCTTATACCCATCTCCAAGTTTTACACATACATTATCATAGCCTAAAGATTTAAACCTTTTCTCTGCGGATACTGCCAAGGGTTCTAATATCTCAACGCTATAGACCTTACTAACTATCTCTGCTAAGACCGCTGCCTGATACCCGCTTCCTGTGCCTATCTCAAGAACACGATCCCCGGGCTTAAGTTTCGCAACCTCTGTCATATACGCTACTATATATGGCTGTGATATTGTCTGGTCATGCCCTATAGGCAAGGGCCTGTCCGCATAGGCGAAATCGACCAGATCAGAAGGCACAAATAAGTGCCTCTCTACCTTTCTCATCGCGGAAAGTACAGCCTCGTCTCTTATGCCTCTTGATTCCAGCTGCTCTTTAACCATGCGTCCCCTCTGGAGGTCAAAATCGTCATCTTGAGCATATAAGCTTGCTAAATATGGACAGAAAATGATTGCTACCACTATTATTACTAGGGATTGCTTCGTCGCTAACGCTCCTCGCAAAGACAGTGTATTAAATATGCGCATTCCTTATCTGTAATTATTGAAATGAAGTGGTATAGAAAAATCCAGATCCTTTAAATGCTGCATAACAGTCTGCAAATCATCCTTCTTAGGGGCAAATACTCTTACCTTCTCCCCTTCAATCTGTGACTGTACCTTTAATCCAAGGTTCTTAATAATCTTTACAAGCTCTCTTGCTTTTTCCTTTTCAATGCCTGTTGTAATCAACGCCTCCAGCTTCAGATGTCCGCTGAAGACCTTTTCCGGTTCTGAAAAATCAAGCGCCTTTGGCGATATTCCTCTTTTTACTATCCTTGTAAGGACTATATCTTTTAAAGAGCGGAGCTTAAAATCATCAGGTGTGACCAGGGTTATCTTTTTCTCTTCACGATTATACTCTATTGTAGATTTTGAACCTTTAAAATCATATCTATTGCCTAGCTCTTTCTTTGCCTGCTGTATAGCGTTATCAACCTCCTGCATATCTACATCTGAAACTATATCGAATGAAAATTTTTCCTTTGCCATATTTTTACTCCTTTAGCTCTTTATACATTAAATCTGATGTCAAGAAGATCACCGTCTTCTACAATATAATCCTTACCCTTTAAATAAGCTTTTCCTGATTCCTTGACCTTTGCCTCGCTCCCTAATGTGATAAGGTCGTCATATTTTATAACCTCCGCGCGGATAAAACCTTTTTGCAGGTCAGTATGTATAACACCCGCGGCCTCCGGCGCTGATGAACCTGCGGCAACACTCCATTGGCGCACCTCGTCAGGTCCGACAGTAAAAAATGATATCAGGTTAAGCGCCTTTATGCATAACCTTGTCATCACATTGGCAGCAGGCTCCTTTATTCCAAGCGCCTGCAAGAACTCTTCTCTTTCCTGCTCTGTCTCAAGAGATGCTATCTCAGATTCTACCTTAGCGCATGCAGGCATTATATAAAGATCGGCATCCTTATACCTCTCCCGCATATCTTCAATTATGGAATTATTTAATATATCGTCCTCTGAAACATTAAGCACGATAAGCATCTTTTTAAATGTTATAAATGGATAACTTGATATCAGTTTTTTCTCATCGCTATCAAGGCTTAACAGCCTTAAAGGAAGATTCTTATCCAGATGCTCCTTTATCTTTAAAAGAAGCGCCTTCTCTTTTATAGATTGTGCGTCATTAAGTTTCTTAATACTCTTATCAAGGCGCTCAAGGCGCTTCTCAATAAAAAGCATGTCATGTAGTATCAGTTCTGAGTTAATATTATCTATATCCCGTACAGCATCGACAGAACCATCGATATGATAAACCGATTCATCCGCAAAGGACCTGACAACATGGGCGATAGCATCCATCTCAGCGATATCTTTGAATATATCTCCCTTTGCTATGGTATCCTTCTCAATCTTAGGAAGCATCTCTATCTCTACCCTTGCCCTGACATTCTTTTTTGGATTATACATATCAGAGAGTATATCAAATCTAGGATCTTTGATCTCAGCTATATTCTTTATCGGCTTTCCTGATACAATATCCTTCTCTGTCAATTCATGGCCAGTGAGTATCTGAAAAAATGTCTTTTTGCCTGTTTGTGGCAGACCTATTATACCTATCTTCAAGTAAGTGTCCTTTTTTTTAATATCATTTTAGCTTCGTTAAAAGCTTATTTTGATTCTCTTGCTTCCTTTGCCTTCCTTGCCTCTTCCAGCACTTTTTCTGTCAGAGAATTAGGCGCTTTAGCGTATTTCTCAAAATGCATCGAGTATCCTGCGCGTCCACTTGTTAATGTGCGTAACGCGGATGCATATCCAAACATCTCTGAAAGAGGCGCCTCGGCAACAACAACCTGCTGAGTTGCCTTTGCCTCCATAGCCATTATCTTTCCGCGTCTTGAGCATATATCACCTGTCACATTTCCCATGTACTCTTCAGGGGTGGTTATCTCAACGGACATCTGTGGCTCCAGAATAACCGGGCCTGATTTTAAAAACGCTGATTTGAAACATTCAGCACCGGCTATCTTAAACGCCATTTCTGAGGAATCCACCTCATGGTATGAGCCATCAACAAGAGTAACCTTGACATCTACGACCGGATATCCCGCGTATATACCTCGCTGCATAGCGGCTATTATGCCTTTTTCGACCGCAGGTATATACTCCTTTGGTATAGATCCACCTTTTATCTTGTTTATAAACTCAAAGCCCTTGCCTGCCTCAACCGGTTCGAGAATAATCTCCACATGCCCGTACTGGCCTCTGCCGCCTGTCTGCTTTGAATGTTTGTAGCTCTCCTTGGTCTGCCTAAAGATTGTCTCTCTGTAAGCAACCTTTGGCGCGCCAACCTCCGCTTCTACATTAAACTCGTGCTTTAGCCTGTCCACAATAATCTCAAGATGAAGCTCGCCCATGCCTGAGAGTATAACCTCGTCGGTCTCCTCATCTGTCTTGACAGTAAATGTGGGGTCTTCATCCGCTAATCTTATAAGCCCCTTGCTAAGCTTATCCTGGTCTACCTGACTTTGCGGCTTGATGCTTAAGGACATAACAGGTGCCGGAAACTCAATAGCCTCCAACAAGATAGGACTATCTTCAGCGCAGAGAGTATCGCCTGTCTTTGTCCTGTCCAGCCCTATGGCAGCAGCTATATCTCCTGTAAATATATCTTCTCTTATCGCTCTGTCATTCGCGTGCATCTGTAGTATCCTGCCGATTCTCTCCTTCTTGCCTCTTGTAGCATTCAATACATATGAACCTGCTTTTAATGATCCTGAATAGACCCTGAAATATATCAATTTACCCATATGGGGATCTGACTGCACCTTAAACGCGAGAGCTGAAAAAGGCTCAGCATCATCAGGCTTTCTCTCAAGAGACACCTCCGCGTCATCAGGACTGATGCCCTTGATAGCACTTGTATCAAATGGTGATGGCAGGTAGGTATTTACAGCGTCAAGAAGCTGCTGTACGCCTTTATTCTTAAATGCTGAACCACAGAGTATAGGAACTATCTTATTGGATATCGTACCTATACGTATAGCATCTATAAGCTCTTGGGGCGTTATAGACTCCTCTGACTCAAGATATTTCTCCATAAGGTTATCGCAGAGCTCGACCGCCTTCTCAACCATGATATGATGATATTCCTTTGCCTGCTCTTTATAGTCATCGGGGATCTCCTCTACACTAAAATCTTTACCTGTTGAATCGTTGTCATATATATAAGCCTTCATCTCAATAAGGTCGATAACGCCCCTAAAATTATCTTCCGCACCTATGGGTATCTGCAAAGGTATAACATGAGCGCCTAAGTCTTTCTTTATAGCCTCTTTCACAGCAAAGAAATCAGCTCCAACACGATCCATCTTATTTATAAACGCGAGCTTTGGCACAGCGTATTTATCAGACTGTCGCCAGACTGTCTCGGATTGCGGCTCAACACCTCCAACAGCGCAAAATACTGCTACAGCCCCGTCTAAGATACGTAATGACCTTTCAACCTCTACTGTAAAGTCAACGTGTCCGGGGGTATCAATAATATTAATCCTGCAATCCTGCCAGTAACAGGTTGTAGCAGCGGATGTGATAGTAATGCCTCTCTCCTGTTCCTGCTTCATCCAGTCCATCTGCGCATTACCGTCATGGACCTCGCCTATCTTATGAGATATGCCCGTGTAAAATAGTATACGCTCAGTAAGCGTTGTCTTGCCGGCATCAATATGAGCCATTATTCCGATATTCCTGATATTTTTTAAATCAATAGTCCTTGGCATTTTTATTGCTCCTTTGTTTGTATTGTAAGAAGAAAGACATCGTCGTCTTGTACCCCTGATTGGAAATCATCAAGTTCTTTCATAAGTGTTTCATTGAATGTCTCTACATCCAGGATATTATTATCCTGCACAAAATCCTCTAGTCGCTTACTGCCAAACTCCTGCTTTGAGGAGTCTCTTGCCTCAATTATCCCGTCTGTAAAGAGGATAAGCCTGTCTCCGGGGGCAAACGCTATATCGTTGTTGTGTATACTGCTTGCGTCCATGCCTATGCCCATTAAAAAAGTCTGTGGCTGCATAAGCACGATAGAATTTTCCTTAGACTGCAATAGTATCTGTGGCGGGTGGCCGTAGTTTGAATATATTAGTTTGTTATTTGAAAAATCCAAAAGCCCGCAAAAGGCTGTTAAGAAAAAGCCCATCTTTCCAAAGTCTTTATTTATAAATTCATCTAGTTCTTTAAGGATAGCCCCCGGCGATAGGTCATCTCCTCTTGCAAGCCGTTCTATTTCAGCGTGGACCCTGTTTACTAATAGCGCTGAACATACGCCGTGACCGGTAACATCCGCTACTATGAATAATAATTTATCGTTATTTATAAAATGAAACTTCGCGTAATCCCCACCCATATAGAACATAGGTTTATACATCACAGCTATGTCAGCGAGCTTATGGTTGACTGAATGAGGTATTATGCTCTTATGTATCTTTTTAGCGAGCTCTAGTTCCTTCGCCATTAAAGCGCTCTTTTCGTCTATCTCTTTTCCCGCTGCGAATATCTTTCTTCTGGATATATCCTCACTTGCCTCAGCCACAACAGCAACAAAGACAGCTACAAAAAGCAAGATTGCGTTTATGCCTAATATCTCAGCACTGGGAAGTACGTTAGAAGAGATGTAGACCATAAGAAAACTAACTAGCGTAAACGCACCTATAATAACCGCCTCTATAAGGCTCCATGGCAGAAGCAATATAGTCATAAATAGCGCGATAAGTACAAGCCCTACGCCCATGAAAGACATTATTTCAGGGTGCGCCGTCACAGCTAATATCGCGATCGATATCAGAAGAAAACTAAATATCAATGCTCTTGCCTTCTGATACCATAGTTTTTTTGTTATATTACCCGTTACAAGCGATATAATAGCGAACGCGATTCCACCGATAATACCGGGCATGTCTTTAGCGCCTAACAGATGCTTAAAAAATATAGACCCCAGCAGGACCTCCAATAAAAAGATGCATATCGCTACATAGCAGAAAAGGTTTATCCTTTGATGAAAAAGCCTTGCAAGCTCTTGCTTATACTCTTTTTTGAACCGGTCAGGTATTATCGCTTGTATCATAATCTCAACCTTTGGTTTCAATTAATACTTTTATAGATGTCGGGCTGCTCTCCGGGCCCTTATACTTTAACCACGCGAAGCCGCCTTGTGCCAGATGCCAGGTATATGCCTTTGGCAAAAAAACCTTAAATATACTCAAAAGCCCGAGGTTAGGATCAAGGCATAACTTAAAAGTTAGCAACTCTTTATTGTGTATATCAATGACCTCTTCATTGATTACCTTAATATCCACCGAAACAAGACTCGGATCAGCGGTCAGTAGATCCACTCTTTTTTCCATTATACCGTTGCTTAGTAGTTTCTGCACATAAAGAGAGAGCGCTAACCTGTTTATCGGGTCAGAGGAAAACCTAAACTCTCTCGTTATTTCATGATTTTTAACCTTATCCTGTCTTGTACATAATATCTTTTTATCGGTATAATCAAATTCCTGCGTTTCGATAACAAGCAATTCTCTAGCCTTATTAAAAACTCGCTTCTCTGCCTTGATAGGCCTTATAATATCTTTAGTGCTTTTAAACCGTAATACAGATGCCCACGATACCTCATCTTCAAAACCGCTGTAATAGCCCATGCCGTCTTCTATCAATATGAATATATCGTCAGGGTCATCTTTTAGGTGTTTGATAATAGCCTTAGCGCCCCACCTTGGATTGCCCTCTAAATCTGTGCATACATAACTTGTGCTGAAATCCGTATCAATATCAGAAAAACACACAGGTACTATTAAAAACATTAGAAAGATAATTAATATAATTACCTTCAACCTAAGCCCTCCTGCTTACTATCTTATACTATCACATGTTTATAAATAAAAAATCCTTCGACTGGTCACTCTACCACCAAAAGAAGGACGAGCATTCTTATTTATGTATAAGTGTAAATATATTATACTATTTATGCTTATATGTCAAGACGATATTTACGATTTCATTTGGCAAAATATTACTCCTAACTGCTTACATCTCGCCTTCGCAGCGCAGGCTTCAAAGCGGTTTCCGCAGAAACGTTCGCAAGCCCCAGCGAGACTTGCTCACTCCACTTTGTTATAATGCATGCCCCTATGCTTGCGTAGTGGTCTTCACAAAAACGTTCGCAAACTCCAGCGAAGTTTGCTCTCTCCACTTTGTTGCTCATTCATATAGTTAAACAATACGGAAAAACCATGCCATTCGCAACAAAAAGGTTTTGTTCAAGACCACTACACAAGCTAATAGTGAACTAGTGAAAACAAGCGGGACTCTCCTAAAGGGTGCGCCCCTGAGCACGTTATTGCTTTACTTTTTTGTGGTTGTTAGGACCATCCGTCTGTTTCAATAAGAATATTGCCGGTACCTTTGCCTGTAGCGGCGCATTGGCTTTTTTTGCCAAAGATTATAAATAGGTGGCAAAAATACCTGCGCAGCGAAGGCAGAAGGTGCAGACAATATTGCTTGCGAAACTTTCTGATCCAGATAAGAAGAGTGAATAAGAATATCTCTCATACCTTATCTTATTAGGCTATTGAATATATGCAAAATATAGTATATTATATGTAAAAGATAAGGGGTTTATCATGAAGAAAAAAGCGATTGCTATACTAGCAGATGGATTTGAAGAGATTGAGGCA
>Ga0208648_1000870_pt1 | contig 27828 bp, 18 predicted proteins | sample AntAceMetag02UKL_FD_184772 | JGI IMG/M metagenome (GOLD analysis project Ga0208648, IMG submission 184772) | Saline lake microbial communities from Ace Lake, Antarctica - Antarctic Ace Lake Metagenome 02UKL (SPAdes) (version 2) | ecosystem: Environmental > Aquatic > Non-marine Saline and...
GCGGAGAATTCAAACTGCCTTCTCTTGCACAGCTGATTGAAGAAAAATCTCAGGGAAATTTTGTGCCTCCCTAGAATTTATAGCGGATACAAAAATAGTTATATTATATTCACCCTTTAAATAAGAAGATGACACATGAGTAAAGGTACAGTTAAGTGGTTTAGTGCGGATAAAGGTTTTGGCTTTATAACCCCAGAAGATGGAGGTAAAGATCTATTTGTTCATCACTCAGAAATTCAGGCTGGCGGGAGCTACGCAACTCTAAATGACGGCCAAGCCGTTGAATATGAAGTAGGTCAGGGTCAAAAAGGGCCATGTGCAAATAAAGTACAACCGTTATAAACACCCAATAACAGAAAAATATCAAGGCAATCTAGCGGGAAGCAAGGCGTTGCTTTCCCCAAGATTGCAGTTTTTTCCTATCAAAAAGAATCTTGACTGGCTGTAATGAGCCGATAGTGACTATTCAATTTCATTCACAGGTGCTAACTTTAATTGTTAGACTTGGACAGGCGCTTACTAGCCATTAGTGGGCATTTAAAGAATTTAGATTTTGGTCTACAATTGAGTTATTAAATGATATTCAGACCTGTTTTTTGAATAAAGTGAATGTTTTCTCGTTTAGAGTTTCTATTAACATGTGGTAGGCGTTAAAGTAAAAAATTAGGGGACAGACAACTCTTAAATGAACCTGTTAATAACAGGTTAATGTTACTCTGCCCCAATTATTTCAGTCATCGCATTAGACCCGGTATCAAATGACGCAGCGAATGCTTTGGCTGCAAACCCCGGTATGCAGCGAAAATCGATCCACATTGCCGGCCTACTCCTCAGACTGGCTTTTGATTCTTGAGCAACAGGTCATTTTACAGGAGCTATGTACTCTCCAAGAGGTGACGCGGGCCCCAGTGTTGTATCTCGCAACGTTTCAACCATTTTCTTCCCCGTGCTATGTTTCAGGGTCTCAATGCGGTGCTGATCGCAGTATCTAGGATCGGAAATGCAATACCCAAACTCGTCAGAAAGCTTTACGGCATCTATTCCTATATCGGTGATGTTGACAATAATACCGATGTTTGCAGGACCATTATAGATCTTCTTCAACCCTTTTACGACGAGCTTGCTTCCATAGGGACCAGCAACCTTCTCCAACAAGCCCCGGCCATCCTCGAGAAACTCGGTGTATGCATTTGACCATAAATTCGGCGGTTGATAGCCCAAATTTGTACCCATAAGAAGCGGACCACCTGCGTGCCGCGTCCACTGCCTTGCTCTACTCTGTACCAATGGCTTCTCCTTGAAATTATATACAGTCTCCCAGGCTTCCGTTGATGTGTACCTCGTTTCGGTCCGTGGTGGCTCAATCAGATAAGGGTTTCCGTTGTCATCGTAGTCTCGGACCCCGGCGATGACCTTGCTGATTCTGTTGTACTGTCGAACCCGCACATCACCTGTTTCATAATTAATCATGACATCAGGTTTTACTTCCGCCGATGCTACTCTAGGCTCTGTGAGCATAGGCGCATCCAATGCAGCAGTACTTCGATTGGACGCGTGTGATCCGCCTGATCCACCAGCCACGCGGCTGCCAGCATAGTTGACTACTCTGCGACTTGGCCTTTTGCCTTCACCAAAATACCAGGCTAGAAGATCCACCTGGCGTCGACAGGCGGATACGTTGTGATTTGCACAGGCAGTTTTACTGCGTTCGTAGTCATTGTTGATTTTCGTCCAGCGTCGAAGATCACGTTTGGCCTGACGACTGCTCTGACGGTCGTCACGTCGTTGCTGTCGCGAATCACGTCGTGACGATCGCCGCTCTTGACGCTTCTCACGGTTATCTGATCGAGACTGGTTGGCAAAGGAACTGGCGAACGGTGAAAGCTCATCTGATTCACTGCCTGGAGATCCCGGAAAATCACCGCCATCGCAATGAATGCCACCGCAGAAATCGGATTCTCCTGTAAGATCAATATCCGATAGCCACGAATAGTCGATAGCCTCAATTCCCATTGCTAATTCCATTTGGGTTAAGTCGTATTGCGAGTTGCCTGATCCAAATTCCATGGCCGGGAAATCAAAACGATTCATGATGTCGTCAAGCATATCGTCCAGATTGAGACCACCACCATTAAAAGGTTCTATGGCACATGCCCAGTAACCTTCAGGGTCGAAGAAGCTGACAGGATTAGCATTGGCATAGAGTCTGCGGTGATCCCCGCCCAGCAACCCAACAGGATCTGTACGTAAGAACTGCCCGGTTTGGGCATCATACACCCGATGATGGGAGAAATAGATTCCGGGGAAATTCTCGTAAGACTGCAAACCAGCGAAATTAAATGATGTAGCAGCAACTAAGTTTGAACCTTGAACTATTTCGCCAAAGGCAGACACTAGCGGTGTAGTTTTGGATTGTGTTGAAAATGCCTGTGAACGCGATAAGTCAAGAATAAGACTGTCAGCGTTTTTAAGTACAGAAACCAAGGGAATATTCAGTTCAGCACCCAAAGCCGATACATGTAGCTGAGTAACAGCAGAGCCGTTCGGGGCGACCGTTTGAATTTCCAGTGGTCGTTGATAGTCATCCAAACTCCAACTGTTTATATACTGCTTAGCACCTCTATCGATTGCCGCCAGAACCTTACCATCAGTATCACGCAGAAAATCAAGAGTCTGTCCATTGGCAGAGACGCCGGCGACCTCACCTGATGCATCGCGCAAATATTCATAAGCGCGCTGGTCCGTCACTACATCAAGCCATGCGTTATATTGGATTGCTGATCCATTGACGCTTTGAATGCGCTCAGCGGTGTCGGTTTGATAAGTCACATCGGTGCTAGGGGAATTATTTATATAGGTTGCCGATCGCGCTCCAGAGACCAAATTCTCATATCGATAGGCGTAAGTTCCATTGTCATTGGAGAGCAATTCTGACTGCAAAAATCCGTGATCATCGTATGCAAATTCATGTTGCTGATTCGAATGCTTACCCGCTAAATCCTGACGCTTGATTTTTCCATCGCTACGGTAGGTATAAGTCAGCTGTGCATTTTTGGTACCTGTGCTATCGGTAATTCGGGTAGACAGCAATCTTCCCCCCGGTTGGAAACTATGGAAATAGTTTGAATCTGTTGTTTTGACATGCACCGGCTGACCAAGATCATTGGTGTCTATCGGCTGCACATAGGAGGTCTGGGTTTTGGGGTTGAATACACGTTTCAACTTGTCGGAGTTTGGAAAGTCATATTGATAGTGCAATGCGTGGCCAGAAATTCCGGTTTCGGATTTTAACTGACCATTTTCATACCAACTCCATGCTGAGCTGAGCTTGCCCAGTTGCGATGCATCTGTAATTCTTTCAACCGGCCGCCCGTACACATCGTAAGTCCATAGTTCTGCAATGCTGGATGACATTCGACTGGCACGTGATGATTGAACCGTCCTGGTTCTCAATTTAGGGTTGTCGTAAAAATCAAAGTCGTTAAACAGCCGCTCTACGACTGACAGGTCATCCCTGGAAACAGTTTTAGTGAGCCGGCCGATGGAATCGAAGCTGAATTGATGATTTCGGCTTGACCCTTTAATACCTATCTCAGTAAAACCCGCCAACCTCAGTGTTGACTTGCCTGAACTGGATGGTCTTGTATAGTTGAACAATCGCTCAACCTCACCATGGGTTTCACTGATGAGCAAGCCTGCCTGATTATAGCGGTTCTCGGTAATGACATCATTGGCATTGATCCGTAACAAATGTCCATAGCTGTCACGCTCGTAAACTACTTTGGGGCCATTGTAATTTTTAGCACTAACAGGTTCATTGGCAGCAAACGCTGCGGGATCCGAAGGTCCAAAAATGGCTGTAACCCTGTCCTGATTGTCGTATCGGTAGTGTGTGCGCTGATAAACGGTTGTCGACGGTTGTGTTCCGATCAGCCATATGTCTGTTAGCAACGGTCCGTCATATACGTATTCATAACCGGCACCCTGGGGGCCGACACTGGCTACTACACGATTGGCAGCATCAGTAACCGTTTGAGACTGTGAGCCGTCAGCTGCGATCATTCGCGTGATCGTTGCAGGGGTGACCGTTGTCGGCGTGGTCTGCTGAGTCTGTGCATGCAGATATTGATACGTAATCGACCGATCATGATCCAGGCGCATGACAGATTGATTTTTTCCAGTTGTCGATCTAATCTGGCCAAACGAATCCATCACACGTGATGAAACCAAACCATTCTCATCGGTAGTTTGACGGATATAGCCGTTGATATCATACTGTCGACTACTCCGAACGCCTTTTAAATCAGACTGTGCGATCAGGTTCCCCCAGTCATCGTATTGGTAACGCAGTTTGTTTACCTGTTTGGAGCCAAGTGAAAGCGTGCGCTCAGCCGGTTTGTCGCTGGCTGCAATATAGCGGAGTGACTGAGATCGCTGCTCTTGTTTGGCTCCTTCCACAATGGATGTCAAGCGATCCAGATCGTCATATTCATAAAGGGTGGTGACGCCATTCTCAAGCCGTTCAACCAGACGACCAACTGCATCGTACTGGTTTCCGGTTAACAGCCATCGACCTTCTGACCCACTCAACCACTCATGCTCTAACTGACCCACTGCATTGTACTTTCGCTCAATGGTGGCGGAACCCGACATTGATTCACGAGCTACCGATCCAGATCCTGTGTAGGTAAAGGTTCTCGGTGGCTCAGTGGGAGAATCAAGAGTCTGCTGAAACCCGTATATATCAAATTTGCGGGTCTCTGTTTGTCGTCCGGTACCACCGGTCGTTTGTTTTACCACTTGTCTGTTTTCAGTATCGTAGGAGTAGTTGATCGTATACCCGTTGGGCAGCGACTCCTGGTGAATTCTTCCGAAGCCATCGACGATCTCTGTGCTCACTCCTCCGTGGACATCCGTGTGCAACATAGTTGTGGTTCCATGGGATTCGTCTTCAGAGTAACTGAAGCTTTCGGCGATGGTTGCGTTTGCTGCTATGTCGACATGTGTTTTTTTAACTACCCGCCCCATCTTGTCATATAAATAGTCGACTGCACTGCCATCGGGATTTCCTACCCTTGTCACCTGATCCCTGTCGCTGTAGCGGAATGTTTTTATCCATTCTTGTTCGGTGATCGAGTCACGGCCTACTTCAAACAGCTTTAGTTTGCCAGTGCGGCGTAATTGCTTGATACGAGATCGGGCGTCGTAACTGAATTGATATTCAATACCATCGGCATTTATCAAGCGGGTCAGGCGGCTCAGATTGTCGAGGCTTCGTGATTCGATTACTTGTCCTGCCATTTTTCGGCTCTGTTTCAGAGTGCTTGCATCTTGCCTCTGGATTCGCCCTAGAGCATCTTTCACAATATCTCGTCCAGGCGCATACCAGGTAAGGGTTCGGCTCCATGGACTATTGGCGTCTGAATCTGGGTTGGGAGAGTAAGTTTCTGTTGGTCGACCGGCTGTATCCCAGTCCAGGCTGAGCTGGTAGATTGGCTCCTCAGTGGAGGGGAAGTAAGGACGCGCATTGGCCAAAATCTCGCCGTTATTTGCATACAGATGTTCTGTATTAATTCTGACAGTTGCTTTGTGACACTCTGCTTTCAGGTCTCCTTGACGAACGGTGGGTACCTGATGAGGTTCACACGTAGTTGTCCGGGTGACTCGGCCAAAATCATCCAGATACGTAGATGTCATGGCGCCATTGGCTACTGATACCACTCTAGGCTCCACATACTTAGTATCTTGACTATTGTCGAGTACATCATCGTAGTAGGTTGAAGTAATTGACTGCGGTCCGAGACCAGCCTGTTCAATACGCTCCAATTGCACGCGATTGAACCCATCGTATTCATAGTCGTAAGTAATTCCATTGCTCATGCGGCTTTGCGCGCGGCAACGTAAATCGTATTTGGTCTCTTCTGTCTGTTCAACCCTGTTTTGAAACAGAACAAGACCGCATATCGGATCGTAACGCCATTGCTCACGCCAGGCAGCAGTTTTGTTCGCGGTAGCTGTCAGGTTCCCTCTATTATCATAGTCGCTACGTATTTGCTGACAGCCTTCACCATTGCTACCACATTCAACTTCTACCGTCGCGTCATCAAAGCCACTAAAACTGTTAACCTGATAGCTGGATTGAACAATGCCGTCTGCGCTGTATTCAACAACTTGAGTTTTGCGATAGCCATTTGCGCTAGCGAGTAGTTCCCATTGTTGTTCGACAATACGGTCATCGCTAGTGGTGCGAGTGTCCCTATGATTATGTATTCGGATCGCTTGTCTGGTTTGTACATCCCACTCAATGTCATTCACAAATCTGATAAATCCATTGCCTGATGCGCTGGACGGTCTTTGCGTTTGTCTAAGTTCCGGATCAATTGGGGTAGGCAATGACACGGTCGCGGGCCAGCGTAGCTCAGCTCTTGCTGGTGATATCGGCAGAGAAGACAACCATGCATACTCATGGATATCGCCTTCGGATAATGACGTCAACGGTAGACTATTGAAATTCAGACTACCTGGATCCCAGAATGCTGCATTCAAACTCGTGTTGATTGCATACCGCCAGTGGCTGCCGAGCGCCAATAGGGTGCTATGCGCAGGTGCAGTTCTATTGTTCCAGGACCAGCAGTCTTGAATGACTTGACCCAAGCGAATTCGCGAGCCGTCTGTTTGCTGCTCAAGTTCATACTCGCAGGTTCGGATGAGTGGATTGAATCCATCTTTACGAGTCGCTATGGAGTATCCTCCCGGCTCGTCGTATTGACCGTAAACAAAAATATCCGCTCGTTGAAGGGTTCCATCTCGATGGTATCGGGCACGATATAAGGGGCGACGCTCAAGCAAAGAGGTGAATGAGGTGCCTGCAACAATTTTTGCTCCATTACTATCTGCCACTTGAGCTACCGGGAAACCTTTAAAACCACCGGATTCAAAAACAGCTCGTTCATAGCGTAAGTTGTGGCGGCCATCGCTATCGCTCTGGCTGATCAATACTTCGGGGTTGCCTGTCATATTGGGGTTCTGTTCATTCATATTGGACTCCCCTATGAACTGCCAATCGAGTTCTGTCTGACCACCCCATGGGCCATCGCTTGCTATCACGCGTCCCTCAGCGGTATCGCGTCGCGAAAATCGAACAGTAGCGCAATAGGTGGTCGCTGGGCCGCAGCCGATTTGATTTGTCGGTGAGTCCGTTTTTTTGAACTGTAGTATGTCGGTAAACCCGTCACCATCGAAATCGCCCATAACGATTCTGCAGTATTGGCTATTGCAAGGCTGTTTTTCTGCATAGGGATGAGGTGCAAAGGGAAAGTTTGCAGGGCTTGGAAGGGGAGTAGAACTGTCCGATTCATCGACCGTTGTCGATTCAAATCCATATGCGACACCATTGTAGTGGTGCATTTTCAGTAGGGTTCCAAGGGAATCGCTTGAAATGAGATCCGGAAACCCGCTCCTGTTCAAGTCCTGATACTGATTGAAACCGCTAAAGTAAGGGCTTACGCCATTGCGCGAACCAAGCGTAGGCGCGCCTGCTGTCAATTGAGAGTTTATGAACTGACCATAGCCATTGCCAAAAAATATTCGGGAATAGTCTGTGCCGGCAACAGCGCGCCATTGACAACGCATGTTGTCAGAACCTAGTGTATCGCAATAGTCACTGGCATCATCTGAAGTCAACTTACGCCATGCTCTATGTAAGTTGAATACTATATCGGCGATTCCATCAGTGTTGACATCGACAAAACGAGCTTGAGTCATGACGAAATCAATTGGCCTCTCCCAGGCCTGTGCACCGAAAGGTGGTTCAACTTGCACACCGTCTATCTGGTAATTAGTGCCCCCGCCAATCTGAATGACGGTATTTGAATGCGGAACCGCCAGCCGCGACCAGGCGTCTCCATTATTACCCGGGTTAAACCAAGGAGTTTTGCCCATATTGCGTAGCCACCGACCGCTTGACTCTCGCGGACAGTCATCGTCACCAGCATGGGGTTTTATCGCAAGGTCGACAAAGCCGTCGCCGTCGATATCGGTTGCGTCCGCGTATTTAAGATCGCAATGGCTAAGATCTTGCGGGCTATCGTAGAAGTAGTCCCGTTTTGCTGAATAAAGGCGAATGTTGCTGGCTTGCGCCGTGGCACCAAATCGCGCATGAAGCAGGTCGCTATAACCATCACGGTTAAAATCACTTAATATCCAGCTGCCCTTGTTGTTTAAAAAGGAGACAGAAAACACCGACTTCAACAGGTTATTCCATGCTCTTACCCCTTTTTTTGTTTCACTTGCACTGAAGGCCTGTTTGGCATTGCCACTACTGACAAGCGCTCGATGCGACGTAGCCGAGTGACTGCTGATATACACAAGATCTGTTTTGCCATCACCGTTTATGTTTATCGGAATCAGGTGGTTACCCGCTCTTAACGACAAAGCCATGAGTTCATTGCCGGCGTTAGTAGGAGTATCCCAATCAGCGCGCGCAAGCTGCTTATGGTAAGTAGTGATACATCGCATGGTTCGCGACAGACCTGTTTCTACATCTATGCGGAGTACACGTCGTAGTAACGTCAGTCGTTGATACGTGTCGGTGCTCTGCACTTCCCCATCGCAATTATGACTGTCCTGATCCTGATATCGAAACTCGTAGTGTGAGAACAATTTATTATTGATAGAGGCTTTTATGGACATCAGGCGTTTGGACACAATCAGCGCATTGCCATCCTGGTAGCTGATTCTTGGATCTGGACGATCAGCATAGATAAGATTTACTTCGCCAACGAGCAGCGACGAGCCATGAAACCAGGCAATTTTCGTAAGCAAGTTTTCTCTGGTGCCGTTAAGCCGAGACCAGGTGTCGTCGATAGAGGCAGGCAAATCAGGTTCTGTGTAATAATGCTTTGCCTGATTTCCATAGGCATCAGTTTTTACAGAGAGAAACCATGCCGTCGTGGTACATATTGACGGGTGGGTATCGGTACAGGAGCCGGGAAATGGGCCTACCGAATTAAGTTGTACAAGGTCTGGTTGGGATCTTAACCCGGCAATGCGATGTCTGCGAACCGCGTTGTGGCTTGGATCTCCGCCATTGCCCAATAGTTTGGTCAAGCCGTCGCGCTTGATAGTCCAGGAATTGCTCGATTTTGAATATTCGATACTCGTGGTTGCATCGTAGGCCAGTCGGTATCGTTCTTTATCACCATCTGACGATGTGCCCTGCCGAATCAACGTTGCTCCATTCAGCTTATATTCATTGTCGTCTGTATGTCCTGGTACTCCACCGGTAGCCGAGTGTTTTGTCACCACATCAGTTTCAGCGCTAAGTTGATAGCCTATACCCAGCAATCCAATCCGGGCTGCTTTTTGATGAGCAATTTCGATACGAGGTTCAAGTGGGGAAAAACCAGGACCGACCTCCAGCGCAATGCTATCTGCCCAATCCCCCGAGACCAGGCCAGCCGGAATGGCTATCGGTGGTGACTGGGGATTTGCAGCACTGGCATTATTGGCGACAAATAGAAATGCAAACTGGATTAGAATTAGGCGCAGAATTAGCTGATACAGACTGACAAAATAACATGTCTTTAGGCGCGTCACTAAATTTAGTTTTGGAAGTCTCATTGATACTCCTCGGTGCGAATTTCAGGGTAAACTGCTGACCGAAGCACTTCGAAAAACACTGTAAGAATGACCTCACTAGTCATACTCCCCGCTTATACAACAGTCCAATACAAACTAACTACCAGTTTTATCTGATATTTGTTTGTTTGTCCAGCCACTTTATCGCTCGCGAGCGGTGTGCCGTTAGAGTGTTGTCAGGCAAACTTCAACTCCACTCAATAATCCAAAAGCCAGCACTTCTCTTACGCCGTACAACCTTGTCCATTCGGAAAGTGAATTGCTTTTTTGCTGGAACCTGTTGAGCTGAGTGCCTGAAACAGAAAGGCTCTCAGTGTTACTAAGGGAGTAAAAACTGTATTCCGGGTATTTCCCGATTGATGAATAGAATTAATTAAACTATCAGGTAATAGACCGTTAAAAGGAAGGTCGTTGAGTTGAAAAAAGTATTTTTGAAAGAACGAATTAGTAAACGAAGACTTAATGGACTAGAATTTTTCATTAGTTAAGATTTTTCTCAGGATTAATTGTTTTGTAGGCGATTCAATTATATCCAATAAGCAGTTTAAGCTTAACTTTAATTATAATTAAATACTATATTATTCAAAGACTTGATGTATTATTGGTGGCGGTATTACTAGCTGAGTCATTGATGCATGACAAGCATCTCGCTTTGAATATGTTCCAGAAATAATCTTTAAATTAAGCCTTCCCAAGAGCACCGCAGGACTGTTTGGGATCGTGACTTCCACACTAAAGAGTTGTTTGCTAGTAATTTTTAATGCGTTTGCCCTGACTTACTCACCTTAATCAGGGGTTTGTAAGTGCCCATGACAATATTCAGACTATTATTGAGTTGGTTGGTTTACCAATATCAGTGTTTGGTGTAACTTTAGTCAATATGCCGCCTTCACTTCGGACACCCTTCTAATTTATAAATTGCATACCCTTGACTGTCGATTTGCTTTAATAACTCTGATGGAGTTTCGATGCTGTGGCAAAATATGCAGTTTTCTTGTGTCACTACTGCGTCATGTACGCCAATACTTTCTAGCCATGTCTTAGCGTAACCTAATGCTTTGGTAGCATCTATTTCATCCAGCACAACATCAAAGTGCATAATTTTACCCTGCGCTGTTTTTGCATAAGTGTCAAATACATGTGAAGTAGTCATAGATATTTCCTTGTTAAATGAGATGTCATTGGAACAGTCAGTTCCATCTATACTTCGCGCGGTGACGGTTGCGGATTTTATAGCGCGTTGATTTTGGTCGAGAGCAAGGCGCTGAAACAGGCGCATAGCAAGCTACGCAACTGTTTCAGCAACGTAGCTATCGGCAAAAATCGGCCGCCAGAAAACCACAACCGTGGCCGTGGGAAGTATTTTTTTAAATTAAGTTTTTAAAGTATATAGATAGCTGCGGTAACGGTAACAATCACAGCCAACAACTACCTATTACCCAACCTTGCTCAGGTAGCGTATCCTCAGAAAATTCGCCAAGGACAAATGTCCTTGGCATAAGTTTTAGCTATCTAATTGTTTAATCAATGCAGCCAATTCATTTTGACCGGCAGAATCCAGTGGGAGCAAAGGCTTACGCGGAACGCCTGCGTCAAATCCGCGCAATTGCAGGCCAGCTTTGATCGTCGTAGGTAATCCCCCCTTAAGAATAAATTGCAGCAATGGGAGTTGTTTGTAAAATACTTCGCGCGCCTGCTTTAAATCACCAGCCAGGCTCGCCTCATACAACCGTAGCGGCCAGGCAGGAATCAGATTGGGTGCAGCGGTGCACCAGCCGACAGCGCCTGCGGCGAAAGCTTCCAGTGCCAAGGGATTACTACCGTTATAGAAGGGTATTTCTGCATTGGAGAGTTGGGCGATTCGATGCATGCGTTGAATATCGCCAGAGCTTTCCTTTACCATGGTCACATTATCAATCTCCTTGATAATGCGCACGATTAACTCGGGCGACAAATCCAGACCGCTGGTAGCAGGGTTGTTATATAGCATCACTGGAATACTGATAGCCTCACTGATAGAAGCGTAATGCTGAAAGATTTCACGTTCCGTCAACTTCCAATATGAAATAGGTAAAACCATTACCGCATCTGCACCCACTTTTTCGGCAAACTTTGCCCGGCGCACAGCGTTTTGAGTTGTCAGGTCGGATATTCCAACCACTGTCGGTACACGTTTCGCGACTTGTTTTACCGAGACTTCTGCCACGGTATCCCATTCTTCATCATTCAGGTATGCACTTTCGCCAGTGCTACCCAATGGAGCAATTGCATGAGAACCGTCCTGGATAAGACGATCAATTAATTGTTCTAGCGTTTTAATATCAACTCCACCATCTCCTGCAAGAAAAGGTGTGATTGGATAAGAGATGATACCCTTGAACAGATTTTTTGACATGATATTAAGTCCTTGTGGTGAGTGAAAAAAGAACAACATAAAATATTTTTTATCTAAATATTTAACTTAGGCAATCAGGATGAGCCCGCAATGCGCGGCGCGCATAATACGCAAATGCGGTTTGATTACGTTTTTCGGTGGAGATCCAGTCATGTGCCTCAGTGCCCAATTTTTTCGGGATGGGTTTAATATCGCCGGAGGCTAAAGCAAGCAGCTGCATTTTCGCGGCGCGCTCGAAAAGTATGGCGAGTACACAAGCCTCTTCAACAGTCGTGCCCACGACTAATTGACCATGATGGGATAATAGCAAGGCACGTTTGTCGCCAATGGCAGCCGAGATGATCTCGCCTTCCTCATTGCCCACCGGTATGCCCGGCCAGTCTTTCAGAAAAGCGCAATCGTCAAACAGGGGACAGGTATCCATATGCGACACGACTAACGGTGTTTCCAGCATAGATAACGTAGCTATATGCAACGGATGGGTGTGTATAATGCAATTAACATCAGGGCGTGCACGATAAACCCAGCTATGAAAACGATTGGCTGGATTGGCCATGCCCGAGCCATCAATCACATTCAAATCCTCATCCACCAGCACCAAGTTAGACGGCGTAATTTCATCAAAACCCAGACCGAATTGTTGCGTGTAATAGGTGCCAGAATGCTCGGCTCTGGCAGTAATTTGCCCTGCCAAACCGGAATCATGCCCCGCATCGAATAGGATGCGACAAGTGAGTGCCAGTTTTTCTCGAATACTCCATGAGTTGTCCGCCAGTACCTGTTGCATATGCTGATGCGCCTTAGCGATCAGCTCGGATTTTTCAATGTGAAATGTATCAGCCATAATCTTGAAATTTTCCTTGTTGTATTTTAAAAATCCCTGTGGAGGTTTCCACAGTGATAATGTTAGGATGAATACTAAAGGCTTACTGGTCTAGTTACAACCTCCAGAATTACAAACCTTGCTGGTCCAGATGATAGTTATAGCGCACTCAGAGTGCGTTTGAGACGTTGAATACCTTCTGTCAATTCAAGCGTGTTCAGGCTAGCAAAACCTAGTCTGATGGCTAGTGTAGCTGCATTAGCATCAGTAAAAAGTGAGCCAGGCAGAATACGTACATTTTGTTCCAAGGCGCGTTCAGCCAGGTTGTTGTTAGTAATGGGCTGTTTGAGCCGCAGCCAAAACGCTAAACCACCGGGCGGCAATTCAAAATCAACTAGTAAGCTTAACTCTTTCTGAATCAGTGCCTCCAGCGTAGCTCGTCGTTCGCTATAGACTTTGAAGGCTCTGCGGATATGGCGCTTGATTTCACCGGCATCCATCAACTCGGTAATCGCAAGCTCTGTGACCGAATTACCCTGGCGATCTATTAGCATGATTTCAGCGGCACAACGATCTATAAAAGCAGGTGACGCGACCAGATAGCCAATGCGCAAACCGGGAGCCAGAACTTTGGATAACGAGCCAACATAAATGACTCGTTCTGCACGATCTGCACTCGCCAGTGGAAATACCGGATGGTGTAAAAAATGAAACTCATGGTCATAATCATCTTCGACAATGGCAAAGTCATATTGCTCTGCCAGCATCAACAGCTTAAGCCGGCGCTCTGCGGTCATCATCACGGTCGTAGGGAATTGATGATGCGGCGTGACATAGACTGCACGTATCGCTTGCTGTTGGCACAACTGCTCCAGCTCCTCCACGTTAATACCGCATTCATCCTGCCCCACACTTAACACTTTGGCACCGCAAGATTTGAACGCCTCGCATGCAGGTGGATAAGTCAGATGCTCGACGACAATGCAATCATTGCTACGTGTCAGCAAACGCGCCGCCAGAAAAATGCCCATCTGACTACCGCGCACCATGCAAATGTGATCAACTCCCACATGTAAACCTCGTTCCATATTAAGCATAGTGGCAATCGATTTCCGTAGCGCCAGCGTACCTTTGGGGTCATCATAGCCCAAACGATTAGCTCTTGCGGATACCACTAACGCATGACGAAAGGCCCTGGAAAGCACTTCAAACGGAATCAACCGGGTATCAGGAACCCCATCATTGAAATTAATGACATTTCTATATAAAGAGGGTGCTTCTATGGCAGTGGATAATGGATATGCTACGGCTTCAGCACGTGAGGTTTGCGGAGGATTATTAGCGGGTAGCATTAAACTGGGTAAATTTGCCGAAACAAAGGTGCCCCGGCGACTTTCAGTAGACAACCAGCCTTGCGCCACCAATTCATCGTAGGCTTGTACGACGGTTTTTCTGTTAACATTCAAACTATCCGCCAACTCTCGGCTTCCCGGCATCATAGTGGAAGGCGGCAATCTCCCCAGCTGAATTTCTGCAATGATTTTTTGCGTTATTTGCAAATACACGGCAAGACCTGAGGTCTTACTGAAATCTATTTTCAGGTTCCACGAGCGCAGCATATTGATTCAGTCCGTAAGTAGGTGTCAATAATTCGAGAAGCAGAGACTTGTATTGAGGTTGTCAGCCTGGACATCAATCTATACTCCCGGTATCCAGCAGATTGGAGCAGATTTATTAAACCACTAAAGGCAAGCGATTCAGGTTGTGACTGGGACAAACCGTTCTTTTGGTTCACTAACGCTCAATTTTCCAAGGGCATCACAGTGAATGCCTATCTGGGCATCCATTGTTAGCAAGACCAACTTGGGTGTATAGAGAAATGATTATGTGCAGCACGTCCCTGTGCCACGGACCAAAGTTTAGAACAGTTTATTTTTTATCCATCACCTTCACGCAAAGATGAGCGGGTTTATTGTTAGCATCTAGAACCGGCTTTAAGGTAAAAGACACAATCGATTCGACGCCAGCATCACCTAAGTCAGCTACAGGAACTTTTTTTACACTAATTTTATTTCCTTTTGCTTTCCACTGATAGTCAGCGTCGAATGCCTTGTTTTTTTTAGAATTGGCTAGGTCAACTTCAAAATCAGCGCCAGCACAAGCCTCCCCCGGAGCTTTCAAATCGAGCACATGCGCATGAAAGCCGCTTTCTACCTGCTCATAAGAGCTGTCATCGATCGGTAGATGGGTCACTAAAACTAACAGATTATTACCTCCGTCGGTTAAAGCCGCATAACCGAAAGCACCGGATTTACCATCGACCGGGATGGGTGCCTGAGTTTTAATTTCTAGTTCGAGTGATTTATTGCTTCCGTTACTTTCCACCTCAACCTCTGTTTCTGTCAGCACTAAATAACCAGGAGTAGGTGCAGCATGAAGCGTTGTTGCTGTGATAAGAAACCCAAGCGCTAAGCACCAAGGACAAATTTGGATTGTTTTCATAATCTTGACCTCATCGTTTAATTATAATATCGATTCGATATTATAATAGCAGGTTCATCTTTCTCTTGCAATTTCTTTCGAACATCAGAATTGACAAATCAGCTAAAAAAGGTCATGCAATATAGGCTCAATGCCAAAGAGATCGCTACTTTTATTTTTTGAGTAAAGAAGGTTGTCTCCAATAACTTGTTATGTGCGATTTATACTAGCAAGCTAGCGACAAGTAGTTGTTCTTGATGTTGCTTTAATGATTTAAAGGATAGGGTGGTACACGCCAAAGCCGATACAGTAGATAAAAAACAACAATTTGGCTTTGTTTGCTGGTATGAACAATAAGTTCAATGAGTTTCGCAAGAGTAAATTCTAACAATTCGAAGGCAATATGCAGGGCTGAAAATAATGCGTCCAGCTTCACTTAAGACGGGACAAGCTATAACCTGTAGGGTGGGCAATCTTTTCTGCCCACCATTAGTCGGCTTAATGGTGGGAAAAAAACTGCTCATATTACTTATTTTGTTCCGTTTTAAACTTGTAGCCAAATTTACTATTAAATGGGCCATCATCTGTGGCTCGGTCCATTCTGTTGTTAAACATCAGAAGAGAACTTAACTTTTCCTGTTTCAATATCGTACATCGCAACGCAATCAATTTTGATCCTGCCAGCTTACAGGCGTATTCCATACATGCCTAGCATGCGGTTAATGACCCAAGCCAGAAAGTAATAAGCAAAATAACCCTGGCTTTTGCCAGACCCATGCTGATCTGAATAATTACTGCCATCACCAGGGGCAGCAGAAACGCATTGAAGCCCAGTTGTTGCACGGCTGAAAACAATGATCGCGAGGCCTCTGTCGGACCGATGATGGCCAACGATGTGCCACTTAATGGAGCAATTATATTCCGCCGATAATACCGGCAATCAAGCCAGAAGACAGGAGAACGCTTGAAGCCAGTGCTCATCAAACGCATACGACTCACGCCCGATTATTTAAAATCACCAGTGCTTCGTGTTTTCTTGTCTTTTCCTTCCCATACAGATCAATGACTTCGACGATGATATTGTCGTCTGGTGCAGTCATCAGGAAATCTTTAATCGTTTCCAAAATATCATGATCAATAAACTGGGCTTTGCTCGCATCGATGGTGACTGAACTTTGTTCGGGAATGCTTAAAATAAATTTTCTTAATAAGGCTTTATTCAGAAAAGAAACATCTTTGTTCAGTGTCAACAGATAGTGTGAAACATCTTGGGTAAGTGTAATGGCTGCATGATGGTTGGCTTTGATAACAAAAAACAGACCAATAACCATTCCTATGGCCATTCCTTTTAATAAATCAGTAGCCAGAATTGCAATCACAGTAATAATAAAAGGAAGAAATTGACTCATGCCTTTTTGGTAAAACGACTTGAATAAAGCCGGATTGGCCAACTTATACCCCGTATACAACAAAATTGCCGCTAAACAAGCGAGTGGGATATAGTTGAGGTATTGTGACAAAAACATGACACTGAGCAACAAAAATATGCCATGAGTAAAACAGGCTACACGGGTTGTTCCTCCTGCGTTGATGCTGGCTGCACTACGCACAATGACGGCGGTGATAGGTAAGCCGCCTAGTAAACCACTGATAATATTACCAACACCTTGCGCCTTCAGTTCTCGATTGGTGGGTGCGAGACGTTTCATAGGATCCAGTTTATCAGTCGCTTCAAGGCTTAACAGCGTTTCCAGGCTGGCGATAATCGCAATCGTTACGGCAACAGTATAAACATGTGGATTGCCAAGATGGTTAAGAAAACTGGAGTCTGGCAGTACAAAATTATTAAAAAAATCTGTGGCATTTTTTGAAACCGGCAAGTTGACCAAATGTTCGCTTCTAACTGCCCAGTTAGGCGCAAACTGACTAGTGAACCCGTTATAGCCAACCCCCCAAATAACTGCTACCAAGGGTCCGGGAATCAGTTTTAACCAGTTTTGTTTTTTAAACCAGGGTGTGCTCCAGAGCATTAACAGTAACAATGCTACGATACTGATTATCAACGAACCTGGAGAAATACCTCCAAAGGCATCAAATAACTCAGTAAAACTGGATCTGGCAGTTTCTTTCATATAGCTCTCATCCCCTTCAAAACTGCTATCGTGTCCCGTGGCATGGGGAATCTGTTTAATAATCAAAATTAAACCAATTGCGGCCAGCATGCCTTCAATAACGGCAGCGGGGAAAAATGCGCCAATTATTCCGGCTCTTAGACATCCCAATACCAGTTGCATAATTCCTGCTAACACACAGGCAACCAGCAAGCCCTGAAAACTGCCAAGGGTTTCAATGGCATTGAAAACGATGACGGTTAAACCGGCAGCGGGGCCCGAAACAGCAAGTTGTGAGCCACTGAGCCAGGAAATAACGAGCCCACCTATTAGCCCACCGATTAGACCAGAAAATAAAGGTGCCCCTGATGCCAGAGCTATTCCGAGGCATAAAGGTAAGGCAACTAAAAACACTACGATTCCTGCTGGAATATCGTCTTTTAGATGGCGAAAATAATATTGTTTATGTTTGTGTATCATGTCCAATAGTCCAGAGAAGAGATTTTTTATGGCATATAATATCGAATTGATATTATAACCAAGGAAGAGCTTTTATTGTATATGATATCGAATCGATATCATAGTTCTAATTTTCGCAATTCCTGAGGCTTGAAGTCCAACGTTTCTCTAGCACTTACCCAGGTTGTGGTTACGACAATGGAATGTTTCCCACGATTAACTCTCTAGAAGAGAAGGTTTCTTTTGTTACATTGTCAGTGTAGTTCTTTATTCATACGCATAGATTCATCCGGTAGCACTGATGATTTTCTCATGGGAATAAAACTCATTAGGCAAGATAAATCAGGGTGACCGGAAATTCCAGGTGCTTAATGAAATCCATCAGGTTTATGGCAAGTAATTCAACAATCTGATTGATCAAAATGGCAAGGAAATTCGTTATATTGTTCGCTTGAATGAAACCGAATGGAATTTCGTCAAAAAGAACGGTTATGCAGACACCGGCAATTATGCTTACCATGGATCAACTGCTGGTAGTATTGTGTTATCCAGATAACGGTTCAGGAAATAAAAATAGTCAGGGTTCTATTGAGATCATGTCAGCCTGGAAAGAATTGTGTACCGAAGTAGCTACGTGTAATCCGCTCGATAATCCGGAAGAGTATTACTGGCGTTACGTGCTCATTTATAATGCGGCTGTTGTCAAGTCTCAGGGTACACAGCCTGAAAATTGCCGGGTGGTGCGTATGGTACTGGTGGGATTACACACCATCTTTAAAACTTTTGGCAGCCTCAGTGGATCTGGTCTACCGTTGAACATGTAAAAAATATGCCCGATGTAGGGACGTCAGTAGATCCTATTATTTCACTTAATCCTTTTTCGCTATTTAATTCGCAGTGCCTGTTGGAAGGCATGCGACCAACTCCCGAGCAATGTCTCCTCGGGGCACGGTCAGGGCTATCCAGACCCACTCTGCTCGAAGGAGAGACGGTGCCTAATCATATCATGCGCATCAATAAGATAAGTGTAGATGCGGAGACACTCAATCAGATATTCAGGCCCTTACTAAAGGAACAAGGTTCGGTATGGCAAAACTATAAGTTGATTAATACTCAGTGGGCACTGGATGACCGGCTCAGTAATGACTCATTCTATCCTTAATGCAGTGCTGGATAAACTCTGTTTAAAAGGAGTTGATGCCCTTTGTTTTTCACTGATACTCAAGGGTGAGCGGTTGTGCAACACATCAATGGAGACGTATCAAGCAAGTTATCGTAAACCGGATGATGAAAATATTGGCAATGACTCGGAAAATTGTAAAGAATCCTATTCAGGTAAGTGTGCCGGGTGTATGAACTGTTACCTTGATGCTGGCAATGATGCTAGCTTTCTATGGGCGGATGGTATAGAGGAACAAGTACGTCTACAACCCTGTATGGGACGTAAGTGTCCAGTTATTCCGGGAAATCCTGGAATAACTGTATCGATAGATGGTTTAAATATAACTGTGAATTGGGCCTCCGTAAACGCTGCTAGTGGTTATAAATTTTTCCTTATACAGGGTCTAAGAGTAGTGTTGCTTTGGATGTGGGAAATACTAATAATTTTTCAGCTATACTCTGCAATGGTGCTGCATATTATGTAGCAATCAGTGCATACAACCCAGCAGACAAGAATGGATACTTTAATATTGAACAATTTAATTTAAAGTAAATATTACAAGCCTGATCCCTTAAAAGGAGGTCGGGATTTTTAATAACTAGTAGAATAACGAATAACTAGTAATAATCAAACCTATGCGGTTGACACAGGTTATCGCTTTAGGAAAATAATTAGCGTCAGGTACAAATTAAATGATTATCTTGCTTTGATTAAGAAGAAAAAGAAAACAATATAATGTGTCTCTGGCCCTGATTTTCCAGCTCATGCCCCAGTGAACTAAAGATTCGAGTCAGCAAATGCCTGAATTATTTTATGTACATTTCTAAATGTTTTTAATGAGATATGAACAGCTATGTTGCAATATAAACTAATAGCCGTACCGTTATTGGTCATTTCCGCGATAACAGTAGGATGGTTATACCTGCACTCAGAACAACAGGATAAAACCACATTAACGCTTTATGGCAATATTGATATTCGCCAGGTTGAGCTCAGCTTTCATGATCTGGAGCATATCCAGCATATCTATGTACAAGAGGGTGAGCAGGTTAGTCAGAAGCAATTATTGGCTGTTCAGGATCTGGAGCGTTTTCAATATGCTGTAGATATTGCCTCAGCTAGGCTTGAAGTGCAGCAACAAGTCGTTGATCAATTAATCAATGGTTCGCGACCTGAAGAAATTAAAATGGCACAGGCTGATGTGAAAGGTGCGTTTGCAACGTTTATTTTTGCTGAAAAAGAGCTGGAACGTATGCAGACTCTTGCGCAAAAAAAGCTGATATCAACAGAAACCGTCGATGCCGCCAGAGCATCGGTAGGCGTGGCTCGGGAAAAATTAAAGGCACTTAGAGAACAACAATCTTTGCAACTGATCGGTCCTCGCAAAGAAACTATTCTAGCCGCTCAGGCACAATTAAAAGCGGATGACAGTACTCTGAAACTGGCGCAAAAGATCTGGCATGATGGGCATCTGTATGCACCGCAAGCAGGTATTATTCAGCAAAGAATACTGGAGCCAGGCGATATGGCTGGTGCACAGAACCCCGTACTAACACTGGCTTTAGTTGATCCAGTCTGGGCCAGAGTCTATGTCTCTGAGCAATATTTAGGTCAGTTGTATTCTGGTATGGCGGCGCAAATTTACACGGATAGCTTCCCTGGGACTAGCTATTCTGGCTGGGTGGGTTATATTTCACCGACCGCAGAGTTCACGCCAAAAGTGGTCGAAACAACAGAACTTAGAACCAGTCTGGTCTATCAATTACGGGTATACGCCTGTAATCCGCAAAATCAGTTACGTCTTGGTATGCCAGTGACGGTCACGATTGCATTAACGCAAAGTGAACAGTCCCCTGAGCAGAGTTGTCGTCCGCAATTATGAGCAATGCACCTGATTCGACGAAGGTATTAACATTACAAAGCGTTGCTAAGGCATTTATTTCTAAGCAAGGTCAAATCGATGCGGTGCAGGATGTTTCGTTATCATTGAACACAGCGACGGTAACTGCACTGGTCGGGCCTGACGGTGCAGGAAAAACCACGTTATTACGTCTGGCTGCCGGTTTATTAGTTCCGGACTCCGGGGCAATTAAGGTCTTTGCTTTAGACAGTATCGACAATACGGAGCAAATTCATCAATTGACAGGTTATATGCCGCAACGCTTCGGTTTATACGAAGATCTCAGTGTCGCTGAAAATCTCAACCTTTATGCTGATTTGTATGCAATAGAGCACAGTGATCGGGAAATCCGTTTTGCCGATTTGATTCGCCTGACGGGTCTGGAAAAATTCAATACCCGTCTTGCCGGACAACTTTCCGGTGGTATGAAGCAAAAACTAGGGCTGGCGTGTACGCTGGTTAACCGGCCGCGATTATTGCTTCTGGATGAGCCTTCAGTCGGAGTTGATCCTGTATCCCGTCGTGAGTTATGGCATATTATTGAGGCTCTGGTAGAGCAATCGGGTACAACAGTCTTGCTGAGTACCGCGTATATGGATGAAGCCGAGCGTTGTCAGTACGTTATTTTACTGGATCAGGGGAAGATACTTAAACAAGGTCCGCCAGAAAGCTTTCACCAGCAGGTAGCAGGCAGCAGTTTTTCTCTGTCCAGTCCCAACTTATCAAAACGGCAAATTCAGCATCGACTCAAAGCGCAGGCCGGTATTATTGATACGGTGATTCAGGGGGATACTGTGCGTGTGGTCACTCAGCCGGGAAGCGCGCTGGATTTAGCCACCTGTTTTAATGTCAGTGAGGCAGTACAGAGTGAAGCTGTTGCACCACGACTGGAAGATGCCTTTATCATGCTTTTGCTTGCACGTTATCCAGCGGTGAATTTCAGCTTGATGAATGATGTTGAACCCAGTGTAGAGGGAGAGCCACAGACTATGATTAAGGTGCATGAAGTCGAGCGTTGGTTCGGTACGTTTCAGGCGGTTAAAAAACTTACATTCAATGTCCAAAAAGGTGAAATATTTGGTCTTCTGGGGGCTAATGGCGCGGGTAAAACCACTACATTCCGGATGCTTTGTGGTTTGTTGCCTAGCAGTAACGGCCAGCTCAGTGTTGCGGGAGTTGATTTGAGTAAAGCTGCTGCAGAGGCACGCATGCGAATAGGGTATATGTCGCAGAAATTTTCCTTATATGGAGAACTGAGTGTCAGGGAAAACCTTAATTTTTTTAGTAGTGCGTATGGTTTGCGCAATAAGCAACGTAAACAGCGTATTGACTGGGCTTTGCAGCAATTTGAACTGCAGGCTTTAGCTGACTCTACCAGTAATAATCTGCCTTTAGGGTTTAAACAGCGTCTGGCTATGGCATGTGCATTAATGCATGAGCCAGACATTTTGTTTCTTGATGAACCCACTTCAGGCATTGATCCTCTGGCAAGACGAGAGTTCTGGGCGCGCATTAATTATCTTGCTGCACAAGGGGTAACGGTACTGGTAACGACGCATTTTATGGAAGAAGCAGAATATTGCGACCGCTTGCTGATTATGCGTGAAGGCGCTATTTTAGCCGCGGGAACGCCTACTGAGATTAAACAACAGAGTCAGCAGCAGAATCAATTGCCGCCGGACAATATGGAAGAGGCTTTTATCCGTCTGGTTGAATCTCTGCCTGTTGCCGATGCCATACACAGCGTTGATGAATAACAGTCGCTTGCGTTTATTTGGATTGATCCGCAAGGAATTTATCCAAATTCGGCGTGATCCGAGTAGTTTAGGGATTGCCTTTGCTATGCCGGTGTTTTTGTTACTCTTATTTGGTTATGGCGTTTCGCTAGATGCCCGCCATGTTCCTGTGGGCTTAGTGCTGGAAAAAGTATCCCCGGAAGCACGTAGTTTTAGTGCCGCTTTTGAGCATTCAGATTATTTTGCTGCTGTACATTTCGCCGATATGCGTCTGGCCCAGCAGGCGCTGGATGCCCGAAAAATCAATGCGATTATTCGCTTACGCAGTAATTTTAGTCGCCAATTATATAATCAACAATCGGCACCGATTCAGGTGATTGTCGATGGCGTCGATGCGAATACTGCACGTTTGATTTCAAGCTATATTCAGGGCTCATGGGATAAATGGTTAACCCATTTTTCTGCACAGCGCGGTATTTCTGTGTCCAGGCCAATTATACTGGAGCCTCGTATCTGGTATAACAGCGCCTTACGCAGTCGTAATTTTCTAGTACCGGGTTTGATCGCTGTGATAATGACCTTGATTGGCGCCTTATTAACGGCGATGGTGGTTTCTCGCGAGTGGGAGCGAGGTACGATGGAAGCCTTAATTGCCACGCCCGTCAGTGTGCGTGAAATCTTGCTTGGTAAGCTGATTCCTTATTATCTTCTGGGTATGGGGGGCATGGTGCTATCCATTGCGATGGCGGTATTTTTATTTCAAGTGCCTTTGCTGGGTTCGTTGTGGGTCTTATTAGTGACTGGCACTTTGTTTATGTTTGTGACATTAGGGATGGGGCTGGTCATTTCGATTGCGGCAAAAAATCAGTTTGTCGCTGGTCAGATTGCTATTCTCGTGACTTTTCTGCCTGCATTTATTCTTTCCGGTTTTATTTTTGATATACATAGTATGCCACCTGCGATACAGAGCATTACTTATTTGATTGCCGCGCGCTACTTTGTGGCTATCCTGCAAACTGTATTTTTAGCGGGCAATGTCTGGGGTATTATTATTCCCAATGCGCTGGCGCTGTTATTGATGGCGGTTATCTTTTTTGCTTTGGCCTTGCGGCGAATGCCCAGACGGTTGGAGTAGCCGTTATGTGGGTACGGATTTATGCCTTATTGATTAAAGAATTTTTGAATCTGCTTAAAGATAAAAAAAGCCGTTTTGTCCTTATTGGACCACCGATATTTCAGTTATTGGTGTTTGGCTATGCAGCTACTTATGATCTTAATCAAGTGCCCATCGCTATTTATAATGAAGATGCCAGTATTGCCTCGCGTGACCTGATTGCTCGTTTTAATGGCGCGCCTGCTTTCAAGGAAGTGCTACGTATTACTCATCATGAGCAGATTGCACCGACCCTGGATAATAAAGAGGCTTTGCTGATTGTGCATATAGGGCCACATTTCAGTCGTGATTTGTTATCGGCACATCGTCCAGCACAACTGCAAATTCTGCTTGATGGCCGCGATTCCAATACCGCGCAGATTGCACTAGGGTATGTTCAGTCAGTGTTAAGTGACTTTAATCTAAACTGGGCACAACAACATAATTTGCCCTTGCCGCCGGCAAAACTGGAAATCCGCGCCTGGTTTAATCCAAACCTCGAAAGTCGGTGGTTTATTGTGCCCGGTATCGTTGGCTTGTTAACTTTGGTGGTAACTGTCATTGTCACCGCACTTTCAGTTGCCAAAGAGCGAGAGCAGGGGACTTTTGATCAGTTACTCGTTACTCCGTTAAGCCCGTTGGAAATACTCATTGGTAAAGCGATACCAAGTTTTATCATCGGTGTCATAGAGGCCTCCTTTATCATTTCTATGACGGTATTCTGGTTCCAGGTGCCGTTAGTTGGTAGCCTTGTGCCGCTGTATATTGGCATTGTCTTGTTCGTGTTTGCCGTGATCGGTATTGGCCTGATGATTTCATCGCTGGCAGTCACTCAGCAACAGGGACTTTTGGGCGCATTTCTGTTTATTGTGCCTGCGGTCATATTGTCCGGTTACGCGACGCCGATTGCTAATATGCCCACTTTGGTGCAGGATTTAACGCTGATCAATCCATTACGTTATTTTTTAATTATTCTGCGTGGCGTGTTTCTGGAAGGCTTGAGTAGCCGTCAGTTATTTGATCAATACTGGCCCATGGCCATTCTGGGGATACTCAGTTTAAGCGCCGCAGGAGGGTTGTTCAGACGCAGAATGTATTGATTTTTCGGCATCTTTCATTGGTCAGTTTACACTTTCATTGCATTAACATCCTCATTCCCGAGTGTTACCCAGTCAAGCTGGGCACAAGCTTTATCGGGAATCTCTTTGTCTACGCAAGATTCCTGCTAGAAGCATGCAGGAATGACGATAACTCACTGTCAACTACTTTTAGCTCCAAATGAAGGATGCCCTAAACACCTCCACTTCTCGGGTTTGATTACGAATGATGGTCAATAGAGGAATGTTGGGTAATCCATCCGAAACATAGACACCTAATGCCCCGTCCGTAGTTTCATCGATCCGCGAGATAACATCTTCCAAAGAACTCTTAAACAATTTGGCGTACTGGCTAAATTCATCAGCATTGTAACCTTTGATCTCGCGAGTTCTTAATTCGCCTGCGGTACAAGCTTCTTTGATGATGATTAATCTGAAATGAATGCGATCACTGATGCCATTTCAATTTCTCTGACTTGATGCTAATAATGTGGATCAAAGGTAACCAACCAGTTAACATGATCTGCATGTTTTAATCCATGCATCAATTCAGAGAAATCCATTTCTTTGTTTGTTATGCTGGCAAATCCGCGATTAACAGAGCCTGATAATACAGTATCAACATAGTGAGTTTAAGGCACTGTAAAAACTTTTTTCGCTTGCTTTGTGTTCTTCTGCCGCTATCAGCCAATGGTGAAAGTGACCAACAGAGACCATAACAGACGAAAACAAACCCAACTCGGCAATAATTTTAAATACCCAGCTGTATTTTTTGTCCGCAAACTCGTGAGCAAGTACTTCAAATATTTTGTAAACTGCAAATCCGCCAAAAATCAGCACGAGAGAAAGCAGTCATTTGAGCTTGTTCATTTCTGTTATCATTTAAACCTCCTGAAATTTGTCCAGCATTTAGCGTACAAACGAGTTAGCCTAGATGTTGCGGCTAGTACACTATATATATTTTTAGTGCTTTATCACTCGCGAACGCGAGCCGATGTCGCTAAAAAATTAAGCATAATTTCGTTCATCTGTGGCCATTTTGCGTGTAACTGATCGCCTTCGCAGTACCATGTTTTAACATTATTTTTACATTCACTGTAAGCAATACAGCCATTATCCAGTTTTTTAGGAATCGGTGAACACTCATTACAAGCAGCCCACCAGCCAGACGTATCAGAGCCATATCCTGGAAAAAGATGATCATTTTTACTGTGCATCACCATGACTGAAATTGGTTTAGGACAACTGTGACTGTTTAAATCATCGTAGGTAATACCTGCGGCACTAGGTGCTATTGCAGTCGGGATATCTCTGGTTCCGCTCATAAAGGCTACTGCCATTGCTGACGTCCCGCCGTCAGAATGCCCTGTCAGATAAATACGATCTTCATCAATACACCATTTTTTTGCTATCAATTTAGGAATTGCTCCCAGTTCAACTGCGGATGTCGTTGATAATTCAGGATGATCAGCATAGGCAATAATAAACCCTGCCGAAGTAGCCTGATAAGTGAGGTTTGTTAATTTTTCACTTTTAGCTCGATTAGCATTTGCCGGAGCATAAACAACCAGCAAAGGATGGGCGATTGTTTTATCGTAATTAAGCGGGGTACGAACATTATATTTAATACCTTCCCGTGTTTGCTCGCCATAAGTGGCACCCTTTTCACCGTCTAATTTACCTGCACTGCAGCTTTGCTGTTTGGCTAAATGGGTGTAAGACGCTGTTCCGACATTAGAAAATTCATCACTATCATCAATCAAAAACAACATGATGGTGTAAAATACGGGCGCTATCAGTAATAAATAAACAAAGTTACGTAAGGTAAGATAGGATTTAAGATTTAAATTTTGCATCATTAGTTCTCCTTTTAAATTTTTTTATTCACTTTCCTCTGGATCAGGAGAATGTTTGTTTATTTGATTTGTACCACTTAATTTTACAAAAAATAAAATCAATAACCCGATAATCAGAAATAGAAAATACATACCCCATGGTGTTTTAGTTTCTCCAACACCAACAGAAAAAGGCAAATGTGTATCCAGTTTTTCACCCTTATAAACGATAGTTACATGGGCTAGATAATCACCAGCGCCGTATTTAGAAAAATCAATACTGGCATTGACTGTTCCTGTTTTTATTTTTTGAGCAGGTTGAAAAAAAACGCGCGTACCTTCGGGTTCTTTTGTCACTTCAAATTCTAATGAGATATTTCTTAGTTTTTTACCTTCAAAATCAAACACTAAATTTGTTACACCTATATTGGGAATTTCTTGGCAATATCCTTGAACTCCACTAAATTTTGGTGTGTAAGCGGTAAAGTGAATTTTTTCGAAACCGACTTTGATGCGACAATTATCAATTTCATCTGTCTGTCCCCTGTGGCCGAGACTGGGTGTAGAAAAAGAAATACTTAAAAAAAGTAACGTTAAAATACTCCAAAAATTTGAATAGTGTTTTTTCCTATTTTTGTTATTTTGTGTGCCTGTGAATGAAATTGAGTGAATATTTGTTTTCATTTTTAAACCCCTTTGTTGCAGTTAATTAAGTGCTTATATTTCTTTAAATCTTATGTTTGCTATGTTCTTTTTCATTAATTATCAGAGCTTTGTTTCTGTAGTAATATTCCTTATTCATCAATATGGAATGATCGTTCAAAAATAGGACAAAAAAAACCTTTCTTAGGCCACTTCTATAAGATTTAAGCATAAGAGCATGGGCCTTTGAGATTTTGTCAAAAGATTTCCTGATTACCCATAACTCTCAGCTATCTTCGTCATTCCTGCATGCTTTTAGCAGGAATCTCGTGGCTTAAGCAAAGATTCCCGATAAAGCTTGTGCCCAGCTTGACTGGGTAGACTTCGGGAATGAC
>Ga0208648_1000871_pt1 | contig 27790 bp, 16 predicted proteins | sample AntAceMetag02UKL_FD_184772 | JGI IMG/M metagenome (GOLD analysis project Ga0208648, IMG submission 184772) | Saline lake microbial communities from Ace Lake, Antarctica - Antarctic Ace Lake Metagenome 02UKL (SPAdes) (version 2) | ecosystem: Environmental > Aquatic > Non-marine Saline and...
TCAGTCAAAAAGAAAACAACAAACCGCAGAGAACACAAAGTATGCACTAAGATCACAAAGACAATCTCCGTGCTCTTTGCGAATTCTTTGAGTACTTTGTGGTTTTTCTTTTTTGTGCTGCTGAAGCAGAGATCGTTCAAGTATGTGTTTTATATTAACAAGGCAAAACTTTCAAGAAATAATTTACAGCGAAAAAACGATGGACCACCCGATCAGGTCGGGTAACGACACAGCCGGACACATGACGTTGACCATTTTCTGTAAATAGAAACTGTCCGGTCATTATCACTGACCGGACAGTTTATTGATTCAACCTCATTGGAGGTAAACCATCTTAAGAAGAGCAATTCTCCTATCTACTCAAAAGCTATTTTCTCAATTTCATCCCATTCCATATATTTTGGTTCTTTATCATCTTCGTTCTTGAATATGAGTACTCCGTCATTATCACCGCTCACATCTTTGCTGCTGTCCAGGCGAAGTTTTTCGCCATTACGCAGCACTATCATACTTGCGCTCCTGCTGCGTGGACTAATCGTTGCGATGCGATCAAAAGGAATGAAGAATTCAACATCAAAACGGTCACCATTCAACATTTCCCAGCTTTCAGATTCATCAATATCAAAAACGATTATTCCGGAAAACTCTTTTGTGTCTATATCGGTGATAGTGCCTCTCAATTTTGTCTGTGCTTTATACGAATCATAATCCCGTCCGCTGTCTGATTTGTCATGGAAATCGACTTTTTCGAAAGACTCCCATGATACTTTCACCCGCCCGAATTTGGGATCTTCGACATAAATTCCACGAATTGATCCGTCAACATCATTAGTGCCATCGAGCACCATTTTGCGTCCGTCTTTCAACTCCACACGGCAACTGTTCTGACTGCGTCTTTCTATGGATCTTATAGTTCCCATTTCGATTGCCAGTCTTCCATCTTCTGAGTCACCATCCAGCTTATCCGTAGATAAACATTCCTCGCTGTCCCATTGGATGAAACCTTCGAATTCTCCGGCGTCACTAAGCAGGAAACCACGCATTCTATAACCATCAGGCTTAACATTCCCCGGTGTTTGCATAAATTCGATAGTATCAATCTTCTTCCAGGGAACATCTATTTCACCGAGGCTCGCGTCCTTTATTGTTATTTCTCCGCCAACATCATTGGCGTAGCCACTCACGACATAGAGCGAGCCGTTTTTCATTGTGACTTTAGCGTCTTCGCTGCCAATAACTTCAATCTTAGCAATATCTCCGAATCGTGCTATGAATTGCCGGGATCCACCCCAGCTGTTGAGATTCACAACAATGGATCCTCCGAGAATTCCAATGCTTTTTCGTCTATATTTATGTGTTTGTTTCGCCATTTTTTTTGCTTCACGTTGCATTTTCTCTGCTTCTTTTGCCATCATTCGCGCTTCCCGACGCATATCCCTGACATCGCTTCTCTCAGCAAGCCCCTCCTCTTCAAGTTCAGCAGCTCTATGTTCAAGTTCTACTGATTCTTCATTTAATTCTTCAGCTTCTTCGAAATATTCATCGTATTCATCTTGAAATTCGGCTTTTTCAACATATTTAGTGTAGGGCAAATCTTCTTTTGATGAATTGAACAGGTCATCCCAGAATGCTTCTTCCGTGCCCCAGCGCAGCAGACCGATATAGCTGTTTCCTGATCGTGTTGTAACTTTCCCATATAGAAAACCGTCTGTGTCGCTTTTCGCAATTGAAACGGAAGGCATTACCTGTAGCAGGCAAAAACCTGCCAGGATAATAATGGGTATTAGTTTAATGTTGCGTTTCATGATGTATCTCCTTTAAAAATATCCGGCAATAACAATTGTTAATGATGTTTACCACATTGACAGCCCGATCTTGAACGGTGAAGCTTCGCCTACCGTTCGTGGCGTCCTTCGTTCTTTTGGTCTGTTTTCGACTGATTGACTCAGACGAGGTTTGCTTTCTTCCAGAGAGCCCTCTTGAATAAATGCCCTACTGTCCACAGCTTCCATAACATCTAACATTTTTCGATGGTATCGTTTGTCAGCTTTAAGAAGCTCGGCTGTCAGCTCGACAAAGCGCTCCTCATCCATTTTACCCTCATTCTCTCCAAGTGTAAGTGAGATTGTCCGGTCCCCGAACTGGGGTATCTTAAACTCCAGCACGCCTCCAGCCCACAAGCTGAACACAAAAAAGATAGTGGCGGCTGCCGCCCAGACCGGGCTGGTTTTCCCAAATAATTTTACAATTAATGGTCGATTCAATCCGCTTTTTCGTTCTATTTTATTCCACAAATCCTGGGGCAGCTTAGAATCACTATGCGGAAAATCACCGGCTCCCAGTCTTTGCTGCATTTTTCGTGTATCTTCATAGAATTCAATGCACTGATTATCATCGACCAGTTTGTCGAGAGTAATAAGCAATGCTTCCGGTTCGAGTTCGCCATCAATAAGGGCTGAAATATTAGATTCACACTCAGTTTTACTCATGCCCGAAGCATTTTCGCTGTGGTCAGTCGATCCATTCATCACGAAGCTCCTCTATAGCTTTTTTTCTTGCACGATAAACATTGATTTTTACTTGTGATTGTGTCCAACCTGTCAACCTTGCAACTTCACTGTAAGGCTTTTGACCCAACACCCCCAGTTCAAACGCTTTCTTATGCGAAGGCGACATCTCATTCATTATTTCAATAATATTCTCTTCAAGGTCACGAAGCGTGACATCTGCTTCTGGAGAAATACCGGCGTCATCTTCAACGCTGTCCATCGGGTTAGCACCTGTTTCATCTGAAATAGGCATATTAACTTCACGTTTTTTCCTGACATGATTAACCATCAGGTTATGAGCGATACTGAACAGGTATGGGCGTACCTTGCTTTTTTCACGCAGAGCATTGGTCGCCTTGATAGCGCGTATGAAAGTTTCCTGTAAAATGTCCTCAGCATCTTCACGATTCCTCAGACGACTTACCAGAAAATTCATTATAGAAACACCATGTTCCTCATATGCTGCCTGCCAGATAATTCTCGCCTCGCTCCTTCCGTCAGTCACTAAAAATCCTCTTGTTGCTTCCTACAGTTAAGACATATTGAATGGTTCACAGTTACATTTTCTGCGTCAGGATGACTCTATTGGAGAAAATCCAATAAAATTGATGACAAGTCCCGCTTAGTTTTTCGCGAGAATGTTGAAATCTATTCCCTGTTAAATCAAGCACCTATTACAATGTTGCGATTATCTATGAATGAGTAATATCGGCACCATGTGCCTTGTCGGTGCTGAATCACAAGATAGATCTATTATCAAACTTCTTTTATAAAGAATCAAGTTTATCTTTTTTTCTTTGCACCTTTGTGCGAGACAAGATCACAGAGAAATTTTAGTAGTCGTACTTGCAGGATTTGAATGAAGATTTTTGGATTAATTATCTTTCTTTGTCAGTGAAATCAACCCGTTGTTAAGAAAAGACAAGAGTTGATCAGAAAATACACGATAGAAGAATCGAGCATTTTTGTTAATTTGGAATTAGAGTAAGCATGAAGGTAGTTCTAATGGTTTAGAGAAGAGAGAATACTCTCAGAGATATCTTAGTGTTGTTAATCTATTGTATTGATATATAATAAGTACGCCAGTTGAGACTCGAACCCAAAACCCCCGGCTTAGAAGGCCGATGCATTTGATAAACAGCAACACTCAACAGAAGATAACCACTATATAGTTAAATGCTTATAGAAATTCCTTTATCGTTGGCAACTGTAACATTTTGCCTGTTATTGCCTCCGAGTGTGCCACCATGTACATATTTTTCACAAAGCAAATTTTCTGTTAGAGGGATTTGCATATGCAAAGTGGTTCAAGGGTGGATCACACACAATGAATAAGGCTGAGAACACTACATCCCTTTTGTTAATTAAGTACGCCTGTAGGGATTCGAACCCCGAGCCTTCTGGTCCGTAGCTTTAGCAAGATCAAAAAACACAATTATATACAACAGATTACAACATGTATAATTGACACTTACAAGAGGAGGGATTTTGTAGATTATTGCTGAATTTGGTGGCTTTTTGCCTCCGAGTGTGTCAGGAGTGTGTCACGCATGGTAATAAAAAACAATCTGAGATTATTATTTGCCAAACCTTTGACAATATTCATTCAGTAGTTAGATAAGGAGTCCAGCGATAACCTATCGGGATTGGTAAGATAGGTCTGTTGGGGAAATGAGTTTTTCTTATCAATGCCGGTGAATCAGGTAATTCTAAATCAGTAAGTTGTTTCAAATTATACTGGATTTTCTTTTTACTGAATGTTTCCGCCAACCATTCTTCCATGATATCATCCTGCCGGGAAAGTCGTGTCGAGTCAACCAATTGATCTATTCCATCAGCAGACATCGTGATTCCACGGTCAGCCATTAAGGCTTCCAAGCCAAATTGTGCTCTGACATGTTGCTGCCATATCTCAATCTCCTCAACCACTTCAGGCTCATTATCTATCCCCTGTTCTAATCCCTGTTCTGCAAGTGCTGAGAATTCTACAAGCCAGAGTAACGCCTGGTATAAGTTTTGAGCAAATATTTTTCGATCCGCAGGATTCAAAGTTCTCGGCATGGAATAAAGCTTCTCCAATACTTCTCGGCGGGACCAGGATTCTTTCTTTGAGCCATCCAGTGTGATTAAAGGCAAATCCAATTTGTCTTTCTCGTTCATTTCTACCAGTTCCGGGTCAAATTGTACCTGGGGAGTCGCTATTAAAGGCAGAGATATTCCTTCATCGTTCTGTTCTCCTGGCAGGATTTGCAGAAGATGATCCACCAACCAGTCAAAACCCCCGGGATCAATTTTAATGGAACGTCCTTTCATTACCTCCGCGATATATGTTTTCTGTTTAGAATAGCTCTTTCTCTTATAAATAACATTGCGCAAATATTCAGATTTTGCATGAAAATTCTGTTCGTTTTTCATTTCTGTTGTTTCAGAGGAGTTAAGTTTCAGAAGCCACCATTCGTTGTTAACCTGAACCGGTTCTCCAGCTTGATCAGGCAAAAGATTATATGCCGTTTTTTCCAGATTTTCTTCTGTTTGATTATAAATAAGATTTTGATTTTCATAGTACTTGGTATTACTATTTCCTGTTTCAGATAAACTCAAATCACGAAAATTCTGCCCTCCATTATATCTTTCAAATGCTTTATATGCAGTAATCGAATCACTGAACACCCAGGCATTGATGTTCAACCGCCTTGAATACCTGGAATAATGCTCACGTATTTCAGCATCGCTGATCGATACTCTTGCCTTTATCGCATTAGTTAATAAACCTTCAACTACAGCTTCGTCAGCAAATTGTTGAAGTAGTATTTTACAATTGGTTTTTTTATCTGTTTTTGATTCGCTTGCATATTGTGCTAACAGACGTTCGATAACCAGGGCTTTGAGAAATAATATTTTTGCTTCTGATCCTTTACCAATATGAGGAGTAAATGAATAACGGTTTTTAAACTCTTCAACAGTTATAGTATCTGATTCGGCAATTGCGATCCAAAGGCATGGGTCAGTAGAAGTGATATTTTGTTTAGAGCAGCCAAAGAAGAAAGCGATCATCATAGAAATGATTGAAATTACACCAAGGAGTTTGAAGTGACCGCTTTGAGACATGCCAAATCTGCCGGTTAAATAAAGAAAAATATATAATAACAAAGATAGAATTGAAACTAATTCGTAATCAACCTATTTTAAAGATGACCTCAAATTAAGGAGAATATGATGTCACAACATGGTATCGGTATAATCGGTTATGGAGGATTTGGAGCCTTCCTGCACAAATCATGGTCAAATCTTAAGGGAGCGTCTGTCATTGGAATTGCGGATCAGAATGTATCCAATATCCCTGCCGGTGAATTCAATATCTATGATGATTGGCGAAAAATGATTCGTGATCCATTGATATCAATAATTTCAATTGTGACCCCCCCTTCCACACATGCGGAACTGGCAATAGCCTCCATGAAAGCTGGGAAACACGTACTTATTGAAAAGCCTCTTGCAACAAATCTTACAGATGCCAGGGAGATTATTAATGTCAGCGAATTTACTGGAATGAAAGCAACTGTAAATTACATGTTGAGATTCAATCCGATTGTTCAACAGGTAGTTAAATGGAGTGAATCCGGTGTCTTTGGACAATTGAGAAGAGCCGTAGTTGAAAACTATGCACAAGATGAATCCCTTCCACAGGACCACTGGTTTTGGGATGAAAGTGTTTCAGGAGGAATCGCTGTTGAACATGCCGTTCACTTTCTCGACCTAGTTGATTTATTCGCAATGTATCCGATTAAACACGTTAAGGGAGCTTCTCATAATCGAAATGAGGGTCAGGAAGACCAAGTTTATATAAACGTTTTATATGAAAACGGATTGATCGCGAGTCACTATCATGATTTTGCCCGTCCTGATATTTTCGAGAGTACAACGATTCGTCTGTTATTTGATCTGCTGGAATTAGAGTTGTATGGTTGGATTCCAATACAGGGGAGAGTGAGAGCAATGGTCAATCCTGAAATTGAAAAAGAAATCTATAAACTACCTGGATTCAAAGTGGATCAAAGATATCCCTACAATAATGGGAATATTCAGGATTCTAATTTTCAAAAAACGGCTCAGACCATTTATTGCGGTGGTAAACCATATAAATCATATGGAATGATCACTGGAACATTCGCATTACCGGACAAGAAGTTGGATGTTTACAGATTTTGTGTAAGATCAATGATAGAAAATCTAATAACTTCCATCGATAATCCACACATCAAACTGAATGTTAGCCTGGAAGATGGATTTGACACTTTGAAGACCGCGTTAACCTCGAGAGAATCCGCAAGAGCGAAATACTAATGATCATTTCCGGTGAGGTGACTCCGGAGCCATTATCCCTTGGGAAAATATAAAATTTACATTTTTCTCTTGACAAGCCAACCTAAAGTTTTCATCTTATAATGTCGAACCGGTTCGAGAATAAATGTCTCACATGTTTTATATAGTAACACATTGTTATTCAATCTTTAATGAATAGATTCGTTTTCTTCGATATTTGGTATTCTTACTAAATGTCGAAACGTTTCGAGGTTTCATGGCTTATACAATTCGTGATGTTGCCAAGTTGGCTAAAGTATCTCCCTCCACTGTCTCCGCCGTTATTAACGAAAAGGGGTATGTCAGTTTCGACACTCGAAACAGGGTAAATTCTGCAATTCGAAAACTTGATTATACGCCGGTACGTTTGGCGAGATACCTTGCAACTCGTACAAGTGGCAATGTTGGATTCATAGTATCGGAATCACATTTCAATCGTGCGGAGCCATTCTATACGAGGGTATTCCTGGGCGCTGAAATCGAAGCGCGAAAACACGATCTGTATGTCCTTCTTACTTCCATTTCATTCAATGGTAATGGAAATTCACACCAACTTCCCAGGTTTTTGCAAGAAAGCAATGTTGACGGAGTAATGATCGCCGGTCGAGTTTCGCAAAAGCTGATTAATGCTGTGCTTGATCGAAACGTTCCTACCGTAATGATTGACTATGGCAATGACACTCACAATTGCTCAAAAGTATTAATCGATAATCGAAGAGGAATCCGGATGGCAGTTCGGCATCTTCTAAAAATGGGTCATCGAAAGATAGCTTTTGTCGGTGGAGAAATCGATCATCCCAGCGTTAAAGACAGGCTGAATGGTTTTTACGAAGGACTTGAAGAGGGTGGAATTAAAAATAAAAGCGAGTGGGTAATATTTGCAAAAGGGGAGATGAGTCCTTCAAAAGGCAACTCTGCCTTCAAGGATTTATGGAGCGTCGATGAGAAGCCAACTGCAATAATATGTGCAAATGATGCAATGGCAAGTGGTGTGATAAATGCAGCGAAAGAGCAGAAAATATCTATCCCGGAAGATTTATCTATTGTTGGTTTTGATGACGTTGCGATCTGCACCCTTATTGATCCACAGCTTACAACAATTCGTGTAAATAAAGAGGATCTTGGAGCGATTGCAATTCGAACCCTTGCAGATCTGATTCATAAACGATTCACACAAAATAAAATAATACGTGAAGGTGTTGAATTCATAGAACGGCAATCAACGAGTCCGGTGAAGCGAGAGGAAGAAATCCATTGTTAGCTAAACCAGAAGTATTTAATCGAAGGTTATTCCTGCAACCAAGTGACAATTATTTTGACCGTAGAGCTGTCCTTAATCCATGCATTATCAAAAATAATGAAGATTATCATATTTTGTATAGGGCTGTTGCCCAGGATTTCAAATCGACAATCGGATACCTTCGTGCTCGTTATCAGGCTGGTAATCCTGTAGTCATTGATCGTCTGTCAAAACCCTTAATGGAACCGGAAAATGATTTTGAAAAGGAAGGTGTAGAAGATCCAAGGCTGGTTTGGTTTGAAGGCGAATATCACCTGTTTTACACTGCATGGGATGGATACCATGCCCGGTTAGGCTATGCATCAGGCGGCAGTGTGGATTCAATGGAAAACCGTCGTTTGATTGGGCCACTTTTTGAGACAGGTGAAGCACTCAAAATCATTCGCGAAAATAGTAAACTCGGCGACTATGTCAAAAGATGGTCAGAAGATCCAGCGGATATGTTCCTTTGGGAAAAAGATGCAACAATACTTCCTGAGCGTGTAAATAATAAGATAGTAATGATCCATCGTTTGAGGCCTGATATCCAGGTAGCATATCTGGATAGTCTTGAACAATTAGATGATCGTGGATTTTGGGAAGATTATCTCAGACATATGGATCAATATAGAATGATGCTCAGGAAGGAACCCTGGGAAGAAAGCCATATCGGGATGGGTCCAGTTCCAATCAAGACTGACGCCGGCTGGCTGATGATTTATCACGGTGTAACCAATAGACCAAGATTAACCTATCGGGCTGGAGCGGCTCTTTTTGATTTGAATGATCCTCAACGACTGATCGGCAAGACGAAAGAACCTCTTTTTGAACCGGTCGAAGACTGGGAAAAATCGGGTGACGTCAACAATGTCGTTTTCCCGGAAGGCCTGGTAGTTCATGACGGCATTCTGGACATTTTTTATGGAGGAGCTGATACTGTAATTGGAGTAATATCGGTTCGTCTTGATCAGCTTCTTGATTATTTACAATCAGTATAATTAGATGTTATTAAAAAAGATATAGATTCAATTGTAGTTTATCTGAAAGGAAATCAGGATCAAATTGTTTAGCAAATATTATAGACAATTCTTAACAATCATAATACTCTGCATGATTTTTGTGTCGGGTTGCGGACGAAAAAAAGAGGATTCTGATGGCGTCCATCTTTTGTATTGGTCTTCCTCGAATCCTTTTGAAATTCAACTTGGTCGTGAACTCGTAGCGAAATGGAATATCCTGCACCCTGAAACCCTGGTTACGATTCAGCCTCTACCCGAGGGTCGGTCTGGCGAGGAAGTACTGATAATAGCAGCCGCCGGTGGTACTGCACCGGATATATGCTCAAATGTTCCCCCGGTTGTGGTTCCGTTGCTTGCAAGGGCAAAGGCGCTGGTTCCGATTGATCAATTTGATGGTGGAAGGGATTATTTGTCACAGAGGATTCCTTCTCAATTGGAATCTAATTTCATTGCTTCAGATGGTAAGCTGTATCAGGTCCCATGGAAAGGAAATCCTATTCTTGTTCAATATAATATGGGTATCCTTCGTGAAGTGGGGGTTGAGAAATTACCTGAAACTTGGAGTGAATGGAATAATTTAGCGGAAAAAGTATCTTCAGATCTGGATGGAGATGGTCAATATGACCGTTGGATGGCAGATTTGAATATTATTTCGGAATGGCGTCAACGGCTTTTCGATTTTTACACCTTTTATATAGCTGCTTCTGGTGGAATGACGTTATTAAAAAACGGTAAAATTGACTACGACAACAAGCATTCGCTGGAAGTTTTCGAGTTTTTTGCTCATGGATTCAATAAACAGTATTATGCTAAATCTATTTTTGTTGGTGATATGTTCATGAAAAGCAAAATCGCTGCTCATATCACAGGTCCGTGGAATATCTCTCATGTGGAACGTTTTAAACCAGAAGGATTTGAATATGCTTTTGGTCCGATTCCGGTACCGGACGATTATAAAGGTGATAAATATACATTTGGTGATCCCAAGAGTATTGGGATATTTTCCACATCAAAGCATCCCGAAGCAGCATGGGATTTTGTTAAATATATTATTTCCGAAGAATCCGATCTTCGATTGCTGGAGATATGCAACCAACTTCCCCTAAGAAAGAATCTGACAACAGACAGCCTTTTTGCTGATTATTTCGCGGGAAACCCAAACATGGAGCTGTTTGCAGAACAAGTGCCTCTGACGCGCGGATTCGATCAGAATCCAGTTTTACAGGAAGTGTTCGACTCGATCAATGAACAATTTGACGCCTGTTGTATTCATGGAAAGCGTGAGCCTGCTGAAGCTTTACGTCTCGCCGTGAAAAGAAGCCGTAATGTTCTAAAGGCGAGGGGAATTTAGAATGCCAGGCATCACGGTAAACAATAAGATTGGATCCGGCAGGTCAGGCTACATGCTGGTCTCGCCCTACATAATCTTTTTTGCACTATTCGTGGCTTATCCCCTGATTTTTTCATTTGTACTTGTTTTTCATCATTGGTCGATTGTCGGTCCAATGGAGTTTGTAGGACTCGGGAATTTCGCGGAAATGTTTAGTGATTCCGTTTACTGGAAATCGATAATCAATACCCTTGTATTTCTTTTAATTCATGTTCCATTGCAGGTGGTATCAGCCTTGGTACTGGCTGAGATACTCAACCGTAAAATCCCGGCACGAGCTTTTTTCAGGGCAGCTTTTTTCCTTCCAGTTGTAGTTTCAGGTGTGGCTGTTACAGTCATGTGGAAGCAGTTGTTCAGCACTGATATCGGGATTCTTAATCAGATGCTTGGTATGATCGGAATCAACCGTGTTCCTTGGATTACCGATCCCGCATGGGCGATGCCTTCAATTGCAATAATGGCGACATGGAAAAATATCGGACTATACGTAGTATTGTTCCTTGCCGGATTACAGAGTGTTCCAAGACAGCTATATGAAGCTGCTGAAATTGATGGAGCTAACACAGTCCAGAAATTCCTGTTTATTACTGTTCCAGCTATCAATCCGGTACTGGTAATGGTGTTGATCTTATCAACATTAGGTGGATTCAGCCTGTTTATTGAACCATACGTCTTAACAGGCGGTGGTCCCATGAATTCTACATTATCAGGCGTATTGTACATTTATCGGCAGGCTTTTTCGTTCTTCAGAATGGGATATGCTGCTGCCATCGGTTTCACCCTCGCATTAATTGTATTAACTGTTGTCATGCTGCAACGTAAATATGTAGAACAGGAGATTTGAAATTGAGCGGTAAATTCGGGAAATTGATACTCTATTTAGTACTGATTGCTGCCGCATGCACGTTTCTCTATCCCTTTGTCTGGATGTTAGCAGGGACATTAAAACCAGAAGCAGAGATTATGACATTCAGCCCCCTGGGCTCCAGGTATAGCCTTGACAGTTATAAGTTGATGATATCCAAGATTCCAATCTTCAGAAGTTTGTTCAACAGTCTTCTTGTATCAATCATTTCAACAGTTTGTGTACTATTCTTGTGTTCAATGACTGGATTTGCATTAGCACGTCTGAAATTCAAAGGCAGAAGTGCTATCTTTGCAGTAATACTGTTCACGATGGTTCTCCCTTTCCAGTTAACGCTTATTCCGTTGTATGTCCTGATGGTCAAACTCGGTTGGGTCGATACATATGCCGCCCTGATCGTGCCATACACAATGAGTCCATTTGCTATCCTGTTGTTCCGTCAATTTTTCATGGCAATTCCAGAAGAGTTGATCGACGCGGCGAGGATTGATGGTTTGAGCGATATGGGTATCCTGTTCCGGCTATTCTGGCCCCTGTCCAAACCTGCATTAATTACAGTTGGGATCGTTCATTTCATGGGAATCTGGAATGAGGCATTATGGCCACTGATAGTAGTACGCAAGGAAGAGATAATGACTATGCCGCAAATGGTTACTCTGTTCGCGGTCAGTGGACAGGCGGAAGCACAGATTGGATTACAACTTGCTGCCGCGGCTGTCATGATTCTACCAATAATAATCGTATATCTCTTTCTGCAAAGATATTTCATTGAAAGTATGGCAACAAGTGGATTGAAGGGATGAGACAACAAATTAGATCAAAGAAGATATATTTGTTTATAATATGGTTATTTGTATTATTACTTGGCTTGATCGGCTGTACTGCTGATAAACAGAAAGCAGAAAATGATACTTCAGAGGATGTATTGATCAACCTGGATCATCTTGAATATTTACAGGAAGAGGTAGAGATAGAAGGAGAGAAATGCAGGCTTGTTCATATTTACGCTGAAGCACCGGACTATCATAGAGTTGAAGCAACAGGTGAAGGGATCAGTTGTGTAGATGACGTGGCGAGAACTGCAAGGGTGTATCTGCAACTTTATGAATCGTCTAATGATACGTCACTTCTTATGCCTCTGAAGGATTTGCTTAGATTTGTACTTGTATTGCAAGCTGAAGATGGGGATTTCTATAATTTTGTCAATAAAGATTTGAGTATAAATAAAGAACATAAGAATAGCACAAAGTCATTCGGATGGTGGGCAGCCAGGGGATACCGTTCGATTGCATTAGCTTTGCCGGTGTTCGATAAGCGTGATCCGGAATTTCATAATCAACTTACTGATGCCTGCGTCAAATCCGAATCAAGAATGAAGGAACTTTTTCTTGATTCAAGAGAAAGTCCGGAAATTGGTCAGGACGTGGCTGCGATCCTGGTATTGGGGCTGCTTGCACGGCGTACGGATGGGTTAAATGAAAATATAGACAATCTTGTCAGCCATTTTGCGGAGCAGATATATCGAGCTGCCTGGATTGGTAATAGTGGATTCAATTACCGGATTCACAAAAGTTGGCGGAATATCTGGCATGCTTACGGAGCGTTGCAATCTGAAGCATTGGCGAGGGCAGGCAAAGCATTGAATCACCCGGCTTGGATTTCTTCAGCCCAGGAAGAAATTGATGGATTTCAGAGATGGTTGATTGCAGAAGGAATGCTGGCACATATCGAATTCGAAGATGGGGATACAGTTCGAGTCAAAGAGTTTTCACAAATTGCATACGATGTTTCTTCGATTATCGCATGTCAAAAATCAATGTATGACATCACAGGAGATACAACTTACGCAACCTGGGCTGGATTAGCCGCTTCCTGGTTTTTTGGAAATAACCCGGCAGGTAAAGTGATGTATGACAAAAATACAGGTAGATGTTACGACGGTATTATCAGTTCCGGGGAAATTAACTTCAATTCCGGAGCGGAATCCACAATTGAAGCCCTGCTGGCATTGAACATAATCAACGCATTGCCACACGCTGCTGAAGCCATGGACGTGCGAAGGGTTGAGAACTATTCAGGGGATGGGATCGCATTTGAATCAGCAAATTGCACTATTGTTATTAACAAAGAAAAGAACATTTTAAACTTAACCGTTAAACATAAACAAACAGAGGAGAATTTATAACTTAGCAGGAGCCGAAAAACAACATAGTTAACCGAATTAGTAAAGAACAAAAAGTAAGGTAAAACTCACGAGAGGAAGTAAGATGAAAAAGAAACATTTCTTAACAATGATTACTTGTCTTGCGATGGTATTGTTCGTTTTTAACGGGATTACCCTGGCACAAGTAACAAACAAGATCACTAACGGAGATCTTGAAACAGTCGCACCGTTCTGGTGGACAACCGGAGCGGCAGGCGGTACGATGACCTGGGCAAATGATCAGGCTTCAGACGGTATGATGTCACTGAAGATTGAAAAAGATGCTACAGGTACTGCCGCAAGCTGGGTCAGTGGAAACCAGGCGCAAACATATTGGAACCATATGGAAGCTGTATTGTACACAGTTAGTTTCAATGCAAAAACTATGGGTGCAAATACAGAGCCATCAACTGACGATGAGCGCATCGGTGCATATTTCTATTTTGAAGCTGAAGGCGAATCAATCGGAGAAGTTTTTGTTGCAGCGGATCAAACGGCCGGGGATGTCGATTGGACTGAATACACCGGTGAAATTTTGCTGGCGGACGTTCCTGACAACGCTTGGATCGAATTAGTAATGGGTTCAGGCGCAACAGGTACTGTATGGTTTGATCAAATGAATTATGCCTCCGATCCCTGGACATCCGGATGTTTCGGATGGAGTGCAGAAAACCCTATCGGTTGGATGAGTTGGTCAGCCGGTGGAGACGCAGGTTTCGCAGCTGTTGTTGAAGATGAGAATGCTCATTCAGGTACCCATGTGGCAAAGCTTATGGAAACTGATGATGAAGGTGATGAGATGGTATTTTATACAGCACCTCATCAAGCAACAGGTGGATCAGATTACCTGGTGAGTGTCTGGATTAAAACTGAAACATCTAACACCGACATTAACTATTATCCCACAGGTGTTATCGGTGAAAACATTTCTGACCGTTTTAACCTGTGCTTCTTCTTCCATTCTGGTGACATTGCGCATGATTGGGCTGTGACCGGAGGTGATCGTTTCTTATATGCTAACCAGATGGAAGCTGTTGAAGGGTGGGTACAATACAAAACAATCGTAACCGCTCCTGAAGATGCCACCGGTTTTTCAATGCGTGCGAGATTTAATCCAACGGTTACCGGAACTGTTTACTTTGACGATTTTTCATTTGAGCTGGTAACAGGCGACAATCTTGTAGAAAATTGTGATCTTGAAACAAGGGATCCCTACTGGTGGGGAACCGGCGCTGAGGGCGGTACCCTGACATGGGCAGACGACGATGCATCCGATGGCGAAATGTCGCTGAAAATTGAGAAAGATGCTACCGGGACTGCAGCGAGCTGGGTGAGTGATAATCAGGCGCAAACATTCTGGAATCACATGGAAGCTGTGCTCTACACATGCAGTTTCTATGCGAAAACCAGCGGTGCTAATACTGAGCCTGCCAATAATGATGCTGAAATTGGAGCCTGGTTCTATTTCGAAGCCGATGGAGAATCAATCGGTGAAGTTTTCGTTGCTGCAGATCAGACAGCAGGTGACGTTGATTGGACACAATATACAGGTGAGATCCTGCTCGCAGATGTACCTGATAACGCCTGGATCGAATTAGTGATGGGATCGGACGCTACCGGCACAGTCTGGTTTGATCAGATGAATTACGCTTCAGATCCATGGACATCCGGTTGCTTTGGCTGGAGTGCAGAAAATCCAGTTGGTTGGATGAGTTGGTCGGCAGGTGCAGGCGCCGGATATGCCGCCGTAGTTGCTGACGAAAACGCTCATTCAGGTGACTATTCTGTGTTATTGGAAGAAGCAGATGAAGAAGGCGATGAAATGGTTTTCTACTCTGTACCCGTAGCGGCAATGGCTGGCGAACTATACGAGTTCAGTGTTTGGATCAGGACGGTTTCAATTTCTCCCACTGATGCAGGTTATTTTCCGTCTGCTGTGCTTGGCGAAAATATTTCCGAAAGAGCAAATCTCTGTTTCTTCTTCCATGCCGGTGATATTGAGCATGAATGGTCAACTACCGGTGGCGATCAATTTATTTATGTCCAACAGATTAATGCGGAAGAAGGTTGGATGCAATATCGTGCTATAGTTGAAGCACCGGAAGATGCGACTGGTGCATCATTGCGTGCACGGTTCAACCCAACCGTACAGGGTGAAATCTATTTCGACGATTTCATGATTCGTGAACTGACTATTCATGAAAATGCGGTCGGAGAAAACCTGAACCGTTATGAGGTAGCAATTCCACGTACCTTGATGCTTGATCAAAATTATCCGAATCCATTCAACTCGGCAACCTCTATTCGTTATGGTCTGCCGACAACCGGAAATGTAAACCTGACGGTTTTTGACATTCTTGGAAGACAGGTTGTCACGTTGGTTGATGGTATTCAGGTGGCCGGTCATCATACAGTCAGCTTTGATTTGACAAATAGCACAAACTTGGGTTCCGGATTCTACTTCTATCGCATTAACACCCAGGATCAGTCTGCTGTTCGCAAGATGATCTATCTGAAATAATCCTCCGCATTCAATCAGGTTGTGGGAGTAAACAACTGATCTGGATGCGTTTCACCAAGGACTGGAGTTGTAGTTTTTACAACTGCAACTCCAGTCCAAGATTTTTGTTATAATTATGTATTTTAATGGCTTAAAGTTAAATTGTGGGTAGAATTGTTCTCGTTTCTTACGGAATTAGTTTTCTGACTTTTCATATTTAACATTGTCGTTATATCACGTATATCCACAATTTTATTAATGGGATATCATTTGCCTGCATAGATTTCAGATTGTCTTTCATAACTGTATCAGGCGAACCATTAAATGCAAAAAGCACAGCCAAAAAATGATTGAAGGAAGTAATCCTTTTCTCAATTTTCGAATAAGAAAATTATTCTCAGTGCTGGAGGTTTCATGATCAAGATTATTCGATTTGTAACTGTTCTCTACCTGTTTTTCTTGATATTCGGCTTACCATCTATTTTCGCAGGTATCACCGGGAAAATAACCGGTAGAGTCTCTGATGCTGAATCAGGTGAACCGTTGGTAGGAGCGAACGTTGTGGTTGAGGGCACATACCGGGGATCCGCAACAGACCTTGACGGCGAGTTCCTGATTCTCAACGTGACGCCCGGTATATATTCAGTAACTTTTTCAATAATGGGTTATCAATCCATAACTTTTGATAGAGTTGGAGTAAGCATTGACCGTACAACCTCTCTTAACGCCGAACTTAACCCCACTCTACTTGAGGCTGCGCCAGCCGTAACCCTCGTAATGAAAAAACCGGTTGTAAAACAAGACCTGACAAGCAGTGAAGCAATGGTTGGAGCTGAACAAATTGAGATGATGCCGGTCGAAAACTTCGGTGATATTGTAAACCTTCAAGCCGGTGTGGTTGACGGACATTTCAGAGGTGGTCGTTCTTCAGAAGTTACTTATATGATAGACGGGGTAATGGTCTCTGATCCTTATTCTGATTCAGACCCTTTTGATCGTACAACATCCAATCAGGTCGAGAATAACGCCATCCAGGAAATCCAGGTAATCAGCGGTACTTTCAACGCTGAATATGGTCAGGCAATGAGTGGAATTGTAAATATTGTCACGAAAGAGGGTTCATCCGAAAAATATTCCGGTAAAGCATCCATAGGAGTTGGAGATTATGTCTCCGACAGGTCTATTGCAGTTGGTTTATATGACGATCCCCCTGATGAGAAAACATTTATGGATGATCTGAATCCCGGTCATCTTCAGGATTATCAGCTAAGCTTATCAGGACCAGTATATCCTGCAATGGACAATCTGACATTTTTTGCTTCTGGAAGGTTCCTGAACGACCATGGACGTATTTATGGTCAGCGGATATTTACCCCAAGTGATTCGAATGATTTCTCACATTCAAATCAGGAAGACTGGTACATTGAAAATTCTGGTGATAATGAATTGGTCACAATGGACTCATTTGAAAAAATATCGGGACAGATGAAATTAACATACCGGCTGACGCCATCACAGAAAATATCATACTCGGTAATTGCAGATCAGATGGAATATAAAGAGTTATCAACACGAGACGATGATCCTGAAGAAGAAATGAGGTTATTTAAATACAATCCTGACGGTCAATACATAAATTATAGCACGGGCATGAACCATCAATTAACATGGGACGAAATATTAAACAAAACAACATTTTACACAGTAAATCTCTCCTATACAAGAAATGACCATAATTACTACGTCAACGAAAATGTCGCCGATAATGAGAAGATTGACAGGCTTAATGATGCCCTAAATCGAGCGTTTTACACAGGCGGTCAAGGGATGTGGCATCAATACAGATCGACTCAGAAGGCAGGAATTAAATCGGATGTAACTCACCAGGCGACTAAACTTCACGAGATGAAAGCAGGAGTTGACCTTAACCAGTACCTGCTTACTCTGGAGGAGTATCAACTGGTCTGGGATGAACATCTAAATAATAATCAGGGTGGATTCAAAATAAATCCAATAACTTCCTGGAATAATAATCAATACCCTGAAAAGGAAGCGGAGAGCTTGCTGGGTGGATTTCCATTTTCAGGACCCGGTCATCGACCATTAATTTTTGCTGGATATGTTCAGGACAAAATGGAATACGACTTTATGGTGGTTAATTTTGGAATACGCTATGATTTCTTCCAGCCTGACGGATTAGTTCCTGACGATCCCGCCGATCCACATAATGATGTATTTACAACTTTTGATGAGAACGGACTGGAAATAACAGGCCTCGATCCTGTTAATCCACAAAATCCCGATGGTACTTATAATAGTTGGCGTTACAAATATCATGAGGCTGAAAGTCATCAGCAGCTAAGTCCCAGGATCGGTTTGGCGTTTCCCCTGTCTGCTCAGGGTGTAGTCCATTTCTCGTATGGACATTTCTTTCAGACTCCACCTTTTCAATTTCTCTATTTCAATCCTGAATTTGAAGTATTGCCCGGTTTGATGAGCAGTAAGATCGGGAATGCTGAGTTAAAACCTGAAAAAACTGTTATGTATGAAGTTGGAATGCAAATGGAAATTGCTGATGGTATTGGGCTCAATGTGACAGGCTTTTATAAGGATATACGTAATCTCCTTGGTGTTGAAATTCAAAAGACTTATGATCAACGAAAGTACGCCCGTTATGTGAACCGTGACTATGGCAATGTCAGGGGGGTGACTACTGCTCTCGACAAACGAATGGCGAACATGGTGGGGCTATCGCTGGATTACACCTTCCAGGTTGCAGAGGGCAACACTTCAGATCCTGAAAATGTTTTTAAAGACAACAAAGCGGATCCTCCAAGAGAGAGTGCGAAAAAGGTGCTTCCACTGGACTGGGATCAGTCACACACATTTAATGCAGGTGTAAATATTGGTGTTCCTGGCGACTGGAGCGTTGGTCTAATAGGCACAATTGGTACTGGATTGCCATATACCTCCCAGCCTTTCCTGCAGCCACGAGGTGAAACAAATGCTGAACGAAGACCGATGAAATACAACATGGATCTGAAAGCATATAAAATGTTTAATGTTTCAGGATACAAACCTACTGTGTCTCTGTCAATTTACAACTTGTTCGATATTCAGAATGAGAAAGATGTATTTGTGGATACCGGCAGGGCAACCTATACGCTGGATCAACTTCAGGCATTCAGTGTTCAAGGGTACAACACCCTTGAAGATTTCTATACTCGCCCGGAATATTTTGAAGCGCCGCGACAGGTCAAACTGACTCTATCCGTTGGCTTTTAGTGAACAGGAATAGCAATGAGGAAAAAGATGCATTATAAAAAAATATTCGTTTTCATCTTGGCTCTCATAATTGCTGCTAATGCATTGGCAGTAGGTCCATACGGAAGCCGTCAGCATCGAAAACTCGGAATTATGGATGGTAATCAAGTTGTAACGGAATTCTATAATTATGGAATGATCGCTAATTGGCCCGATCAACCGGCAGGAATTTGGCCCAAGGGTACAAACCATTCTTATGTCGATGGTGTGGCGCTGATTGTATCAGCCTCTACTCATGATTCCCAGGGAAATTTAATCCATCCGATGTCAACCCAATACAGGGAGTTCATGGATAGAAGCGAAGTTACAGGAAATCCAATCGGTTGGGAGCCTTTACCGGGATATGCTAACCCAAGCCAGGATGAGCCGGCAATGAGCGATAATCCGGAATCATGGCCCCTTACCTGGCCCGGTAAACCTCATGCATGGGATGGATTCTGGAATGGTTATTTCGGAAAGGGAGTTACCAACGCTGACCTGGAAACGCTTTTCGCTATGGACGACGCTACTGATGATGAGTATGACTTCTACCCCGACAGCACAGATTCTTATCGCCGTGGTTTGGGGATGAGGGTCAAGGCTCGCGCATTTCAATGGAACCATGTACTTGCCGAGGACTGCATTTTCTGGCACTACGCTATCGAGAATATAGGCACTACCGAGTACGACTCGACTGTGTTTGGGATGTATATAGATTGGGGGGTCGGTGGAACTAATGATTCGGGTGACGATGCAGGAAGTTACGATACAGGGATTGACCTGGCGTATTCATGGGACGGTAATGGGCGTGGTACACCCGGTGGTTGGGGACCGGTCGGTTATGCTGGCTTCGCTTTCCTTGAAAGCCCCGGTATCGGGTACGACAATATAGATAATGACGAAGATGGAATGATCGACGAAAGACGTGATGACGGAATCGATAATGACGGAGACTGGGATCCATACACTGATTTAAATGAAAACGATGTTTGGGATGATGGTGAGCCTCTGAATGATGATCTTGGTGAAGATGGTGTTGGACCTTATGATCCAAGTTACAGGGGACCTGACAGGGGTGAAGGGGATGGTTTTGCCACTGCTGGTGAACCTGATTTTGACCAGACTGATAAGGATGAATCCGACCAAATCGGTTTAACTGCATTTACAATTTTCCCGGTTCATTACTATGAATTGACTAATGAAGAACACAATTGGTCGGTAATGAGTCAGTTAGTACCACCCACTGAAGAACAGCTACTTGGTTCCAATCTAGGAATGTATTTCTTTGCAGGTATTTTCCCGATGGCTCCTGAACAGATCGAACGGTTCAGTATGGCATTACTTTTCGGGAATGACAAAGATGATTTATTCAGGAATAAAAATACTGTACAGGCTATTTACAATGCCAATTACAATTTTGCGCAACCACCTAATAAACCTGCACTTGTCGCTGTACCCAGCGATAAAAAGGTAACTCTTTATTGGGATGACAACGCAGAACAATCATATGACAGGTTCCTGCAGGAATATGATTTTGAGGGATACAAGGTATATCGATCCACTGATCCCAGTTTCATTGATTCAAAGCTGGTTACCGATTCCTACGGTAATCCCACTTACCGCAAACCACTTGCTCAATACGATCTTGTTGACGGTAAATTTGGACCTCATCTTGTGGGGGTACACGGCGCTCATTTCGATCTTGGTGAAGAAATCGGACTTAGACACAGCTTGATAGATACATCAGTTATTAATGGTGTTACATACTATTACGGAGTTGTTTCTTATGATTATGGTTTTATCGCAACGGAAACAATTATTGATTCATTGATTGGTTCTGATGATTCTGACAGTGTCGTTACAATAACATTTCCGTTACTTGACGATGAAGGGCAGGTCATGGGGATCGCTCCAACCGAGTGTACCAGCACTATAATCGGAGAGGTTGGGTTAGCGGCAAAACTGGATATCAATACAGCGATGGTTACCCCTGATGCACCTGCTGCTGGATATGTCTCACCCAAACTGATAAACGGCATAAATCACATTGAAGGTAATTCGTCCGGAAATGTATCGGTGAATATTGTGCTGAATGACAGCCTGGAAGATGGCCACACCTATCATGTAAAATTCAAAACAGCAGATACTTACGGTGATTTTCTCAGGTTCACAGAAAGTTTCATTATCGTGGACTCGACAAGCGGTGATACTGTTTTAGAGGGAGGGTCACCTTATTTCGGTGAATTTGCACCCTATGGCGAGGGTGATCCAGTTTTTTTTATTGAACAGACAGGCGCAAAGCGGCGATGGAAATACTTTACAATCGATCCCACAGATTCAAACTTGGTCTTCTGGAATATTAAAGATTCCGAGGTTGAATCAAATCTTGTTGATGGATTTACAGTTGTAATGGATAATCCTTTCATAGATTATATTGATGACGATGAGCTTGGACTTGATTCGATTGATGCTGATATCATCTCCGGTACTAATTACGCCGGCGAAGTTCTTTTTTATCCAGCTCTGAAACATTTTAGTCTTAAAGTTCCGTACAGCTACGAAATTCGATGGGCTGATGTGATAATTGATACTTCAATCTCCAAACTGGCGAACCCGGCTATCCCGGTTAAATTTACAGTATGGAACTTGACATTGGATGAACCAACGGATTTCATCTATATAGAAGAGAGTGGAGAATGGATTGATCCTGAGGGAGAAACCAAAGAATGGGTAGAGGACGCCTGGATAATACCAAGCTTAATGCTGCCAAATCCAGATGACTACCCGGAGGAGAGAAACTTTTCTGTCTTTACCTGGGGCATTCATCTCACCGCACCTCCCTTTGATGTAGATACTACTATCACTGGAATAGACACCACTTATGACAGCACCTGGGTTGAGAAAATACCGATGGGAGCAGGAGATATTGTACGAATTGTCGCACCTGTTCCGTTTAGTGAAGACGATGTTTTCAGCTTTACGGTTTCCAGGGGACATTTGGACAATGAGCTGGAGAAAAGTGATTTTGACCGTATTGCAGTTGTTCCAAATCCATACGTAGCGACTGTAGCCTGGGAACCACGTGTTAGCTTCTCAACCGGTCGCGGGCAGCGGAAAATCGACTTTATCCATCTCCCCAGGGAATGCACAATTCGAATATATACCTTAAGCGGTTTCCTGGTTAAAAAAATAGATCACCGGGCGCCGGAAATTGATGGGTCGGAATCCTGGGACCTGGTTTCAAAGGACGGAATGGATATTGCGTACGGTTTATACATATTCCATGTGAACGCACCGGGAGTTGGTGAGAAAATTGGCAAATTCGCAGTGGTCAAGTGAGGAGTTAAATGATGAAATATTTTAGAAATAGAATTGGTGATCATCCACGCCTCTTGATTTTTGGGATTGTTTTATTGATCACTTCAGTTACTTCAATCAGGGCGCAATATATCGCAGATGTTTCAAAAGTTGGAACAGTTGCTGCGACATTCCTTGAAATAGGTGTCGGCGCTCGAGCAACAGCGATGGGTGAAGCTTTCACTGCAGTATCCGACGACATCAGCGCAATCTACTGGAATCCGGCTGGACTTGCCATGATGAATCGCGGTGAAGCAGGATTTGTACACTCTCAATGGTTGGCGGGAATCAATTTTGATCATGTTTCAGCGGTATATCCGGTTGCACCTGGAATAATGCTGGGAGGATTTGTTTCCTCAGTCTCTATGGATGAGATGAAGGTTCGAACAATCGAATATCCGGAAGGAACCGGAGAATTATTCGAAACATCAGATATGGCGCTTGGGCTTACATTTGCTGCCAGGTTGACGGACAAATTAGCAATGGGAGCTAACGGAAAATATATCCGTCAGAACATCTGGCATATGAGCGCCTCATCTCTCGCAGCAGATCTTGGTCTTTTGTTTCACACACCGTTCAAAGGACTCCGACTTGGTATGTCAGTTTCTAATTTTGGCTCTGATATGCAGATGGAAGGTCGCGACACAGAGTTTCTCCATGACATCGATCCGAACAATCCGGGAAATAATGAAGAGATTCCGGCTACTCTGAAAACGGAGGAATGGTCATTACCCCTCACCTTCAGGGTTGGACTGGCGATGGAAATTCCAAATTCCTCACGACATGGATTTACCGTTGCTGTAGATGCTGTGCACCCGAATGATAACCATGAATATGTCAACCTTGGATTGGAATACGATTGGAACAAATGGGTGTTTCTCCGAACCGGTTGGAAGACACTCTTTCTTGCAGATACTGAGCAGGGTTTCACCTCCGGAGGCGGGTTGAAATACAACTTGAATGGTAACGTCGCATTTGTTGCGGATGTAGCCTATGCAGATTTCGGACGTCTTGAAAACGTGATAAAGTATTCACTTGGAATGCAGTTTTAAATTATGAAAACCATTAGTTGTTTTATTAGAAATGTAATAATTCTATTCGCAGTTCTTATTGTTTTTCCCAATCTATTATTTGGGGGGAACAGCCGCGGTGATGAGCTTGACGATGTTGTTGTTGTTGAGGCTGACGAAAGTCATTTTATCATTAGAAGCGGTGATTATCTAATAGAATATGATATGAACTCTACCGAGGGATACGTTTTATTTTATACGGATACCAATCCTCCCGGGGCGCTGGGAACAAAGCTCTCTCCAGGCAGCGATATTTCACCAACCATGCCTGACATTGTCGATTCGATGACCGTTGAAGAAGAAAATGATGAAATCATAGTCGCCTGGTATTCACAAAATGACTGGGCTGAATTTGTTTCCGAATTACATTTTCCCATGGCTTCACCAGGATTTGTTTATTGGGATGTGATCGCTGAAGTAATTGAAAATCATGAAATACGCAGCAGTCCGCTCCCAATTATACATCTCAACAGGAGCACATTAAATCCTGAGGTGGCGCAGGCTGTCCGATTTACAGATCAGGCTCCATTTGGTGTCGCGGCAACAATCGTATTTGAAACAAGTCATATCAACGGATCGGTTTTCTATCTTGAAGATTTGACTCGTTGGAATCCCTGGTTCGCATTAATGGAGAATTCGCCTGAACAAACTACTTCTGGAGGTTCTTCGGGAATAGGATTTCGACGACCTCGAACTGAAGACCGGGAGTTGCAATCTGGTGAATTCTACGTTTTAGCTGCTTCATATTTGAAACTGCAATCCGGTATCCCCCAGTCTGAGGAAGCTAAGGCGAAACGATATGTAGAAGGGATAGGAACATGCTGGCGGTTTCTTCAGAAGCCACAAGTTGATCTGATAGATTGGGAGGCGATAGCTGAACAAGAGATTGAAGATCTTTTCGATTCCGATTGCTGGGTGAGGGTAAACGGTCACGATATGCTCCGGGCTTATGTCGGTATTGATCGTCCCAATTCTGCGGAAGCTATAGCCCAATTGGATGTGCTCGTTGCGTTAAGGAATTGGATGGAATATCACGAATCCAACGATCAGGCTGAAAGGCTGGACTCACTATTATATGCTTCATTGCCATATTTTTTTAACCTGGATCATGCAACTTTTGTGAACAATTATCCTAACCAGGGTATTGGTCGAGGGGATAGTTGGTACACAGTACAATTGCACCTTGACCTTGCAAGGCTTGCAAAGGCTGGTGATGAATACGCCGGGGATATACTTGCATCTTCTTTGCATGCCGTTATAGACCTCGCTCATAATTGTGATTACTATTTCCCAGTATTTTTTACATATGATGATAATCAGCCTACCACGGGTGATGAGTTTGACGTATGTGGTGCTTATGCAAATTTGATGGCAATGTGCTACGAGATTTTCGACGATGAAACATATCTCGAGGAAGCAGAGAGATCAGTTGAGCGTCTGCGAGGAAATGGATTGGACCTTGCCTATGAACTTCACATCACCGCTTCCGCAGCAGTGGGATGCGCCAGGTTGTACGAAATAACCGGTGATGAAGAGTATCTACTGCTATCGTTTCTCCCCCTGGCAGCGGTTTTCAGGAATGTCTGGATGTGGGAAAGTGATTACGGATACGCAGAGGATTATGTCACTTTCTGTGGAGTTTCTGCTATGCCCTGGGCAAGATATGCTGCATCAAAAGAGCAGCACGAAGTCTGGAGATATATCTTTGAATATCTTGAAATCCTGAGGGATGATCTTGATCCTGTGGTAATTGATCTGCTTGAAGGTTTTCTTGAGTATGGAGGATATGCTGTGTATTCCTCTTTACCTCCTTTCCTTCCTGAAGAAACAATTGCAACTGCAGATTGGGGAATCAACCGTCTTGACCTGCATTTACCCCTGGAAGATTTGCGTGATGGATGGGATCAATTAGGACAAATCGGGCAGGAGATTTATGGTGCCGGCGCACCCTTGACACTGGCGGCGGGTCAGGCAGCATCAGTTCATGATCCACGGGAACGGATATCCGGAATTCCGGATAGAATGGTCGTAATAGAGTCTGTTTATCCCAATCCGGCGAATCCATCTCAAATGATTTTGATTGACGCAAGAAGTTTTAAGCCTGTAAGTAATATTAGCCTGGGAATCTATAATCTATTAGGACAGCGGGTAGCTCAAATCAATCGACAGGATTTGTTGCCGGGGAGACATAGCTTCTACTGGAATGGAAAGTTCAATGCAGGATTCCCGGTGGCATCAGGTTCATATTTCATTCGCATTGATGAAATAGAAAACACAGTATCTAAGAAAATTGTAATTGAAAAATAAATTCTGATATAACAACTAATTAGAAATCGATCATGCCATTTACTTCATTCTTACACGATAGTCATCAAAGAGCAGAACTTCCGGCGCAATGGCGGTTGTCATTAGTTTCCGGAAATCCACCGGCGCAAATTAAGGATAAATTTAAAAATATTCCTGCTCAAGTTCCCGGTTGTGTTCATCTTGATCTCTTAAGACATAATTTAATGCCGGATCCATTTTTTGGATTGAATGAAAAAGATGTGGCATGGATAGCTGAGTGTGATTGGGAATACAAATGCAATTTCTCCCTGCCAACCGAGCCTGTCCAAACCGATGGGCAGATAAGAAAACAATTTGTTTTTGAGGGTCTGGATACGTTTGCCGAGATTCAGATTGATGGCAAAGTTTTGGGCGATTCAGCCAACATGTTTGTTCCCCATAGATTTGAGCTTCCGGAGAACCTTGCTGAGGGTGAACATGAATTAAGAATTGTATTCAGATCGCCGGTAAATGAGGTCGAGCATCTTACAAAAATGAGGGGAAGAGTTCCAGATGCCTTCGGTGGGAATCGGGGTTGGGCAAGAAAAGCAGGGTACTCTTTTGGATGGGACTGGGGCCCAATCCTTCCAACATCCGGAATATGGCGACCGGCATATATACAGAGTTGGGATTTAGGTAGAATAGCATGGTTTTCCTCGCATTTTGAGTTGGTAGAAAAGGGTGGTCAGCTAAGCCTCAGGATTGGAGTAAACACAGAGATAAAAGGTGAATTTCAATTAGAGATTAAACTGAATGATGAAGAAAAATCCATTGAAAAAACAATTAATTTCGAATCCGGAGCCGATAAGGCTGAGACCATAGTTGAGAGTAAAATAGATATTTCAAATCCGAATTTATGGTGGGCAAATGGAACAGGAAAACCAAACTTATATAATCTATCAATTGTGCTATTGCATGAAGGTAAAGAGACTCACAAAATATCTGAACAGATAGGTCTAAGAACCGTTGAGTGGGTGCAGGAGGATGATAAGTGGGGGAAGAGCTTTTATGTGCGCCTGAACGGAAAAAATATATTTGCCAAAGGCGCAAACTGGATACCTGCGGATTCATTCCTTCCGCGTGTAAAATCACATCATTATGAAATCCTGTTGAATGCTGCAGTAAAAGCCAACATGAATATGGTCCGTGTCTGGGGTGGCGGCATCTATGAGGATCAGGAATTCTATCGAATTGCTGACAAGCTTGGCATAATGATTTGGCAGGATTTTCCTTATGCCTGCGCGCTATATCCGGATGATGAGGAATTCTATTCAAATGCCCGCGAAGAAGCGATCAGCGCTGTTGCAGAATTAGCTCGGCATCCTTCCATAGTTTTATGGTGTGGAAACAATGAAATTGAACGCGATACAGATTCTCTAAAAAGTGAGAATCAAGTTTCTTTGTCTTGTGAATCACTTTGGAATGATATTTTACCTGTCGCACTGGCAAATATTGATCCTTATGCAGCATATATCCCCTCAAGTCCAACTGGAGGTGATATAGCAAATGCGTCTGAAATAGGCGACCGACATGTCTGGAGTGTCTGGAGTGGATGGAAACATGAGAAA
>Ga0208648_1000873_pt1 | contig 27739 bp, 24 predicted proteins | sample AntAceMetag02UKL_FD_184772 | JGI IMG/M metagenome (GOLD analysis project Ga0208648, IMG submission 184772) | Saline lake microbial communities from Ace Lake, Antarctica - Antarctic Ace Lake Metagenome 02UKL (SPAdes) (version 2) | ecosystem: Environmental > Aquatic > Non-marine Saline and...
CCACTTTTTTATACGTCCTCAAATACAAAAACGGGCAGATGCCCGTTCCTAGTGCAACAATCACAAAATCTTCACCAAATAAAATCAGTGGAACAAATCTGCCATCCTTCCTTTTAAAGATGGAGCGGGCAACGAGACTCGAACTCGCGACATCAAGCTTGGGAAGCTTGCACTCTACCAGCTGAGTTATGCCCGCATTAGCGGCATAATATACCAACCCCAATTGGGTTTGTCAATAACACATTTAACGGGGCAAGGATATTAAAATAATTGCCCTATCTGGTTTCCTGCGAGTCTGGCAGGTCTGCATGGAACAGGTCAACAATTGATTGTGAAATATTTACATGCAATTTTTTAATATTTTTTTCTTTCAGGGTTTTACTTGCTGATCTATAAACAACCCTGAAGGACAAAGACTTTTTACCTTCAGGCAGTGGCAGGCCTTCAAACGCATCAAAAAGAAAAATCTTTTCAATCAGAGATTCCTTTTTCAAAATGAGTTCAACATGTTTCAAGATTGCCCCGACTGTTATAGATCTGTCCACAATAATGGTAATATCCCTTGAAATGGAAGGAAATCTTGGCAAAAGTTCCGCTGTAATATCGCAGGGAATCAGGTCCTGTATGGTCTTAAGACTGAAATCAAAAACAAATGCATCCTGTTTTAATCCATAATTTTTCAAAGCCTTTCCATCGATTTTTCCAAGGGTACCCAAAAGGGTATCATTGGATTTAATTACAGCTGCATATCCTTTTTTATAATATGGGCAGGATTCATCTTCAATTTTTTCAAAAATTAAATTCTTGATCATCAGCCCTTCAAAAAAACCTTCAATAACACCTTTTAAATCAAAAAAATCAATCTTGGTCTTTTTTGAATGCCATGACTGATCAGACCGGCTGCCTGTGATCAAGCCCGCAAACATTTCTTTTTCTTCAGGCAAAGACCCCTTTTGTGTGGCAAAAAACACCTTGCCGATTTCAAAAATCTTTAACGTATCTACCTGCTGTGAAATATTTATTTTCATTGTTTCAAGAAGACCGGGAACCAAAGAACTCCTTAAAACAGACATCTGATCTGAAATCGGGTTTAAAATCGTTTCAACATGCCGCCTTTTATCGTTATCCAACAGGTTTAACCTGTCACATGAATTTTCATTAATAAAATTATAATTAATGATCTCAAAAAAAGAAAATCCAGTCATTATATGCCGGATGTTTTCCCTGAGAACGATCTTTTGATCCAAAGGTCTGCCAATAGCCGGCACCAGAGGATAACTTGTCTCAATATTGTTATATCCCCAAAGTCTGGCCACTTCTTCAAACAGGTCTTCAGGTCTGGTAACATCCACTCTGAAAAATGGTACCCCGACTTTCAGATGGACATCACTTATTTTCTCAACTTCAAATTCCACTGACCTGAGAATCTCACAGATTGCATCACGACTTAAATCAGTCCCCAATCGTTTATTCAAAACATCTGTATTCAAGTCAATCTTAACGGGAACAGATTTGTTGGGATATTCATCAATATAATCTTTTGCAATGGTTGCATCGCATAGTTGAGCCATCAGGGAAACTGCCCTGGTTAATGCTTTGACTGTTCCATCCGGGTCAGCACCCCGTTCAAACCGGTGGGACGCGTCCGTGGCAATATTGGTTTTTTTTGCCGTTTTTCTGATGGAAACCGGATTAAAATATGCGCTTTCCACAAGTACACGGGTGGTGGAATCTAAAATCTCGGAATTTTCGCCCCCCATTACTCCGGCAAGCCCCACAGGTCTTTCTCCATCACAGATCATGAGCATATCAGATTCAAGCTTGTGAGCTTTACTGTCAAGGGTTTTAAAATCTTTATCATCCCCGGCTCTTCTCACGATAATCTTACCCTTTGCAAGCTGATCAAAATCAAAGGCATGAAGGGGTTGACCCGTTTCCATCATAACAAAATTTGTAATATCAACCACGTTATTAATGGGTGTCAGGCCTATGGTTTCAAGTCTTTCCTGCAACCAGAACGGAGAGGGTTTGATTTTAACATCAAATAAAAGACCTGCAGAATATCTTGGGCAAAGATCCGAATCAATAATCTGAACTTTTGCATAATCGTGAATTGATTCTTTACTTATTTTATCTTTTGGCAGAGTATAATCAGGAAGTGTAACCTTTTGCCTGGGTTCTGTGAAAGCTCCAACTTCACGGGCCACACCGATAATGCTCAAACAATCCGGCCTGTTGGGGGTCAAATCAATTTCAAATATACTATCAGAAATTTTTAACGCTTCTTCAAGGGGAGTTCCTGCAAGAAAGTCTTCTCCAAGATCCATAATTCCTGAAGCATCCGTATCGAGCATTAGTTCCGCAGCACTGCACAACATTCCGCAGGAAATTTCACCCCGAATCTTCCCTTTTTTTATTTTCTTATCTCCTGGAAGCACAGCTCCGGGAAGTGCACAGGGTACAACCATACCGTTGCGTACATTGGGTGCACCGCAGACAATCTGAATCAGCTCGCCCCCACCAGCGTCAACACTGCAGATAGACAGCTTGTCAGCATTTGGGTGTTTTTTAACCTCATCAATTTTTGCGACAAAAATATTGGCCAGGTATTCATATTTATCTTCAACAGCATCAACCTCAAGGCCTGCCATTGTCAATTTTTCTGCTATTTCGGATGGTTCAAGATCAACGCAGATATACTCTTTTAACCAGCTTAAACTGACTTTCATATTAAAACTGCCCTAAAAAACGCAAATCGTTTTCATAAAATTTTCTGATATCATCAATACCATATTTGAGCATGGCCATACGCTCGATGCCAATGCCAAAGGCAAAGCCTGTATACTTTTGTGTATCATACCCGACATTTTCAAAAACTGCGGGATGAACCATGCCCGACCCTAATACTTCGAGCCATCCTGTTTTTGAACAGATTCGACAGCCTTTTCCTTTGCACATGACACAACGTATATCAACTTCAGCACTTGGTTCGGTAAAGGGGAAAAAACTGGGCCTGAATCTTAAAGATGTTTGGGTGTCAAAAAATTGATGAACAAAAGTGGTCAAAATCCCTTTTAAGTCACCAAAAGAGACATTTGTATCCACCATCAGGCCTTCAATTTGATAAAACATTGGCGTATGGGTGATGTCTGAATCACACCTGAACACCTTTCCCGGCGCAATAATTCTCAATGGCGGTTGGGTTTTTTCCATTGCACGGGGTTGGGATGGAGATGTATGTGTCCTTAAAACAATATTTTCCGACACATAAAAGGTGTCCTGCATATCCCTTGCAGGATGATATTTGGGAATATTCAAGGCCTCAAAATTATAATAATCCGTTTCAACTTCCGGGCCTTCTGCAATATCAAACCCAAGTCTTAAAAAGATATCAGAAATCTCTTTGGCCACCTGGGTTATAGGATGAAGAGACCCCCTTTGGACGAACCGCCCAGGAAGGGTCACATCAATACCTGTAAACGCCTTATCATCATAAGCCTCAATTTTTGACAAGGCCGCCTTAACAGCTTTTTCAAGCTTTGTCTTCAGAATATTCGCATTCTTACCAGCACTGGGACGTTCATCCACTGGAAGAGAAGAAATATTTCTCAAAAATTTTGTGAGCTCTCCCTTTCTTCCAAGATATTTAATGGAAAACTGCTCAAGCTGCTCTGAATCAGTGGCTTTTTCTATGCTTTCAAGGGCTTGTTTTTCAATATCAATAATACTATTTTGCAAAATACCCTCGCAAATCGTTTAATCTATTTAAACATTTGCACTGGCAAGTGATGCCAATTGGGAAAAAGCAGCTGGATCACATATTGCCAGATCAGCCAACACCTTGCGATCCAATTCACTGCCTGCCAATTTAAGACCATTGATAAATTTACTGTATGACAGATCATTCATCCTTGCTGCGGCATTGATTCTGACGATCCAGAGTTTTCTGAAATCTCTTTTACGCACCCTTCTGTCCCGGTATGCATACATCAACGCTTTATCAACAGCGTCTGCCGCCGTGCGGTATAATTTGCTTCTTCCGCCTCTAAACCCTTTTGCAAGCTTCAGTACCTTATTCCTACGTCTTCTTGCTTTAAATCCTCTTACAACTCTCATTTTGTCAAACTCCTCAACTCTCTATTTTTTTAATTAATATCATTATCATATTAATCTGGGTGTTATTTAGTGTTTAAACGAAAACCTACCATTTTGAAAGCATAGGCTCCACTGTAATCCAATCCCAATGCAGTAATCGGTTCGCAGTGGAGCTTATGCTTTCAAAATGGGCGGTTTTCGGCCGAGCACTATCTATCCGTTGGGTAACATACGCCTGACTTCTTTCATATTATCCTTATCCACCATATTATCTAACCTTAAAGATCTTTTTCTTTTAGTGCTTTTCTTGGTTAATATATGGCTGGAATGGGATTTGCGGAATTTATATTTCCCTGATCCTGTTTTTTTAAACCGTTTGGCAGCCGCTCTGCATGTTTTAATTTTAGGCATTTTATCCTCTCCTGTATTGCAATTTCTAAAAAATATGGTGGTACACAGTTAAAACAAACAATATACCACCATACATTTATTATGTATTTTTAAGCAGTCTTGCTATTTTATAAAACTATATTTTTTAGTGCCTGACCGAAAACCCCGTGTTTGGGCGAAAAGTTGCCCATATACAAGGCGCAAAAAATCTTGAAACCGGAGTGTACTACTGTACATGAGGCCCGATTTATAATTTGGCAGGATTTTGCAGCACCGCAGTAGATGGGTGAGTTTTCGTTCAAACACTATTTAGGCCCCAAAAGCATGGTAATAACACGACCCTCATATTTGGGTAGCTGCTCAACCTGGGCAAACCCTTCAGTCATAGTAACAAGTTTTTTCAGAACCGTATTGGCCTGTTCCTTGAGTATAACTTCCCTTCCCCTGAAAAAAAGCGTAACCTTTACTTTATCATTTTTACTGAGAAACTTCTCAATATGCTTGACCTTTGTTGCAAGGTCATGGTCATCCGTTTTTGGCCTGACCTTTATTTCTTTAATTTGAGTCGTTTTCTGTTTACGTTTAGCCTCCTGCTTTTTTTTGGTCAGCTCGTACTTAAATTTTCCAAAATCCATTATCTTGCAAACAGGTGGTTCTGCATCCGGCGAAACCTCGACCAAATCGAGCGTTTCTTCCCCTGCAATTTTTAATGCCTCTTCAATGGGCATAATTCCTATCTGCGAACCATCAGAGCCGACAACCCTAACCTGACTGGCCCTGATTCCCTTATTCACACTTGTCTGATCCTGTCTTCCCCGCTTAGCTATCCTACACCTCCTGCAACTACATGATTCTATATTAATCCCTGATAGAACAAGTATAACCCAGCGATTATAATGGCTTGCATAGAAAAATGCAAGCATTATTTATTTTGAATTCTTCTCTCTTTTCTGATCAAAGGTATATTCTTCCAAATAACTGTTTTTCCAATACAAGTTATCCTCTTTATTAAAAAAATCATAAAAAAAATCAAGACTTTTCTGTCGCAGCACCCCAGAAATAACCTCTATTGAGCACTGCTGATATAAGAACGGTAACTTTTTCAAATCACATTTCGTTCCTCCCCCCATGGGATCTTCATAGGCATATACTATTTTTTTTATGCCGGACAGAATAATAGCGCCAAAGCACATCAGACAGGGCTCCATGGTACAAAAAAGGATTGATTTTTCAGGGCAAAACTCAATATTACTTTTTTCAAGATGCTTTAACGCCCTTATCTCAGCATGATCAATCTCACTGAAAAAAGGTTTGTTGTTAGTTGTTCCCAGCCTTGCACCGCTTGCAATCACTTTTTTATCCTGCACAATCACACAGCCCACAGGGAATTCCCCTTGGTCAAAGGCTTTTTTGGCCTGTTCCAATGCAAAGCCCATGTAATATTCATAATCCAATTGAAATCACCTCTCCCAAATGAAATAACCCTTTACAAACCATGTTTCATATGACCAAATATAACCCATTGAGGTTCAACCTGCTTTTTGTATAACAGATATAGTGTATTAAATTTTAATAATTATTCAATAATTATTTATGGAAACAAAAAAGAAAATATATATACAAAAAAAATTGTCAGATAAAAACCTTTGTATCAGGGAACAATTTCAGATTAGAGAAAAAAATTTTCTTTCGACGTACGGCACCTTAAGTTCCACTGCAAAAAGACGGGGCGACGAAGAAACCACATATAACATCAGAACACCTTTCCAACTTGACAGGGACAGGATCGTTTATTCAAATGCCTTTAGGCGGTTAAAGCACAAAACCCAGGTTTTTCTCTCCCCCCTGGGAGACCATTATCGTACCAGACTTACCCATACTCTAGAAGTAGCCCAAATTTCAAGAACTATTGCCAGAGCCATGCATCTGAATGAAGATCTTGCCGAAGCCATTGCATTGGGCCACGATCTGGGCCACACACCCTTTGGACATGGCGGTGAAACAGCCTTGATTGAGGTTCATTCTCCCCATTTTTCCCATGCTGACCAAAGTTTGAGAGTAGTGGATTCCCTTGAAAACAGAGGAAACGGCCTTAACCTGACCCGGGAAGTCAGAGATGGTATCCTAAAACACTCCAAGGGATTTGGCAATATAATCCCTGCAACACCTGGTGAGACAGCTATCACAGTCGAAGGAAGACTCGTCCGGGTGGCAGATATCATCGCCTATTTAAACCATGACCTTGATGATGCATTGAGAGGCAAAGTTATCTTATCAACAGAGGTTCCAGACATTTGCATTAAAAAATTAGGGGAAACACACGCCCAGAGAGCCAGCATCATGATTGAGCAATTGGTTTATAACAGCGGGCCACAGAATGACAAGTTCATCCTTGATATGGGCCAGGATACTTTCCATGCCATGATAATATTAAGAAAATTCCTATATGATAAAGTGTATCGTTCACCCGCAGTTCACAACGAATTTTTAAAGGCAAAAAAGGTGATCATAAGTCTTTATAATTACTTCATAAAAGAGCCTGACCACCTGCAGCTGGAGTTGGAAAAAATGGAAATGGCCCCATGGGATTCTTCAAAAAATGCTCTTAAACGGTCTGTTTGTGATTTGATTGCCAGCATGACAGACCGGTATGCTTTAAGGCTTTATTCCAAAATTTTCCTTCCCAAACCTTTGGTCTGATTTTCTCCCATGACAGACACCTTTTTTAAAGCCCTTAAAACCCTTTACAATGATATGGATAAAACCTGGGACAAGATTGCTGCCGGCTACCATTTCATTTGCAACGGGTGTGAAGACAATTGCTGTACTTCTTTGTTTTTCCACCATACCTATATTGAAAAAGACTATTTATGCCACGGTTTTAATAAACTTGATCAGGACCAGAAAAAAACCATACTGACCCGGGCAGATATCTATATTAAAAAGACTTTTTCTGAAAACTTAAAAACAAAGGCTTTAAAAATTATCTGCCCGGTAAATGAAAATGGCCAATGCCTTCTATATTCCTTTAGACCAATGATTTGCAGACTTCACGGGCTGCCCCATGAACTCTGCAAGCCCGGGGCTGGACCCATCAAAGGCCCTGGTTGTGATGCAGGGTTATTTGATGAAAAACCATATATCAAATTTGACAGGACACCATTTTATAAACAAATGGCGCAAATAGAGATGAAATTTCGACAGGACTTCAATAAAACCGATAAAATAAAAGAAACCATTGCACAAATGCTGATTTAACAATAATATTTTTAATTGTTTGTTGGCATACACCCTTTAAAACAGATGCAGATGGTTTTTTATGCCAAAAACTAAGTTTGTGTAATTTCGACAAAAAAGGAGTTCAATGAAAATAGAAGAAAAAAAAATTGTCACCATCGGGGGTGGAAGTGGGCAATTCATATTATTATCCGGATTAAGGGATTTGGAAAACACACACACAACAGCCATAGTCTCCATGGTGGATTCAGGCGGCAGCACCGGCAGATTGCGGGATGAACTTGGAATCCTGCCGCCCGGGGACATCTTAAAATGTATACTTGCCTTGTCACCCTATCAGGCTGCCGGCCAATGCATTATGTTAAAACGATTTAAAAAGGATCGCCGCCTGGCGGGCCATAGTGCTGGGAACATGCTTTTAACAATGCTCTCAAGATATACAGGAAATTTCCCTGCAGGTGTTGCTGCCCTTTCTGAAATACTTGAAGTGGACGGCACCATCCTTCCCGTTACCATAGACCGGGCAACTCTGGTTGCCGAGCTGATGGACGGGAAAAGAATCTATGGCGAAGAAGCCATTGATCTGCCCCGGGGAACACAGCGCGAACAAATAAAAGATGTTTTCCTGGTTCCCCATCACCATGCCTCAATTTCTGTATTTCCCCCTGTTTTAGATGCCATTGACAAGGCTGACTATATTTTTATAGGACCCGGCGACCTGTTTACCAGCATTATCCCCAACCTGATTGTACCGGGGGTAAAAGAGGCCTTGCAAAATACATCTGCAAAAATTTATTTCTTTATTAATATTATGACAAAATTTGGAGAGACCCACACTTTTTCAGGAAAAGATTTTGTTATCAAACTGGAAGACTGTATCGGACGTAAAGTTGATGGTTTTATTGGCAACGCTACAAAACCCATACAAAAGGTACTTGATATCTATTCTGAACAAAAATCAGACTTTGTTCATATTGATATGACAGACCCTTTCTGGGATCATCGCAACCTGCACCTGACCGATGTTTTGGATACCAATGCAATGATTGCCCGACATGATCCTGAAAAGCTTGCCCATATCATTCAAGAAATTATTCACAAAACTTAAATGACCATCTTTCAATTTATTTTCACCTGACTGCTTAAACAATCCCTTTGGGCATGGGCGGAATATTTTCCCCGGCAAGCACATATCCTCCATCAAGCCTTAAAACACTTCCCGTCATGTAGGGGGCATCCTTGATGAGAAACAGGCATGCTTTGACCGCATCTTCTATGGTTCCTGTCCGTTTCAACAGGGTGTGATCAATCAAAGATAGTTTTTCCTCTTTAGTTAGAACCTGACTCCATCCCCGGGTGTCTTTTGCATGCCGGGTATCAAAAATGCCCAGCATAATTTCATTGACACGGATATGGGGCGCACCCAGCCGGGCCCAGGTTTCAGTCAGACTTGAAACACCCCTGTTGGCAGCAGCATACCCATCATTAAAAACCAGTGCAGCAGGACCGGATCGTCCCACAATCCCTGCAATGGAAGATATATTGATGACCACGGCCTCCCTGGCTTTTTTCAGCAGGGGAAACACAGAAGAAAACACCCATTGTTTTGCCTTTAGCGTGGTTTCAATTTCAAGATCCCATTGATCTTCAACATATTCACCATGAACCGTGGGCCAGCCGCCGCGTTCAATATTGTTAATAAGGATATCCAGACGGCCATATTTTTCTTTAATGGACAAAGCAAGCCTTTCAATATCTTTAATCTTGCACAAATCAGCTGTTATGATCATGTGCTCGGCTTGGGATGCTAAAAAATCTGTTTCCATTCTCTCAAAAGCGTCTTCCCAGTCATGCCTGGTTAAAACAAGTTTTGCACCTTCATTGGCAAGGGCAATACCAATTCCTTTACCGATTCCTTTAACTGCTCCCAGGACCAGGGCAACTTTTCCTTTAACCTGCATGAAAGCTATTCTCCAAATATAATATTTACACCAAACAGCATATATTTTACCCAGTTAAGACCAAGGTTCAACAATGCCTCATCATCTGCTTTGATTTTTCTTAAGAGGTCAAAAGGGACAGGTAATTCCTTTAAAAGATCTTTTTCAAAAATCTGAGCCCGGAACTCATCAAGATCATATAAGGCCAGGTAAAATATATCAGACTGCGCCCCTTCAAGCTTACCAGGCAAAATCTGGTTTTTAAGGCTGATCAATTCCATGAGCTTGTCATTTTCTTTATTGTGTTTATCCACATCCTGGCCTTTCAGCCATTGTTTTACAGTTTGCCTGGTTTCCCTGCCAAATCCTTTGCAATGGGGTTCTTCAATTAAAGCAAAGTATTGGGTAATTTCACCGGTTTGTCTTGATCGTGTAATGGCCCGTGCCAGAGGATACATCCTGCATGAGCCTGGCCTGTCTTCATAGACAGAACAGCCTTGGGGTGTAACAAAGGGGCATTCATACCCCTTGCCCGGGTTTGGTTTAAATTCTATGATAGGCAAACCAGATCCAGGCCCGTAATGCAGTGAGGTATAGGTCTTTAAAAAATCCTGTGAAGATATCCCAAGATTATTTTTCAATCGTAAAATATCATAGGGTGTTAGCGCCTGATTCAGGTCTTGGCAGCAATCGTTAAAGCATTCATTTTCAGCGCTGCAGTTAAAATTCATTAAATTTTCGAGATTAACCGGTATCATATCTTCTGTCATTGGTTTTCCTTCTGCTTTATTTAAAAATATTGAGATATGAGTTTTAACTAGTAAGAAAAAACCATCCGCCTAGCTTCCTCACAACTCACAACCCACCATTCACCATTTATGTTCTTTTATGTTCTTTTTAGATTATCAATAATTCTTTTAGATTTCCAGCCTCTATTTTATTTTGAACTGACTACTATATATTGTATCATCTCTAATTAATATTTGACACATATCGTTATTTTATAACCTATCGAAAATAATTGGGAAATTAAGGTCAATCTTTTTTGAAAATTTCTTGACAATAAGCGGTTGAGAGTGATATCTCGAAAGCTGTGTTTGAAGCTTGAATGGATAATTGGGTTTAGTTTTTGTTTGCTCTTCAAGCTTATATAAGGATTAAAAGGCCGACCAGTAACGGTTACGGCCTATTTGGTGAGGTAAAATAGTAGCACAACGGTATTGTGCGATTTGATTAACTTAAATTAGTGGAGGTATTTTAAATGCCATCTTTTGTAATTGCAGAAAAATGTGACGGCTGCAAAGGTGGGGACAAAACAGCATGCATGTACATCTGTCCCAATGACCTGATGGTTCTTGAACCAAATGAGATGAAAGCATATAACCAGGAACCAGATCAGTGCTGGGAATGTTTTTCATGCGTAAAAATCTGTCCCACCCAGGCCATTGAGGTCAGAGGATACTCTGACTTTGTACCCATGGGAAGCTCGGTTGTTCCTATGCTGGGTACTGAGGACATTATGTGGACATGTAAGTTCAGAAACGGTACTATAAAACGTTTCAAATTTCCAATAAGAACCACCCCCGAAGGTGAGGCTAATGCATATCTTGACCTTAAAGGTAAAGACCTTGACAGTGGGCTTCTTTCTACTCAGGAAGCAGATGGTTATGTACTTGTAGCTCCAACAGAGCTTGCATAATCTTTATTGTCATACATTTAATTTTGATACTTTATATATAATTTTGGAGGTATATAATGGCATTACCTAATAAACCTGTTGGAGAACTTAAAGCTGTTAGAGATCCAGAGGTTGATAAAATAGACGTTGATGTTCTGATTGTCGGTGGCGGTATGGCTGCCTGTGGAACAGCATTTGAAATTAAAAAGTGGGCAAGCGACGACACAAAAATTCTTCTTTGTGACAAAGCAGCCATGGAAAGATCCGGTGCAGTAGCCCAGGGTCTTTCTGCTATAAATACTTACGTTGGCGACAACAAACCAGAAGATTACGTACGTATGGTCAGAAATGACCTTATGGGTATTGTACGTGAAGACCTTATCTTCGACCTTGGACGTCATGTTGATGATTCTGTACATCTTTTCGAAGAATGGGGACTTCCTGTCTGGAAAAAAAGTGAGGAAGGAAAAACCCTTGATGGTAAAAAAGGTCAGAAAATGGGAACCCTTAAAGGGGGTGCTCAACCGGTTCGTACTGGTAAATGGCAGATCATGATCAATGGTGAATCTTATAAGAGAATCGTTGCTGAAGCTGCTAAACTGGCCCTTGGTGAAGAAAATATCCTTGAAAGATGCTTTATCGTTGAACTGCTTAACGACAAAGATGATCCCACAAAGATTGCCGGAGCAGTTGGTTTCTCCTTAAGGGAAAACAAAGTTTACATCATCAGCGCAAAAGTTATCATGGTCGCCTGTGGTGGTGCAGTTAATATTTACCAGCCCCGTTCAGTCGGTGAGGGTAAAGGCCGTGCCTGGTATCCTGTCTGGAATGCAGGTTCCACCTATACAATGGCTGTCAGAGCAGGCGCTGAACTTTCCATGATGGAAAACCGTTTCACCCCGGCCCGTTTTAAAGATGGTTACGGACCTGTTGGTGCATGGTTCCTTCTATTTAAGGCTCAAACCTTGAATGGTCTTGGTGAAGCATTTGCAGCGTCTGATGAAGCAAAAGCTGAACTTCAAAAATATGCTCCTTATGGAACAGCTGCTGTTACTCCAACCTGCCTGAGAAATCATCTCATGATGAAAGAGTACAAAGAAGGCCGGGGTCCCATCATCATGAAAACTACTGATGCCCTTGCTAAACTTGGCGAGACCATGAGCAAAAAAGAGCTCAAACATCTTGAGTCAGAAGCATGGGAAGATTTCCTTGACATGACTTGCGGACAGGCCAATCTCTGGTGTGCCACCAATACTGAACCTGAGAAAAAAGACTCGGAAGTCATGCCGACTGAACCCTACCTTCTTGGCTCCCATTCAGGATGCTGCGGCATCTGGTGTTCAGGCCCGGAAGAAGACTGGGTACCTGCTGACTATAAATGGGGTTACAACAGAATGACAACTGTCAAAGGTCTGTTTACAGCTGGTGACGGTGTGGGGTGTTCCGGTCATAAATTTTCTTCCGGTTCCCATGCTGAAGGTCGTATTGCGGCTAAATCCATGATAAAATACTTGAAAGACAACCCTGCAGCCAAAAGCTTCAAAGAAACTGATGAAGAACTGGTTGACATGGTTTACAAACCGGTCAGAACTTATCTTGACCATTGTGACTATTCAACAGATGAAACGGTTAACCCGCATTATTGCAAACCTGCCGGTATGGCCATGCGTCTGATGAAGATGACCAATGAGTATGGTGGCGGTACAGCGACTTATTACATGACTTCCGGCAAATCTCTTGAAATCCTCATGGAGCTGTTCGAATACTTCCGTGAAGATCTTGAAAAGATTGCTGCCGGTGACCTGCATGAACTCTTAAGAGCATGGGAAATCAACCATCGTCTCTACACTGTTCAGGCGCATACCCGTCACATCCAGTTCCGAGAAGAATCAAGATACCCTGGTTTCTATTACAGAGGCGATTTCATGGGCCAGAACGACGACGAATGGTTCTGCTTTACAAACTCAACATATAACAAAGAAACAAATGAGTGGAGTTTGAAAAAAGTACCTTATGTTAAGATTATTTCCGACTAGTGCTGAAAGAAGATCTTAACGTACGTTCTTAGAATAATAACCTCCAGGTGCTGGTTTTCTAGTGCCTGGAGGTTTTTTCGAATTATAGGGGGAAGGGTTTGGTTTTCTTCCTGTCTCCTCTTTTGTAAATAAAAAAGCATATTAATTTATTTTTTATTTACAAAATAGGAGAGAGGACGTCAAAAACTTTTTAAATATTAAATATTTACCTTAAGATTTGGCATAAAAAAAATAGTTAACCCAAAAGAATATAACCAAAATGCACGGAGGGACAGCATGACAACAGATAATTTAGCCCCGAAAAGTTCCAGCTTAATGGTGGTTGGTGGTGGCATCAGCGGCCTTACAACTGCCCTGGAAGCTGCCGAAGTGGGGTATGAGGTCTTCCTTGTGGAAAAGGAAGCATCTCTTGGTGGAAGAGTTTCTCAGTTAAAGCACTACTTCCCCAAACTTTGCCCGCCAACTTGCGGACTTGAGATTAATTACAAAAGAATCAGGGACAACAAAAATATTAAAGTATTCACTATGTCAGAGGTACAGAATGTATCAGGCGCTGCCGGTGACTACACTGTCACTGTAAAAACAATGCCTCGATATGTAAATGAAAATTGTACTGCCTGTGGTGAATGCGCAAAAGTTTGTGATACTGAAATCTCTAATGATTTCAATTTTGGCATGGACCGCAGAAAAGCCGCTTATCTTCCGCATAATATGGCATTTCCCATGCGGTATATTATAGATCCTGCCATAAGTACGGATGACCGCGACAAAGTCAAAGAGGCCTGTAAATATGATGCCATTGATTTTGACATGGAAGAAAAAACCTTTGATCTTAAAGTGGGTGCCATTGTCTGGAATACAGGATGGACACCTTATGATGCCACAAAAATTGACAATCTCGGATTTGGCAGACATCAGAACATTGTCACCAACATGATGCTGGAAAGGATGGCATCCTCAAATGGTCCGACGCAGGGCAAAATTATCCGACCTTCTGATGATAAAGCGCCTGAAACCATTGCCTTTGCGCAGTGCGCAGGCTCCAGGGATGAAAATCATCTGCCTTATTGCTCTTATATCTGCTGCATGGCGTCTTTGAAACATGCGACTTACTTGAGAGCACAATATCCCGAGGCCAAAATCTATATTTATTATATTGATCTTAGAACACCGGGCAGAAAATATGAGAATTTTTACGCAAAACTTAAACAAGATAAAAATATTTTCTTTGTAAAAGGTAAAGTTGCAGAAGTTTCAGAAGAGCCGGGTTCGGGAAACATAAATCTTGTTGCCGAAGATACTATTACTGGCGAAAAAGTCAGACAGACCGTGGATATGCTCGTACTTGCAACCGGTATGCAGCCAAATACTGCCATTGACAAACCCAATGCGGATCTGAACTACAATGCTGACGGTTTCATTGTAAACGACTTTAAAAAAGGTGGCATGTTTGCGGCCGGTTGTGCCAACAAACCTGCCGACGTTGTGACATCTAACCAGAATGCTACAGGTATGGCGCTTAAAGCCATTCAGACCCTTGTAAGGAGGTAGAGGAAACTCATGGATAAAAAATATGGAGTATATATCTGCACAGGATGTGGAATCGGTGATACCCTCGACATGGAAGCTCTGGTCGATGTTCCTGATGAAGAGGGTGTTAATTGTACCACCCACCCGTTTCTCTGCAGCAAAGAAGGTGTTGCGTTAATTCAAAAAGATATCGATGATAAAAAAGTGAACGCCCTGGTCATTGGCGCCTGTTCCAGGCGTGTTAACTTTGACGTATTTGGGTTTGACGGCTGTATCGTTGAAAGAGCCAACTTGAGAGAAGGGGTTGTATGGCCACACTCAAGAGAGACTTATCCCATGCTGACAGAAGATCAGAAGGATGATGAAGAACATTTTGATCCCATTCAGATGAAAGCCGAAGATTATATCAAAATGGGGATGATCCGAGTTCAAAAAGTCAACCTGCCCGAACCCTATAAGACAGAAACTTTTTCCAAAAAAATTCTGGTTCTGGGAGGCGGTGTCACCGGTATGTCAGCCGCCCTTGATGCTGCAAAAACCGGGTATGAAGTGACCATTGTTGAAAAAACAGACAAACTGGGTGGTTATGCTGCCAACATGAGAAGCCAGATGCCGGTTGCAGAACCTTTTGAAGAATTAAGGACACCGATTGTCAACGAACTGATTGCAGAAATTGAAAGTTTTTCCAATATTACGGTTAAAACTGCCACCGAGGTTGCACGTATTGCCGGCCAGCCCGGTGAATTCACAGTAACTTTCAAAAAACCCGGCGAAAAAATACCCTTTGACGTTCCTTTCCCGCTGCCCGAAGAAATGCTGGTGGATGAAAACGGAAAAGAATTGAATGCAGAAGATTCCCACGCCAAGTATCTTGAATTCAATGCGGGTCGAGAAGATATCCTTATAATTGACCCTGATGGCGAGCTCTATGGCGCTGTTGTTCTGGCTGCCGGGTGGCGACCTGCAAAGCTTGAAGGTGAGACGTTTGCCCATCTAGGGATTGATCTTGCCGATGTTGTCACAAATGACGAATTTGAAAAAATTGCCGCAAAAGGTAAAATCCTTCGACCCTCTGACGGCAAAGAAGCCAAAAGTGTTGTATTCATCCAGTCTCCGGGCAAGGATGAAGATGATGCTGATTTTGAATATGCAGGCTCGGTTACCAGCCAGGTCGCCTTAAAACAGGCCAGATATGTCAGAGATGATTATTCGGATGGAAAGGCTTATATTATTTATCAGCATATGAGAGCCCCTGGGCTTCAGGAATATTTTTACAAAAGCATGCAGCAGGAAGACGGTGTTTTCATGACCAAGGGTTCAGTGACACAAGTTGCCCAGCAGGGTAATGGACTCGCTGTTACAGCCATTAACACCCTTTTGGGTGAAAATCTGGCCATAAAAGCCGACATGGTTGTTGTAGCAGCCGGAATGGTACCTGTTACCAAAGATGATCCTGTTATCAACCTTGCCTATAGACAGGGCCCGGGATTCAGAGATAATGATATTTTTGGTCAGTATGCAGACTCCAACTATATCTGCTTCCCCTATGAAACCCAGAGAACAGGTATTTATGCTGCCGGCGCCATCAGGCGGGCCATGACCATTGAAGAATCCATTGAAGATGCAACCGGGGCAGCTCTTAAAGCCATCCAGTGTATTGAAAGTTCAAACAGGGGTATGGCTGTTCATCCAAGATCTGGCGATATGACCTATCCGGACTTTTTCTTTCAGCGATGTACCCAGTGCAAACGCTGTACGGTTGAGTGTCCTTTCGGTGCGCTTGATGATGATGAAAAAGGAACACCAAAAATTAATCCGACAAGATGTAGAAGATGTGGAACCTGTATGGGTGCATGTCCTGAAAGGATTATTACTTTTTCAGATTACACAATTGATTCTATTGGTTCCCAGGTTAAAGCAGTTGGCGTTCCATCAGAAGACGATTATGATGAGCCACCCTTTAGATTCCTGGCACTGATCTGCGAAAACGATGCCTTCCCTGCCCTTGACATGGTGGGCATGAATCGAATAGATTACTCCCCCAATGTTCGATTTATCCCTGTCAGATGCCTGGGTTCCGTTAACGTCATCTGGATTAAAGATGCACTTGCCCAGGGTATGGACGGTGTTATCCTCATTGGCTGTAAACATGGGGATGATTACCAATGTCACTTTATGAAAGGTTCCGAGCTGGCCGAAATACGTGTGAAAAAAATCGGTGACGCTCTTTCAAGTCTTGCATTAGAAGAAGAACGGGTGGCCTTTGTAGAAGTTGCCATTGATGAATATGACAAACTTCCTGGAATAATCAATGCCTTTGTCGAAGTAGTTGAAGACCTTGGTCCAAACCCATTCAAAGGATTCTAACAAAACTATTTAAAAAATAGTTTAGGAGGTATGTAAATATGACTGAAAAATATCTTGCTCAACCAGATCTTGACTTTATAGCTCAAATACGAAGTCTTGGTGGTGAAACACTGAAAAAATGTTACCAATGTGCTACTTGTTCGGTTGCATGCCCTATTGCTCCTGAAAACAGTCCCTTCCCAAGAAAAGAAATGATAGCTGCTTCCTGGGGTCTTAAGGACAGGCTTATAAATAGTGGTGACATCTGGCTGTGCCATCAGTGCGGTGATTGTACTGATCTTTGCCCGAGAGGGGCTGCTCCCGGAGATGTTCTGTCTGCTGTAAGGTCTGTTGCAATCATGGAATATGCAAGACCCAAAGCGTTGGCTAAAGCAGTGAACAACCCTAAAATGCTACCATTCCTGATTGGAATTCCAGCTATCTGGTTTGCGATTCTTGCGTATATCACAATGAACGCCGGAGATACAATGACAAAGATATTCCATGCTGTATTTGGCGATATTCTTGGTGGCCGTTTCCATTGGGCCCATGCCCCTGCAGGTGCAGAACATGGCATTGCACAGGCTAATTTTTTCTCAACCTGGTTTGTGGATCTGACCTTTGTGCCAACTGCAACGTTTGCGGTCATTATCTTTTTTCTTGGTTTAAAACGATTCATTACAGACATTCATAATAATGCCGTTTTCGAAGGAAAAACTGATAAAACATCTCTTGATTTTAAAGAAATGTTCCAGGCACTTCTCCGGGTTATCCCAACCGTTCTTAAACATGACAAATTCAATGAATGTGAATCCAATAAAGACCGTGCAACGCCTCATATGATGGTGCTTTATGCATTTGTAGGGCTGTTTATTGTAACAGGTATATTCTTTTTGGTTCTTTACGTGTTCCAGACACCTGGTCCCTATTCACTATTTAACCCTGTGAAATGGTTGGCCAATATTTCTGGTGCAGCACTGGTAATCGGCAGTGGGTTGATGATTAAAAACAGACTTGATAAAAAAGAAGAACAACTCACGTATTACAAAGACTGGTTCATTCTTGGTGTTGTTTTTACTCTGGGTCTTACGGGTATGCTGACTGAAATGACCCGTTTGGCGCACCTGGAATATATTTCTTACTTCTTTTACTACCTGCATCTGATTGCTATTTTTGAATTGTTTGCATTCCTGCCATTTTCAAAAATGGCCCACCTTGTGTACAGGCTTACAGCAATGACCTATGCGGAGTACGGCAATAGAAAATAACTGAAAAAGCATAAAATTTGAACCAAGAAAAGGGGATTGATTTTTTTATCAACCCCCTTTTCTTTTAAAAATCCCCTGCGCATAACACAGATGTTTTATCTTTTGCCCGTCTCCAGGATAGGACCACCTTTTTTAAACAGCAATAATCCAGTATACTTAAATATTTTTAATAAAAACTAAATTTTATATTGCGTATTTCAAAAATTTATCATATTTAAATTATTATAAGTCTAACTAACTCAACTGTTGCTCTTTCGTTGAGTTGCAAGATTTAACTAACTATTGACCGAAAACCCCGTGTTTGGGCGAAAAGTTGCCCATATACAAGGCGCAAAAAATCTTGAAACCGGAGTGTACTACTGTACATGAGGATTTCAGGATTTTGCAGCAACGCAGTAGATGGGTGAGTTTTCGTTCAAACACTAACTAAAAATCAGGAGATCGACAAAATTGAACAAGATTGCTGTGCTTCCAGGTGATGGAATCGGACCCGAGGTGATGGAACAGGCTGTGAAAATTCTTAAAAAAGCTTCCACTCTTTATGGATTTAGCCTTGAATTTGAATTTGCAGACATTGGTGGTGTTGCCATTGATAATCATGATAAAGCTTTACCAGATTCCACGCTATCCCTTTGTGAACAAAGCGATGCTATTTTATTTGGCTCCGTCGGCGGTCCCAAATGGGAACACCTTTTGCCGGAAGAGCAGCCAGAAAGAGGGGCTCTATTGCCCTTAAGAAAACATTTTGATCTATATTGCAATCTGAGACCTGCAAAGGTCTTCCCTTGCCTGGCATCTGCATCTCCGTTAAAACCCGAAATTGTTAAAGAAGGGTTTGATATTCTCTGTGTACGTGAATTAACCAGCGGTATCTATTTTGGTGAACCAAAGGGAAGACAAGGAGAAGGCCTTGATGAAAAAGCTTTTGATACAATGGTATATACCCGGTTTGAAATTGAACGAATTGCCAGAATGGCCTTCAAAGCCGCCCAGAAAAGAAACCATCTCGTGACATCTGTTGATAAGGCAAATGTTCTTTTTTCCATGGTGCTCTGGAGGGAAACTATAACACAGATTGCAAAAGAATTTCCCGATGTCACCTTAAAACACATATATGTTGACAATGCCACCATGCAGCTTGTCAAAGATCCCCATCAATTTGATGTGCTTTTGTGTGGCAATATGTTTGGGGATATTATTTCTGATGAATGCGCCATGATTACCGGCTCCATGGGCCTTCTGGCTTCTGCCAGTCTGAATGAAAAAGAATTTGGTCTTTATGAACCTGCCGGGGGATCTGCCCCGGATATTGCAGGAAAAGGTATTGCCAATCCCATTGCCCAAATCATGTCCGGCGCAATGATGCTTAATTATACCTTTGGACTTTCAGATGCTGCCATTGCCATTGAAAAAGCCATTTCAAATGTTCTTGAAAAAAATATTTTTACGGCTGATCTGACTAATCAAAAAAACAAAATAGTAGGGACTGATGCCATGGGAGATGCTATAATAAAAGAACTTGAAAAAAGGAATGACTAACCCCACCTATGCTTTTCCCCAAGAAGTAACTTTGCAAGCAGGCTTGAGCTGATAACCATTGGAATGATAGTAACTAAGACAATAATAGAAATGATAAAAAACATCATATTATTATCCCTCCTTTTTTCTAATAATCGTTGCAACTGGCCTATATTATAAATATCAAGAACATTTATGACAATTTTAGGTAAATAATATCCCAAAATTGTCATAAATGCAAAATATATTTATTGATCTATTAATTCAAAAGTCAATTTTGTTAATAATCTCCACATAATTTGCATTGTGGTATATTTTTTGCTGTCTATATTACTATCGTATGTTTCTATAAAATAAAACCGTCAAATCAAAAGGAAAAATATGATTTGTCCTAATTGGCAATACGTTCTCAGTCTGGATTATGATCTTAAAAAAGCATCTAGGTTCGTTGATATCAGGCAAGAAAACTTTGAAACTTTTTCAATCGAATTTGTCCGTCTCCTACTTGCAGTTGGATCTGAAATTGACGTTGTTGCAAAGCTCCTATATAAAAAGATAAATCCATCAAATTCTACCATAAATATAGATGACTGTCGAAAAACCATTACAGCAAAATACTCTAACTTCTACCAATTAAAAATTAATATCCCGCAATCCGAGTTAGAATTCACTCCATGGGAAGCTTGGAAGAACGAGCAAAATCCTTTTTGGTGGAAAGCCTACAATGAAGTGAAGTATCAAAGAGACAGCCATTTTCAAGATGCAAACCTTAAAAACACACTCAATGCGATAGCCGGATTATTTATAATGATTTTGTGCTTACATAAGGAAGATCCTGAAAGGGAAAAATTTAATCAACCGGTTTGCTTTTCTGTTGAAACGTATAACCAGAATTTCTTTTGGAAAAATATTAAAGATTATATGATACCATGCGATAGCTGAAAAACAATTCTATAGACAAGGGGCACCATAATATTTTTCATGATATCCAGGTTAGTATAATAACTTTATCACACTGCTCATTCGGATCATTATACACTATGAGGAGAAAGTTATGATTGACAATACACGAGCTTGCATTGCTTTAATTGCTGTGGGTTTAATTTCTGGTAAAAAAACCTCCTCTGTATATGACCACACGCAATCAAAGCATATCAGCATAAGCGGGAAAGTGGATTGGACAAGTGTAAATATCTATGATCACGATAGAGAATGTTCTGTGGCCGGGAATCCTGGCACTCTTTATGACTATGGGAGCAACGCACATATACAGATAAAAATCAATGGGAATCAAATTTCAGGATATGACTTTGCTAGCAATAGTCATTTCAGTGGCTCGGCTAATGGTGATTCAGTTACCATTTATGATCACGAAACATCATCACACCATAATTTTAGCGTATAAGCTAACCTCCTCCTGTGCTGTGTGAAACCAGTTCCGATTTTCAATGTCTTTTACCCCTGACCCGACACCAAAAAATAAAAAAGGTTTCAGCAAATTGCTGAAACCCTTTGTATTTTTGGCGGGAGTGACGAGACTCGAACTCGCGACCTCTTGCGTGACAGAACACAAGTCGAGTTTTTAGAGGTCCTAAACCCTTTGTTTACAAGGGTACCCCTTCTATCCAATACCCTTCAGAGGCTATAAAAAGAGGTAAAAGCGACACCAAAGGCGACACCAAAAACCGATGCCAATATGCCTATTTTTTTTACAAAATATTTTTTATGTATTAAAAAATTTAATTTGAAAGAATGGCTTATACTGATGTTTATATCCTATAAAGATGATCGGGTTCAGTCGATTAGATAAATTCTTTTTATATTATATAGAACACTGTTGAAATATGTACTAAATGAAACTTGTCAGCAAGTAAAGTTGAACGGTTGGCTTTTTGCCTATAACAATCCTTTTTGTTTTGCCTTAATGTGGGAGGTATATGTGAAGAATGAAAACTGTGTCTTAAATTCAGTTTCACTGCGTTTACCTTCCCAAAGTTCGACATCAGGGTTTTGTCCAGCAAGTATGAGACACACTATTTCAAGGGCTTGCCGCTCAATATCGGGGCCAAAATAAACAGCTTTTAAGGCTTCAGGCTTGTAAAAAAATAATGTACCTGCTTTTTCATGAAATCCACGCCATTCTTGCTCATATTCCCAAGCCTTAGATTTGGTGTGATATAAATCGAAAATTTGTTCCTTGTTATCGATTACTGTATCGATACGAAGTGTAGGCATATCCAAGACATATTTTACATACCTAAGCTTATTAAAGGGTTCATACTCTGTATGAAACTCTAAACAAAAACCTTTATATTGGCCTCCATAATGTGACCACATTAGCAAATCGTCCTTTACCTCTGAAAAACATGTTACACCACTGTTGCTTAGAAAATTTTCACGATCATCTCTTAAAGCCTTTGTTGCAGCTTTGAGCATTAGTCTTTTAAGTTCTTGCGGAGACGTTATTTTGAGGTCGGTTTTCACATGGGCAGGAATATCTGGTTTAGACATGAAGTATTTCTTCACACGCTCTATCTCTTCTGGAGTTGGTTCCGCAATAGACGCCTTGATTGCGCAGTCATACGGGTCATTAAAATTCTGGGGGGAACCAAAATAGACCGAATTTTTCTTCAGGTTCAGCAAGCTTTGTACTGTGAAGCCCTCGTATTTGAAAATCGTTTTCGGTGTTTTTTTCACTTTGTGGGGTACCAACCTATTCACCAATTAAATTATTGGGGGATAAAAGATTATATTGTTCTGTATAACTTGTAAACTTTAATGTATCCGACCAGATGAATTGAAAAAATCTGGATTATAGAATTCCTATCAATATTTCAAAAGACTGTAAAGATATTTTAACTGATTCAACTTTGGTGGAAAATAACTATAATCAAATTTAAAAGCCACTATCCTGCCAGTTCATTGCGCTATCCAGAACTTCGAAAACGCCAGCAAACAGGCAATATGGAAGCCTATCCTCTGGTTTTGTGTGGAAAGCAGGGATCAAAAGCCCTCTTGGTATAAAAAGCCCTGATAACCTCCACCAGGCTTAAAGTTTAAACAGCCATAAACAGGCCATTATGCTGCTTGGCCCTGTTGCAATATGAGTCTGGAAACGGGGTTGTACATATCCTCTCTGCCTGGAGGCCATGCTTCTTCGCTGGCTGTTTTCTGGCTGCCTGACGGCGAGGTGACGGGGCGTTGCATTGTATAAAGCATAAACTTTATGGTAAATATATAAATACAACAGGTTTTTTTCCATTATAAGCGGCCATTAAAATTTTAGGATCCTGGATCAGGGCCATAAATGGAGCCATTTAATAAAAAGGGAGAGCTAAAATAAAAAAAATTTCTATTACCATAATCGTTTTCCTTTTAATCATATCAAATAATCTTATAGCATCCGATTATAGGCCAATTGTCTTAAATCCTGATTACAACCATGACAAATGACAAACGCAACCGCACGATCATATCTTCAAGTTTGCAGCATATACAGTCTCATTTGATGGAGCTGATGATAATGACAATGATGCCGATTCGGATATATGGGGAATACCTGAATGGGTGGCATTTGAAATAAAAAAGTTGGCGACTGATCATCCTTTGGATAAACGGCCCAGCTGGATGACCGATAAAGTACTTTATAATCAGGGCATTGCTCCAAATGACAAGACCTTTGCGGTGTCAGGTGTAAAAAAAATCAAAGAGGTTAAAACCGATTACAGATTTGTCAGGGGGCATATGTGTCCTAAAGATACTGCTGAAAGAATAAGTGCCGATGCGGCTTATAATACCCACACCGTTTTAAATGCGGTCCCGCAACTACAGTGGCAAAATAATGGAATCTGGAAAACCCTTGAACAACTTTGTAATGAATGGGCTGATAAATATGATCAGGTCTGGGTAATAACCGGCTCTGTCTTTTTTGGTAAATCCCCGGCAATGTGGCTTGGTCAGGATGGAGAAAATAAAGCAGCGATTCCAGATGCATTATTTAAAACTGTGATCCGAAAATTCAGGTGAGGTTCTTGAGTATTATGACCCCATATTTGGATCAGAAGCGCCCGATTTCAGTGACCAAATAATGGAGTTATAGTCCAGAGCGCATGAATTGATACCAAAATATTCAATTATTGAACATCCATTTTGATATCAGTTGTCCAAAATTCATCCTCAACGCTTCGTACTTTAGCAATGATTTTTTCACATGTTTTTGCAGTAACTTTATTGAATCCGCTATCAAGTTGCTTGATTAAATTTTTCACAGTGAAGTCACAATGTCTGCCCACATGATTTTTTGTAACTCCCCAGCATGTTTCTATCGGCTGTAATTCTGGATGATATGGTGGAGTCCTTAGAACCTTATGGCCGAAAGAAGCAGCTATTTCATCAATTGCATAGATCGGTTCAGAAACCACTTTTTTCAAAACTTCGACCAGTTCAGGTTTTAGGCAATCATTACGACAATAAATCTTGTTCTGCTCCAGCCAGTTTTTTATCTTTTGCTTAGAACTCTGGGGTGTTGGCGGGGAATGTTCTGAAAGAAGATTATGGTACGAGGCATTGTCCATGATTATCAAGGAATTTTCTGGAATATTGGGAAGGAGCATTTCTGTAAACCATTTTTTGAACAAATCCCAATTCATTTGACCGTGATAATCCCCTGTCTTTCTCGTGCTTTTGAATACGAGCTTTGCTCCGGGAACCCAACCGCACTTGGTGATTGCATTCATAATTATGAGGCGCTCCCCTTTGCCTGTTGGCTTTTGAACCCAAGGGCCATCTTCACCATAATACCATATGAAATCATTACTGTGATTTTTATTAACATACGACTCGTCCAAATAAACTTCTGGGCGATTTGTATCAAGGCCAACTTCAGAAGCTCGGTTGCTTCTCATTTCGCGTAGATAACGCTGCCTTGCAGCAATTACATGATCCTTTTCCTTTAGATGCTGAGATCGAGTTCCCTTCCCGAACTCAAATCCCCACCTATTGAGAGTTCTACCTAATGTTGTTTTATGAAACAATTCGTCGGTATATTCTTTTTCCAAAAAGGCTTGAATGTCTGCAAGGGTTATATGTTCGCCTTTGATATTAGCAGCTCGAATGTAGGAACGAACAGATTCTTGATGCGATGCGCTAACAGCATGAACTGGGCGGCCACGCATCTGTTTTGGTTTATCGAGCAAATTAGGGTCACGATTGAAATCTACCATAATCCGTTTAACTGTCGCTATTCCAATGCCAAGAGCATCCGCAGTACGCTTTACACTCGGCTCTGTAGGTGTCAATTTGATGCGGTCAAAATATTGTTTTACTGAAACAGTAATTTTCTTTATTTCCGGAGATAATGCCTTACCACGAGATGATATCATAATCTATAAATTCCCAATTTAACTGGATTAAAATTATGAATAGAATATCATGCGGTGATTACTTCAGTCAAGTATCAATTCATCTGCTCTGCGCTATAGTCCCATGTGATGCTTTTTGCTGCAACCTTTTAATCTTGAGCAAATTGGAGATATTGCCGCAATATAGAGGGGACAAACTTGGCTTAAAAGTCATCTGCCAACTTATCAAACGATTCTCAGCAGGAGCGGGCATTGTAGCAATAAAACCGTATCCACTTCAATTCTTTTACACAACTCCTGAGGAGCTCCCAAAAAATTGGTGGGCAAAGATGAGCTATTCGAGTCTTCCTAACGATCAGAAAGCGTCAACAGAGAGGCTTCGAGAATACTATGGTGAATTAGGATTTATCCATCTTGAGAACACCAATAAAATGATATTATCTACAGCGCAAAAAAATCCATCGATTTGGCCAGCAGAAGGTTGTAATTTCTAGACGCTGACTGACAATTAATGGCCAGCCACATCAGGCATGGAGTGACTCTTGAATCAGCCGGGTCATATTCCCGGTGCGTAATTGAATCGTGAATTACCCTGGAAATAATTTATTAAACCAATGCGTTAGATGAGTGTACAAAATACAGGAAACTGGGCGCCATTATAATAATAAAGAGAATATTTTTTTAATATTAAAAAGGGGTGACCATGACTGAACAAGAGAAGTCCATCAAACGTTACCCATTTTAAATAAGATTTTTATATTGTTTGGTATGAATTTAAAGCAGATTCAATTTTGAATAGAATCTTTACAGGGTATCAACAGCCTCAAGGGTGGATCAGTTTTCGAAAACACGTCAAATTAATCTCAACTGTAAATTGAGACTATTTACGCCAACGTCAAATAGCGTTTGAAACTAATGTCAGGACGCTTTGAATTTATATTGAAAAATGAAATCTTAGCAAAAGCTTTGCTAATTAAAAATAAATAATGCTCAATAATTTTTAAATGAATAGGTAAATTTTTTAAGAAAATTCGACATCTTTTAGTTTGTAATATCTCTCCGATCCCCTAACAAATTGGGCCTCGCCACGCAACCCTTCTATTAAAGAACCAAATTTATCCTCATTAATAAGATATTGACAATTATCAGGGCCGAGATTTTTTTCAAGTTTTTTTGCATATTCTCTATATTCGTCAAGCTTCTCTTCAGATACGTTAGGGCAATGCTTATAGACACCCCATTCGGCTTGGCCACTGTTATAAAAAACTCCTAGCGGATATAAACGGCAACAAAAAGGTCTCTTCTTGTAAACTTTACAATTTTTGCAATCCTTAGATACATCATAATATTGACAATTTCTTTGCTCGTGTATGAAATAAGTAGTTTCCTCATTTTTGATGACTTTTGCACCTGATTTTAGAAATTCATTTTTTTCCCACGGCATGACATATACAGACTCGCCTTCGCAAAGATTGCAATTACCGCAGTTTATCTTTTTTGAAAACGCATCAACGGTATCGATCATTTGTTCAGTATTCATCAATATCCTCTATTAAAATAAAACCCAATTTTATCGAGTTCTTTTTTTATTTTTTCTAATATTCCACGATTCGGTTCATCCTCAAGGAATAGCCAAACATAGAATCGTGATCTAATAGCATAAGTGGCATAAGTTGTCAAATAATTCCTTTCCACAGGGTCGTCAATTATGCTCTTATTCATTCCTTCAACTTGAACATTTAAAAACTCTTTAACATCCCCTGGAAAATCATAAAAGTTTAAAAACTTCTTTCCAAACTTTATAAAAACTTCTTTTTCGTAACCTAGATCCTTAATCTTTTTTTTTAGATTCTTTGCAAACCTTTTTTTCAATAAGCTGAATATTTTTTTTGTTTTCTTTTTACCGATCAAATTAAAAATACCCATTTTCATCTGAATAAACTCTTCTTCGCCTATGTCCATTAGTGTTTGAACAATCTGCCCTTTACTTATTGAATTTGTTGAGCTCAAGAGAAGTAGCGTTAGAAACTGTAGCACTGACAAGTTCGGATCAGGCACCTTTTCAAGCTCTTTTTGAATGGCTGTATCAACTTGTTTGTCTGATAGTAAATCTTTAACAAACAGTATAATTTCATTTGTATTGGCAATTTTCTCAAAAGACTCTTTGCCACAATTCAAATTAATTCCGAAAATATGTTTAAGCATTTTTTCATATGCTGATATTGTTTCATGATCATTTGAAAGATCAAGGTACAAATTTCTATTTTTATGGATACTAACTTTGAAGTCACTAATTATCACAAATCTCCCACAAAAAAACAATGGTTTTTGTAAAAGGAAA
>Ga0208648_1000874_pt1 | contig 27720 bp, 27 predicted proteins | sample AntAceMetag02UKL_FD_184772 | JGI IMG/M metagenome (GOLD analysis project Ga0208648, IMG submission 184772) | Saline lake microbial communities from Ace Lake, Antarctica - Antarctic Ace Lake Metagenome 02UKL (SPAdes) (version 2) | ecosystem: Environmental > Aquatic > Non-marine Saline and...
GACCATCCCGATTGTATTTCCCACGGTTCGCTTTCGTCCACATCGCTTCCATCCCATCGTCGAATCAAATCAACGGCATGGAATCACAAACGATTCATATCATTCAACTTCTTTGTGGACCGACACTGAGTGAGCCAGCTCATCAATCCCGTTCCAGGAAAAGTGGCAACTGCCATCTGTTCGTCTGCGTTGCCGAAATCCGCGCACGCTGTCCAATGGCAGAAACGGTGCGGACCAATTTGTTCGGCCCGCACTTTAAATTTTGTTTTATTCTTCGTCCCGCTTGTGACCCAACTTCATGTCTCTGGCCAGTCGGGAGCGCTTTTCAGCATAGGCTGGTGCAACCATCGGATAACTCGAAGGCAAATTCCATTTCGATCGATAACCCTCGGGCGTCAATTCGTGATAGGTCATCAAATGTCGTTTCAGTGATTTGAACTTCAGCCCGCATTCCAGACAGGTAATCTGGTGATCCTGCAAGGACTTGCTTATGTTCACTGCAGGTTTCTGATTCATCGGCGTTTCAGCTTCACCTTTTCCACCCATCGCCCCAAGTGCATTATGCACTTCGGAAATCAGGATCGAAAGATCACTTGTCTGCACGACATTGTTGCTAACGTAAGCCGCGACCACCTCAGCCGTCAGTTCCACCAGTCGATTATCTCGACCGGAATCAATATGTTCATCCATTTTGCGCCTCAATATTCATCTTATTCAGTTTAAATGACGCACCAAAAGCCGTTGTCACCCAGCATGCATTTGCATCGGTGAGCCATAAAGCCAGCATACAAGACGAATAGTATTTTATCAATATAGGAATTTGATATATTTTTTTATGTACTTAACTATATTGTACATGCAAATAATTATTGCGAATAAGAGGAATGAATACACCCTCAAATTTCCATTGGAAACCGCAAATACCCGCATTTTAGGGAAACAGGAAACCGCCAATGGCGAAAATATATATATTAACTAAACCGCCTTCGCAATATATTTTCACAATTTCGTTTGGATTTGCCTAACAATTATAGGAATATTGGCCCGCTGCACAGCTATCTCGAATGGCACAGGAGCATTGTAATCGGCGCAAATATCGAAACAGTGGTATTTGCTGAATAGTACGGCCTTTGGGCTTTGCGATTACAACTGGTATGTCGCAAATGGCTGTATACCCCGGCTCTAAAGCTCCTGACGCGGGATATATGACGACAACCGTCAGTCAACCGGCCACACAAACCTGGAAAAGAGCATTCCACGACCAAATGTGACATTTGATCATGAAACTGTCTATTGCTGAATGTTGCGCTGATAATCCTGAAACGCTTGGGCAAACGGCCTCATGGGCCAGTTCCGCGTTCCGGTTCGCCCGTCCACATTGGTGAAGTCGATATGCATCACCAATGCGTCAGCCGTCCGATCAGAGAATACCCCCACCAATGCTGAGGCTGCCGGACCGGTGAAACTGCATACGCCTCTGTTGAGGCAATCTTCTTCAATACTCCATACCGATTTGCCCTCGCGGGATAGTTCGACACTGACCTTGTGGAAGGGCATGGAACCGTCTATTCCGAAGTCTACTTTAAGTCCCTTTTCGTCAGAACTGACAAAGGCTGCAATGGTTGCGCTTCCGTCCAGTGTGTCCGGCGCTTCCGTTGGATTGAACACATCAATGTAACGCATATAACAACGTTCTTGGGTGGGTCCTGCCAGATTGACCGGTTGGATTCCGAATTCATGGGTTCTGGTTTCACAGATGGATTCCCAATTTCCGTATTGCTTGTAGCGGGTGGTGGCCCATTCTTGCTTTGCCACTTCTATGGTCTGAACCTGCGCAACCCCGGTTTGTGCGGGCGTCAGACAGGCCAAAGCAATCCCTCCTGCCACCAGCACTGCTGAGGCAACGGTAAAAATGCGCATTGCATCGCTCCGATTCTGTATTCAGAATATGTCTTTGCCTTCGGCGACCCTGAATAACGCAATGTAATCAAGCCACCAGACAATAATCGTAGGACCGATATGGGGGCAAAAATATTTCTGACAAGTGTAACTAAAGCAAATGTGAACGGAAAAATTCGCAGCGAATTCGCATGGCCCCGATACTGAACTTGTGTTTTGCAGCGTGCTCCCCTGACAGGCAAACGTGGAAAGGCCGTCACCGCTGGATATGGCGGATATCAGGCAGCTCAGGATTGACCGTCGGGCGGGCATTTTCCGCGCGCCAGTGGGTTTCATAAGAGATTTTTGGGGGTGGTGACGGGTCTGCATTGCCGCTCCTGTCAATGTCACAAGCCACCGATGCTGCATTGCGTGAGATATGCGCAGCATTGAGGCACCGGGCAATCTCGTGGCAAAGGCGGCTGATCTCTCTGCGCAGGGTACGGCTGTTCATTCGTTCTTGTGCCGCAAACAATCCAAGCGATCGTCCACGCGCGCATTTTACACGTGCCCACTCATAAAGAAGTCGACGGTCTTCAACGGCCTCAAGGGCGTTGATCCAGGCCCAACACTCCTCCATCTGGTCTATTGAGTTTGCATTTGGGAGCCGCCGATAGCGCACCGGGCCTGCAATATCGCCATCTTGATGACGCCGATGAGGTTCTGGCATGGAACTTCCAAAGGCCTTGGGCCCCACCACTTTGGGGCAAAGCATGAGTGTTTCAGTCGCCTCAATGACGCGTAATTCAACGGCCTTGGCCGTCCATTCCTGAAAATCCGGAGACGATTTCATACCTGCCCTCACCGCAGTTAAAAATCGAACATAACATGAACTGATTGTTTCCTTAATGCCAATAGAAAGAATTTCCGATCAAACAGCCTGGACAAAAGCGCCAGCAATACATTCCTCTGCGGCTTCGGTTTCCGGGCAGTGGGAAGCAAGACCCAGTAGCGCCCTATTCCCGTGTAGCCCTATGTGCTGTGAAGCCTTTGGACACTATCCAAGGAGGCCGAAATAGGCATCCATGGGCGGGATTGTGATCATTTTGTCTTGGAGAAAGCCCGCGAAGCCGTTTCCACCCAGTGTCTGGACACCCTCATGGGGAACTTCAAAATTGCGCGTTTCAGAGGACAGATTAAAGGCGCAATAGATTGTCTCATTGCCATGACTTCGCCGGAAACAAAACAGCTGCTCGTCCTGTCCGTCCAGTTCAATCGAACCCTTGATCAGCGGCAGATGCCGCTTGCGAAATCCAATGAAGCGCCGGTATTGATTGAGCACGGATTCAGGATTCTTTACCTGGGCATTTACCGCGTGCCCGTAATGCGATTGCGGGACCGGCAACCAAGGCTTGACCGGAGAAAATCCGGCGTTCAGGGCTTTGTCGTCCCATACCATGGGTGTGCGGCAACCATCACGCCCCTTGAAGGTTGGCCAGAATTCAATTCCATAGGGGTCCTGCAAGTCTTCAAACTGAATTTCCGCTTCCGGAAGACCGAGCTCTTCACCTTGATAAAGACACACCGAGCCGCGCAGTGACAACAACAGGCCGGCCTGTACCTTCAGATGTTGATCGGAACCGCCAAAGGTCTTTGACCAGCGTGATGCATGCCGCTCGACATCGTGATTCGAAAACGCCCAGCAGGCCCAGCCATCCGATACACCCAATTCGAAGCCTGTCACAACCTGGCGCAAATAGTTGGCATTTGGTGGCGTCGCCGAGAGCAGGTCAAAACTGTAGCACATGTGCAATTTGTCACTGCCTGCGGTATATTGCGCGACAATCTCCATTCCCCTTTGTGCGTCTCCCACCTCACCAACAGAGGCAGAGCCTGGATATTGATCCAGCAATTGACGAAACCGCTGCAGAAAGGCCAGATTCTCCGGCTGGTTCTTGTCGAATTGGTGATCCTGATAGTTATAGGGATTGACGTCCGGGGCTATGCTGGCGTTGCGCGAATGCACATCAAGCGGTGGATTGCTGCGCAATTGCCTGTCGTGAAAATAGAAATTGACCGTGTCGAGCCGAAATCCATCAACACCCAGTTCCAGCCAGAAACGCACCGCATCAAGTAAGGCGTCCTGCACATTGCGATTGTGCAAATTCAGATCAGGCTGTGTCGCAAGAAAATTGTGCAGATAATATTGTCTGCGGCTGGTGTCCCAGTGCCAACTCGATCCACCAAAGATCGACAACCAATTGTTGGGCGGCGTCCCATCGGGTTTTGCATCGGCCCAGACATACCAGTCCGCCTTTGCATTATTCCGGCTACTGCGGCTTTCGCAGAACCATTCATGGTCACTGGATGAGTGTGACAGGACCTGATCAATCATCACCCTGAGGCCCAGCTCATGCGCCCTGCTGACCAGCGTCTTGAAGTCGTCTATCGTCCCGAAGACTGGATCGACATCCTTGTAATTTGTAACATCGTAGCCGAAATCGCGCATGGGCGAGGTGAAGAACGGCGCAATCCACACGGCATCCACGCCAAGAGATGCGATATAGGCAAGGCGTTGCGTGATGCCCTTCAGGTCACCGGTGCCATCGCCGGTCGTATCCTGATAGGAACGTGGATAAATCTCGTAAATGATCGCACCACGCCACCAGTCAGGGTCTACAGGCACGCTGTTTGGCATCTCTTCAGGCATCGTTTCATATCCATCATTGTCAAGCCGCAGGGCATTGGTTGCGTGTTGTTCAGATCGCTTTGAGCTTGGCATGCGCGCCAAACGCATGCAATTGCCAGAGACGTTCATCATTCCTCCTCCGCCCGTGAGTCTCATACAAAAGCGGGGCAGGTTTTGAAGATATTTCAGGAAAAACAGAAAGGGCCCCGGCAGAGTTTTCTGTCGGCATAGCCCCTTGATCGCGGAAAAACTGCATTTGAGGATAGAGCGATATTGCCCCTGACAACGACACTCTCCGGAAAAAGATGGTAACGTGAATGCAAATTGATTTTGGTTTCTTTGTTTCAGCTATAGACAGACAGTGAACGAGGCTTTGATTCGGCGGAAAATTCTGTCGGTCCGCGTTGCCGATCTGACCGATTGGCACTGTGTGAAATATCTCCCGAAATACCATCAACAAACCCGAAGAGACAGAAGATGCAAATCAGCCTGCTGCGTGCCGCAATCGTTCTTGGACTCATGTCCTGTGTTGGCCCATTTGCCATTGATATGTATTTGCCTGCGCTACCAGCGATAGGCACCGCGCTTGGCGTTGAAGAAGCGGCGATCCAGGCGACCATCATCAGCTATTTCGCGGCCTTCGGCATCGCGCAACTGGTTTATGGGCCCTGGGCTGATCAGGCCGGACGCAAGCAACCGGTTTATTTCGGCCTTGCTGTTTTTATCGTCGGCTCTCTTGGTTGCGCCATTACCAGCAGCATTGACGGACTGATCGCCTGGCGTTTTGTCCAGGGCCTTGGTGCAGCCGTTGTCATGGTGGTGCCACGCGCCATTATCAGAGACCTGCACACCGGGCCCGAAGCGACACGGCTGATGGCCATGATCATGATGGTGATCAGCGTATCGCCGATGCTGGCGCCCTTGGCCGGCAGCGGCCTGATTGCCATTGGCGACTGGCGTTTGATATTCTATTTCCTGTGCGGCGCTGCACTTGTGAGCCTGGTTCTGGCCCGGGTCATGCTGCCGGAGACTCTTGCAAGAGAAAACCGCGTGCCCGTCAATCTGGGAGCCATGTTGCGCGGCTCGAAACAATTGTTTTGTGACCCCTACTTCATGGGCCTGACTTTTATCGGCGCGTTTGGCATGGGCAGTTTTTTTGTCTTCTTGTCCAGCGCCAGTTTCGTCTATACGGGCCAATTTGGACTAAGCCCAACACAGTTCAGTCTGGCTTTTGCCGTGAATGCCATCGGGTTTTTTGCCGCATCACAGGTGGCGGGACCTCTTGGATCGCGCATAGGAATGAGCCGGGTGGTTCTCTTTGGCACACTTGGCTTCGCTTTTTTTGCCTGTCTTCTTGCCGTGCTGGGCTTCGCCGGATTTGCCGACCTTTGGGTCATCATTGCCCTGCTGTTTTGCGCCAATGCGGGGCTCGGTCTGGTCATACCATCGACAATGGTGATGGCGCTCGATCCACACGGTGATATCGCAGGACTGGCCTCGTCACTCGGCGGAGCGATACAGATGCTGACCGGTGGTGCAATCGTTGTTTTGGTATCACCCTATTTCGACGGAACCGCCCTGCCCATGATTGCGGCCATCGCCTTGTGTGCCCTGGCAGCCATGCTGCTGGTTATTCCCGTCATGCGCCGACAGACGCCCGTCGCAGCAGGCTAGATCACATTGATATTCCCGAGCATCTCTGGCCTTCACAAATACATCTGATCAGCTTGCTTTTACCTCTGCCGTGACAAGGTGAGAGCTGATTGGGGTATGACGTGAATTCAATGTCGCTGGTTACACCCACTCAGGTTTTCCAAAAGGCAGAGCGATCGAGCCCTTCGTCCAAACAAGTGTACCATGGGTGGAAAAGAGCGGGCCTTTCTGGCCCGCCCTCCCCGGAAAACATACGCAACCTCAATGCGAAATTCTCAAATCAGGTTGAACGCATCTGGAATTCGGATGACTTGCGCAGGTTCAGCCCGCCAGAGCAGACTCGAAGTGGTAACCGATCCCGCGTTTCACCACATGCCCGAAACCGGGGTAAGGCAAGTGCATGCCTGCCACCATGATTTTGTCAGCGCTTACTTCATCGAACATCCGTTTGCGTGTGTTGATCGATTGTTCGGCATCTGCGTCCCACGCAGATGCCCATTCGGGATGCTGGAATTGCAACTGGGGTGACACCACCACATCTCCCCAAATGATCATCTGTTGCGCGCCGGACGAGATTCTAAATCCTGAATGGCCTATGCTGTGACCTGGCAGATCAATGGCATGGATTCCAGGAAGGACTTCTTCGGCGCCGGAGAACACAGCTACGCGACCTTCGTAGACGGGCGCTGCTGCACGAGCGCCTGTGAACGAAAATTTGAATGTATCAGAGGCCGCATTGAAGGTGTCTTCATTTGTCCAAAAATCCCACTCCACAGAGGGAACCAACAGTTCCGCTCTGCTAAAAGCTGGGTTGCCTTCGGCTGTGACCAGGCCGCCGACATGGTCGTTGTGCATATGCGTCAGCAGGATCTGGTCGATCTGCAAGGGATCTATGCCGGCCTCTCTGAGCCTCTGGGGGACCTTCCCCAGTGTTGGCCCGTACAAATCGCGCGTACCGCTGTCGATCAGAATCGTCCTGCCCGATGACTGTATCAAATAGGCATTTACATCCAGATCAATTTTGTCAGCGTTCTGGCCAGCCGCTTCAAGCAATTTCGTTCTTTCCTCGACTTCTGCTGTTGCAAATACGCTCGCGTCAACGCGTACGACCCCGTCCAGAAGAGCCGTGACGGTATAATCGCCTATAGCCCATGATTGTGAACCCGTTACGCTTGTTGTTGTCTCAGCGAAGGCCGCGGAGCCTGCCTGCAACAAAGACGTCGCGCCGAATGCCAAGGCCAACTTCCCTGGCACCGCCAAAACTGATCTGCGCGTGTGTGTGTTTTTCATTGTCAAAAATTCCCTTTGTAGAAAAGGCAAGCTGGAAGCCCGCCAATCGGGGAAAGATAGGCGGCGCATTCCGTGCATAAAAGCTGTATTCTTACAAACTATTCGTGCATAATTGCACAATGGAAAATTGGGATGACATAAAATACTTTCTCGCTGTCACACGAGCCGGCAATGTTGCGTCGGCGGCGGCACGCCTTGGGGTCAACCACTCCACGGTATCGCGACGTATCGCGGCTCTGGAAAAGCGACTGGGTGTGCGGTTGTTCAACAGGCTGGCAACAGGTCTCGCACCCACAGAGACTGCAGACAATCTGCTGGGATTGGCAGAGGCCGTTGAACGGGAGGTTCATCAATTTACGCGGAGTGCGAGCGCAAAGGATTCGCGACTCAGCGGCCGCCTTGCCATCACAGCAACATCGGTCATCGTTCAATATGTTCTCATGCCCATGGCCCGCGATTTCAAGGCGGCGTTTCCGGACATTGAACTGAAGATTGAAGCCTCTAACAAAGTGGCCAATCTGGTCAATAGAGAGGCAGACATCGCCATCCGGGTCACCAGCGCGCCCCTTGACACATTGATTGGCCACAAATTGGTAAGAAATGAGAACGCGCTTTATTGCTCTCCTGCCTATTTGGCCGACCAAGGCGTGTCCGAAGAGAACGCTCTGGAGCGGAATGACCTGAAATGGATCGGCCAACACGACGGCAATACCGAACAAAACTGGCATGAGACCTATTTCCCCGAAGGCAAAGAGGCCTGCCGGGTGGATTCGAAAATGACCGCAATTGCGGCGGCACTCAGTGACCTGGGCGTTATCGTGCTCCCCAGACTCATTGGTGATGCTGAAACCGGGCTAGCGCGATTACCCGGAGCGCGCCTGAAGTCGGACCGAGATGTCTGGATCCTCTATCACCGCGATCATCGGCACAATGCAAAAGTCCGCGCTTTCGTGGACCATGTTCGTCGAAGATTTGCCTGATTACGCCATGGATCATCCACGACTTCATGCATTCTTGGAATAATGGATCTTACAAGATTGACTTGGTTTGCGCTCATCGGTTAATATTTAAATATTATACCTTTTAATGAGACGTACCCATGAACAATCCTTTCTCACTTTCAGCCCAGGACTTCACATTTGTTGGCGAAAGCCTTAGCCGACCGGAATGTATCGTTGCCGAGTCTAACGGGGACCTTTGGATTTCGGATAATCGCGGTTCTGCAACCCATATCGCTGCCGATGGAACGCAGCGGATGTTCGGAACTTTGGGCGGCAAGCCCAATGGCATGACAATGGATGAGGCGGGAAACCTGTTGCTGGCGAATATCGCCCTTCGCAAGTTCTACAGAGTATTTCGAGACGGTACCCATGAAGTTTTCCTGGATGAGATCGATGGCAAACCTGTTGGTGCAGCGAATTTTGTCGGCAGAGACCATGTCGGGCGCTTGTGGCTGTCAGTCTCCTCACGCTTGGACAATCACCTTGAGGCTCTCGAAAGAGATGTGCCCGACGGCTACGTCATCTTGATCGACGATCGAGGCCCGCGCATCGTCGTTGACGGTCTGCTTTTTACAAATGAGGTGCGCGTCGATCCCAATGGCGAGCACCTCTACATGTCGGAGACAAGAGCCGGACGCGTATCACGTGCGCCAATTTATGCGGACGGAACTCTTGGCGATAAAGAAATTTTTGGCCCCTCTCCCCTGCAAGATGGCGCCCTGATCGATGGCATCTCGTTTGATTCAGCAGGCAATTTGTGGGTGACGGAAATCACGCGCAATCAGCTCTATGTCATACAGCCGGATGGCGTGTGTCATCTGGCGTTTGAGGACCCCACCGGCGATATATTGGACCATCCATCCAGCATAACATTTGCGGGTACGGACCTGTGCACGGCCTACGTTGGCGGTTTGAACATGACCCGACTGGCTTCGTTTCAAGCCACAATTCCCGGAATAAAGCCAGCACATTGGCACGATGGAAGAGATTATTGATGAATAATTATGCACTTTTTGTTGCAGGTGAATGGATTGGTGCTGACAAACGCCAAGCCTTTGCCGTTATAAACCCAGCCGATAGTAGCGTGATCGCCCAACTCCCGCACGCCACGCATGTGGATGTGGACAGCGCTATGGCAAGCGCACGTTCCGGCTTTGAGCTTTGGCGGACAACGTCACCTGCAGAGCGAGCAAAAATCATCATTCAGGCCGCGCGCCTTCTGCGCGAACGCCAGGAGGCAATCGCCGCGCAGATGGTCGCGGAACAAGGCAAAATACTGTCTGAAGCGCGTATTGAAGTTATTGTTTCTGCGGACATTCTTGACTGGTCGGCTGCCGAAGGCATGCGCCAATATGGCCGGCAAATTCCGTCCCGCGACCCGCGCTTTATTCAGACGGTCAAGAAGGAACCGGTAGGTGTCAGTGTTCTGATCCCTTCGTGGAACGTTCCGGTGCTGTTTGTCGCACGCAAACTGAGCGAATGTCTGGCCGCAGGTTGCAGCGCGATATTGGTGGGGCACAAGCAAACTCCCGGTGCCTCTGTGTCTGTGGTCCGGGCATTGCAGGACGCAGGCCTGCCTGACGGCGTGGTGAACCTGCTGTTTGGCTCCAATGCTGAACTTGTGGAACAATTACTGAACGCAAAAGGCGTGGGCAAAGTATCCTTCACCGGCGGCACTGAAACCGGAAAGAAAATTGCGCACCTCGCGGCGGAGAACATCCTGAAATCAACGCTGGAACTGGGCGGTCACGCCCCGGCGATCGTTTTTGATGACGTCAATGTGGATGAAATCGCCGCCATTTTGGTGGCAAGCAAATTCAGGAACGCTGGCCAGGTTTGCAATTCGCCGACACGGTTTTACATTCACCGTTCAATCTATGACGAATTTGTTGAGCGCTTTGTTGCCCGCACGAAATTGCTCAAAGTCGGAAATGGAATGGATCAGGCCTCTCAAATGGGTCCCATGGCCGCACCAAGACAGCTGGTGCGGGTTGACGAGCTTGTGTCTGATGCGATTGAAAAAGGCGCACGTTTGCTGACAGGTGGAAAGCGTGCGGGCAACGTCGGGAATTTCTATGAGCCGACAGTCATTGACCAGATCACGGATGAAGCCCGAATTTTACGGGAAGAACCCTTCGGCCCCGTCGCATCCATGATCCCCTTTGAAGACACCCGACAAATGATCACACAAGCAAACAGGCTTCCCTATGGTTTGGCGGCCTATGTCTACACAAACTCAATGAGCCTTGCGAACCTGGTTTCGCGCGAACTGCGCGTGGGGATGCTTGGAATTAATACCCCGCAAATTTCGCTGCCGGAAACACCGTTTGGCGGTGTCAAACAATCCGGCACGGGCTCGGAGGGCGGCACAGAAGGTGTTTCCGCCTACATGACAACCAAATATGTTTCACAGCTGGCGCAATAGCGCCAGCCATATGCAAGGCTAGATTCCCTTGGTGAGCCCACCATCAATATCCAAAGATGCGCCGTGGACAAAAGAACCACCCTTTGAAAGAAGGTAGAGCACAAGTCCAGCGACATCATCCGGTTGGCCGAACCGCGAGATTTGCAACTCTGAAATCATGTCGCTTGCCGCACGCGCCCGATCGTTGTGCCCGGCTTTTTTCGCCTTGCTTTCCAGCTGTGATTCCAAGCGTCCGGTATCGATCCATCCGGGATTTATGCTATTGACCTGGACACCATCCAAGCGCCCCTGCTCCGCGATGGCCTTGGTAAAATTATGCAGTGCAGAACAGATCGCTCCGCCGATCAGCGATTCCCTGTTGGGGGTATGTGCAAGCGCGCCGGCGATGTTGATCAGTGACCCGTGATTTTCCTTCAAGTGCGGCCAGGCCGCCCGCGTGAAAGCCACTGTTCCAAAAAACTTGACGGAGAAACCGGCAATCCAATCCGCGTCGCTCAGATCATCAAGCGCGCCTCTTTTGGTGGCCCCGGCACCGTTGAACACAACGTCCAGGCGACCAAAATCTGCCACCACTTTTGACACGATATCTGGAATTTGGCTGGTGTTTGCCAGATCCGCACCATAGGCAATTGCCGGTGCAATCTTGCTGATCTCAGCCGCAGCCGCATGCAATGTCTCATTATCAATTGCCACCAGTGCAATTGCATAGCCAGCCTCAGCCAGTCGTTTGGCAACTGTAAATCCAATTCCCTGGCTGGCACCGGTAATCAGCGCAACACTCCTGTCATTTACTTGTGTGGTCATTTCAAATCGTCCTCTAAAACGCAACCTTGTCGGCACCCTTGAGGTCAAGAATTTCTCTTGCCTCATCCGGTGACGCTATGGATAACCCAAGGTTTTCAATGATCGATCGTACGGTTTCGACTTGCTCCTTGTTGGACTTCGACAACCGTTTGGGACCGGCCCACAGGTTGTCTTCCAGACCGACGCGAACATTGCCACCCTGGGCAGCCGACATTGCAGCAATGCGCATTTGATTGCGGCCTGCGCCCAAAACTGACCAGCGATAGTCATTAGCGAAGAGCCGATCTGCCGTGCGACGCATATGCTGAACATCCTCCGCATGACCACCGATTCCACCCAGCAGGCCAAAGACGCTTTGCACGAAGAACGGCGCCTTCACCAGGCCTCGGTCAGCAAAATGGGCCAAATTGTAAAGGTGGCTGATATCGTAGCATTCGAACTCAAATTTGGTGCCGCTGTCGCTGCACTTTTCGAGGGCGTATTCAATGTCAGCAAAGGTGTTGCGGAATATCAAGTCCCGGCTACCGGCGAGATAGGGTTCCTCCCAATCGTACTTGAAGTCCTTGTAACGGTTCAGCATTGGATAGAGCCCGAAATTCATGCTCCCCATGTTCAAAGATGCGAGTTCGGGTTTCAGGACAGTAGAAGGTTTTATTCGTTCTTCGATTGTCATGGTGGGCGCTCCACCACTCGTCAAATTCAACACAGCCCCGGTTCGCTGTTTTAGAGCCTGTACCAGCGGTTTGAATGCTTCGGGGGACTGATCCGGTCGACCGGTTTCGGGGTCCCGCGCATGCAAGTGCAGCACTGCTGCGCCGGCCTCCGCTGCTTGGGCCGCCGATTCGATAATTTCAGAAGGCGTTATTGGCAAGTGCGGAGACATTGAGGGTGTATGGATTGACCCTGTAATCGCGCAGGTGATGATGATTTTGTTGTTGAGCGTTGTCACGTATTTGCCTTTCTGAAAGCTGGGATCGCCACGCCGTGTTCATCGCGCACAACCAGTTGAAGTGGCATCTCGATTGCCAGTTCGTTGAGGCCTTCCAGATCTACGATGTTGGAGATAAGGCGCGGGCCTTCGTTCAATTCCACGACCGCAACATTGTAGGGCAGCCGGTCAGCAAAGCTTGGATGAAACGCCTTGCGATAGACAACCCAGCTTATGAGGCGTGCGTCACCTGAAGCGGCCACCCATCTTATTTCAGGCGACAGGCACCTGGGGCATTCAGTTCGTGCCGGCAGCCACTTGTTGTCACATGCGGCGCACTTCTGAAATGAGAGTTGTTGATGCCTCAGCGATTCCCAGTAGGGCGCATTTATCTCATTGATTACTGGAATTGGGAACGCAACTGCGTCTTCTTTACTCATCTGGTGGCTCCCTACTGTCCGAGGATCAATGTTGAATGGGTGTGCATCACGCCGCCTTGATTGGAAATCGCGCAAAACTTGGCTTTGTCGACTTGGTTGTATGATGTGCCGCGCATCTGCCGCACGCCCTCAATAACCATCTGCATGCCGGGCATGCCGGTTTCAGACAGCAGCCCCCCCGACGTGTTCATTGGCAAATTGCCGCCCAATTCGATACCTCCGTCTTCCACAAACTTCCCTCCTTGGCCGGCTTCACAAAACCCATAGTCTTCAAGGGTCATCAGCGCGGTGATTGTGAAACAATCATAGATTTGGGCGACATCGATATCAGAGGGTTTGATGCCGGCGGCGGCGAAAGCAGTCTGGGCGGAAATTTTTGCGGCTGTGGTGGTAAGATCGGGTCTGAGTGCAACCTCCAGAGAAGTTTGCCCCTGACCATATCCGAGAATGGGCACAGGCTGTTCCACACCCAATTCCTTCGCTTTGCTGGCACTCATCAACACAACGGCTGCGCCTCCGTCTGATACCAGGCAACAGTCGTCACGTCGAAGCGGATCCACGATCAAGTCAGACGCCATATAATCCTCAAGAGTGATCGGTTTGCGAAGCTGCGCATTGGGATTATTGGCGCCGTTTTTCCGGCAGGCCACCGATATCGCCCCGAGCTGCTCCGCAGTCGTTCCATATTGCTGCATATGGCGTTGGGCAATCATTGCGTATCCAGGCGGAATTCCAAACCACCCAAAAACCTCGTCACTGCCCCAGGCGCGTTGATAGGCTTGCCGCGTGCCCGACTTCGGGTTATCGGCGAATGTCACGACGGCCACATCGCATTGCCCGGCTTCGATCGCCATTGATGCAAATCCGATAAGGGACGCATTGGCCGCCCCTCCCTGATCCCAAACACCGCCAATCCGGGGTGTGATACCCATGGATTCAGCCAGTTTTTGCCCGTACATGAATTCGAAGTTTGATGTGGGAAATTTGACGAACAAGCCATCGACCCGTTCTTTTTCGATGCCTGCGTCCTGCAGGGCGTTTCGGGTTGCCTCCGCGTTCAGCGAATACGTCGACCGTCCCTCGTGGCGCCCAAAACTGGTGTGCCCTATGCCTGCAATAACGACGTTTCCTCTCATAGGATAACTCCATCCTGGGTGAGCTCATCGAGGTCCTTGTCACTCAGGCCAAGCCATTCTCCATACACCTGCCGGTTATCACGACCAAGCTCGCCTGAAGGCTGCAACTCCACCTTTGACTGGCCCTCAAATCGCAAAGCGGAACGCGTCAGCGCCACGCGCCCGTACATGGGGTGATCAATCCATTCAAGTGTGCCACGCTCGTGCATATGCTCGTCATTGATCACCTCATCGAGCGTGCGCACCGGAGCGCAAGGCACGCGATGCTGCATAAGCAAATCAAACAAGGGCTTTTTGTCGAATTTTTCCGTGAAGCCCGATACGATGGCATCCACGTCATCCATCCGCTCGACACGTTTTTTCAACGTGTCATATCCTGGATCAAGGCCGAGTTGAGGCGTGCCCATTGCTTCGGTCAGGAATCTCCAGTGCGCATCCGACACGCAGATGATAGCGATGTGTCCGTCTTGGGTTGGGTAAACATTATATGGAGATTCTGCCATGCCCGCATGGCGATTGCCGGTACGGGGTGGAACGTCGCCTGATGTTCCGTAATAGAGCCCAAGACTGGAGCTCAGTGATGGGTAAACAGATTCAAGCATGGACACTTCAACCAGCTGCCCCTCACCGGTTATTTCCCGTGCGTAAAGAGCAGTCACCAGTGCGCCATAAAGGTGAATGCCACCAAAGAAGTCGGCGATCGCTGGTCCTGCCTTGACCGGAGGGCGATCTGGAAAGCCTGTGGTGCTCATCACGCCGGACATCGCCTGCACTGTGAGATCCATCGCCGGGTATTTGGACATCGGGCCGGAGCGGCCATATCCGGAGCCAGCCGCATAGACGAGTCGCGGATTGATCTGTTTCAAAGCATCATAACCGACGCCCAGTTTTTCCATTGTACCGGGGGCGTAATTTTCCACCACCACATCCCCGCGGCTTACCATCTGACGAAAAATTTCTTTGCCGCGTTCAGATTTCAGGTCGAGCGAGACCATGGACTTGTTGGAATTCAACATGGCGAAAGGAAGCGCAGCGCCACCCACCACAGAGCGTCTGCGTAGTGGATCGCCTGAGGGCGGCTCGATCTTGATGACATGGGCACCCGCCATTGCCATTAGAAAAGTACAATAGGGACCATTATAGATTTGACCGACATCAATAACGGTTATTCCGTCCAGCGGGCCTTTTTTGGTGCTCATCTCTATCTTCCTTGAAACTTCGGCTTGCGCTTTTCTGCAAAAGCGGTCGCCCCTTCCAGATTATCTTCACTTGTCTGGAGTAGCCTGAGAGTTAGCTGCTCAGCGCGCAACCCCGAAGCTAGGTCCATGTCTTGGCTGCGTAGCGCGAGTTCTTTGCTTGCCTGTAGCGCCAAAGGCGCATTTTCTGCAATTCGGCGGGCAAAACTATGCGCAGCGGCAAGAACATCGGCCTTTGCCACAACGCGGTTCACCAACCCCCAGCGTTCAGCCTCCTCAGCGCTGATTGCATCACCCGTCAGCAGCATCTCCATTCCGACCGCATAGGGCAATTGCTTGAGGATGCGCTGAGTACCGCCGTTCGCCGCTATGACGCCCCGTTTGACTTCTGCGAGCCCAAATGTGGCATCTTGTGAACAAATCCGAATATCGGTGGCGAGCATCAACGTCAGGCCACCACCAATGCAATAACCATTTATCGCCGATATGACCGGCTTGAACACCTCAAGCCCGCGATTGATCAGCATGTCGCGTTGCGGCAACCAGGTCTGCGAAAGCGCCATCTGCGATGTCGTGAAGCTCTTGAGATCTGCCCCGACTGAAAAGGACCTGTCGCCGGCACCGGTCACTACCGCTGCTCTGATTTGATCCGTGTCGCGAATTTTGATCCACGCATCGGACAGCATCCTGTAGTGGTCACCATCCATGGCGTTCAACCGCTCCGGACGATTTATGGTGACCGTTGCAATCCCGTCAGTAACTTCAAAATCGATTGCCACTAGATTTCCTCACGCGTTCCATTTCGGATGAGATCCCGTGCAATCACGAGGCGATGAATCTCGGAGGGACCCTCGCCAATCCTCTTGATACGTGTCTCCCTGAACCATCGTTCGAGGGGAAGTTCCGCAGCAACGCCCATACCGCCCAGAATTTGAACACAGCGGTCTACGACTCTGTTTGCAGCCTCGGTGGCGAACAACTTGCACACCGACGCATCGAGTTTGATGTCTTCACCCCGCTCGGCGCGCCAGGCAGCCTGATAGACCAGCAGCCGTGCCGCCCTCAGGTCCACCTCCGAATCTGCAAGCATCCACTGGATAGCCTGATGGTCCGCAAGTTTCTTGCCAAAGGTTTCGCGCTCACGAACCCAATCAAGCGCGATCTCCAATGAGGCCTGTGCGGTTCCGATTGTCGTTGCGGAATAGGGGACACGCTGATGGACCAACCAGTCCTCGGCAAAGCTAAAGCCCTGCCCTTCCTCTCCAAGCCTGTTCTCCACCGGGATTTCATAGTCCTCAAATGTGAGCTCGTATGGAGAGTAGGACCGAATCACATTGATTGGGTTCAGCGTCAGACCAGGGCGATCCACATCAACAATGAAGCTTGTGATGGCATTGCGACCTTTTTCGCCACCGGTGCGCGCGAACAAAATACCCCATTTGGACTGCCCTGCGCCGGTAATCCAGACTTTGGACCCGTTGACAATGTATTTGTCACCTTTGCGCTCAGCCCGCGTCTGTATGGATCGCGCAGGATCCGAGCCTCCGCTCGGTTCGGAGATTGCGACAAACGTCTTCTCCCCTTTTTCAATGGTGGGAATGCCATATTTTTCGATCTGCGCCTGGGTCCCTTTGAAAATCACATTCGGCGGATCAAACCCAAACGCACCGCCAGCGGGGATATAGGCGCCCATGCGGCATTTGGCGGCCTCTTCCGCGACAACAACCTGACCAAGAAGACTAAGGCCTGCACCGCCATGTTCCTCTGGGCTTTGCACGCACCAAATTCCAAGAGCCCGGGCTTTATTGCGCAATTTCGTCAGAACCTCGGGTGGGAATTCATACGAATCATGGGGGAGTTTTTCTTCTTCCGGGCGCACCTCATTGGTCATGAACCGCCGCACTGTTTCCCGAAGCTCGCGCAGTTCATGCGGCAACGCCCAGCCCTGCATTTCGTCTGCCCCAGGCGCGTTTGAAACGTTCGTCATCTTGATCTCTTCTCCCACTGATCTCCGAAAGGATTGACCAAAAACTAGAGCACTGAGTGTGGTGCGTCAAGAAATATATGATATTATTAAAGGTATGATTTTTAAATAATTGAAATTATCCACAGCGGAGGTTATAGATCTTACATCCAACATGCGGGCATCAAGAAAGGGACGTCAAATCATGGAACTTAAACCAAACAACAATTTCGGGACGGTGGCGCAAACGCCAGCGATTTATCGCGTTCGCATCGGTTCATTTCTCGTCACCGTCATTTCCGACGGCTATCTGGAAGCGGACCCTGCGATGTTTTCGTCAGGTGCGGAACGCTTTACCAAAATTGCCGAGGCGGCGTTTCAAACTCCAAAGCCGTTTCGCATGGGTACAGTCGCCTATGTTGTGGAAACAGGAAAAAATACCTATCTGATCGATGCTGGCTGTGGCCCGCTTTTTGGTCCGAGTTCGGGATACTTGCTGGCCAATATGCGTTTGGCAGGCATCAATCCGGCAAGAATTGATGCAGTCCTGGTCAGCCACATGCATGCCGACCACATAGGCGGGCTATTGAATGAAGCGGGAGCGGTCTTTCCCAACGCTCAGATCATTGTGCACAGTGAGGAATTTGCCTATCTTACCGGTGAGTTGATAATGGCGCGATCAAATGATCGCAACCGGCCTTGGATCCTTCGAGCCCGGACGGTGCAAACCCACTATCCCAATATCAAACTGTTCGACAAAGCAGGCGAAGTCCTGCCGGGCGTGAGCGCTTTCCCGCTTCCTGGCCACACTCCAGGACATTCCGGTTTTATGATTGAGAGTGGAAACGATCAACTCTTCCTCGCTGCCGATCTTGTTTATTCACCCATCTATAGCTTCAAACATCTGGATGAGAACTTCGTATTTGATGTGGATCCCGATGCCGCTGTGCTTTCGAGGAAAAAGGGCCTGGAAATGTTGGCCTCAGAGCGCTGGCTGATGTCCGCATCGCATTTGCCGTTTCCCGCAATTGGCCATGTGGCCAGACATGGTGACGCCTTTCAATATATCCCTGAGGATTGGCGTTTCGATCCCTAAGAAAAATGGCGCTGCCCCGAAAATTCTAGTGGCTCAGGGCAGCGCTCAAGATACGTTCGCTGGCTTTTTCCGCGATCATCAACACTGCAGCATTGGTATTGCCACTCACGGGCAAAGGCATAATGGATGCATCGGCAACGCGCAGTCCACGCACATTGCGCACGCTCAAATCAACATCGACAACTGCATCTTTTCCTACACCCATCGCGCAGGTGCCTGCGGGATGGAATATCGTATCCGCCGTTGCTCGTACGAACTGAACCAGGTCCTCGTCTGCGGCGACATTCCTGCCCGGCAGCGTTTCGCCAAGACTATGAAATGCAAGCGGCGGCTGGGAAGCAATATCACGCACGATGTGAACAGACCGCACCAAGGCAGATACGTCCTCCTCAGCCTGTAGAAAATTGCTGCATATTGCCGGTGGCACATGCGCATCCGGCGCCGCCAACCGCACCGATCCCCGGCTTTTTGGATTGAGCAGACATGTCAGGAAACCAAAGCTGTCGCGTTCATTGGAAGGCAGGAACGGCAGTCGAGGCCTTAGCCTGGGGTTGAACAGCCGCATCAATATTTGCAGGTCTGGTGATGGCAGAAACCTGTCGCTTTTTGTAAACAAATGTGCGGCCACCAGAGGATCTGTCGCCAATCCAGTGCGCAACAGCCAAGCCTGCGCGAATCTCAGGAGCAGACGGTCAATTCGCATGGTATCAAAAATATTCGAGGTTACGGTACGCCCGAATTCCAACGCGATTTTCGGGTGGTCGAACAGGTTTTGTCCCACCCCTGGCAGGTCAGCAACGACTTGAATTCCGAGACTGGAGAGACTGCTGCTTGCACCAATGCCAGATGCCATCAAAAGTGTGGGCGAATTATATGCACCCGCGCAGACGACAACTTCTCGCCTCGCTGAAATTCGTTGCACATTCCCCTCCAGATCCACCTCGACCCCCGTTACGCGGCGATCGGTGGAAAACAGCAATCTTCGGACCAGCGCTTTGGTCAACAATGACAGGTTTTTACGACGTAAAGCGGGATACAGGAAGCTCGATGCACTGTCTCTGCGCCGACCATCGCCAATGTTGAATTGAGCGCGCCCGAACCCCTCCTGAACCGGACCATTGTAGTCTTCCACCGGCTCAAAGCCTGCAGATGCAAGGCTACGCATCAAACTGACCACCAACGGGTCCGTATGACGAGCCTGTGAAACCTGCATTTCGCCGGAATCGCCGCGATACTGGCTTTTGTCGCTTATGTAATTTTCAGAACGCTTGAAGAGGGGCAACACATGGTCATAGCCCCAACCTTCAAGGCCCAGATCCTGCCACCGGTCGAAGTCTGATCTGTTACCGCGCACATGGTTCATCGCATTGATTGCAGAAGAACCGCCAACCAAGCGCCCTCTTGACAGGTAAACCTCACGCCCGCCAAGCCCCGGCTCTGATTGAGACCTGTAATTCCAATTGAATTTCGGGTTGTTCCAGACATGCCCGACACCAAGGGGAATACCTATGGCGGGATGGCGCTGGCGCTTTCCCGCCTCAATCAAGAGTGCGCTGTACTTCCCACTTTGGGTCAGCCGGTTTGCAATAAGACATCCGGCTGTACCAGCACCGATAATCACAAAATCGAAGTCCTGCGCCGCGTGGCCGGTCGAGCCATATCCAGTCATGCCAAAGGCCATGCTATGTTTCTGGCTCGACAACTGTGGCCGCGCCCATGGTCAATATTTGTCCCAGTGTCGAATATTTTGGGCCGCCCAAACGGGCAATCGGATCCAGTTCCACAGTTTCCACCTTGCCGTTGTTTATAAGATGGTCGGCAATGTGAAAACGGGTGACTTCAGCGACAACAAGCAGGTTTTGCTCATCTCCGAACATTTTGGAAAAATGCAATTTGCATTCCATACTCGCCGGCGCCGCCGCGAGCCTTGGAGGCGCCACCGTCAGGCTCGCCAGCGTTTCCATCCCGAGCGCCTCAACCTCACTTTGCTCGGGCTGGTATCGCGCCGAACTCGCGTGAAGCAGATCGAGCAGCGTCTGGTTGGAGATATTCACAACAAGCTCGCCATCCCGCAAAATATTGTTGCCCGTATCCTTCAACAGCCCGTCCTTGCGGCCAATGCTGATGGCAACCATCGGCGGCTTGTGCGACACGAAGGTGAACGCTGAAAAGGGGGCCAGGTTGACGTTTTTGCCTTCAGACAGGGTCGTGATCCAGGCGATCGGTCGGGGGACGATCAGGCCTGTCATCAGTTTGTAGTTTTCGAGCATCGTATTTGGAGTGGGGTCGATTATCATTCGGAAATTCCTGGAAAACCAATTGACGTTGATCAGGTTCGCAGCGCCAAAGCCGCGTGAATCATGTCGGACAAGCGTTGAAAACGCAGATGGCTGTCCACCTGATCCATCAGTCCGCTGGACAACATGACGGCGGAGAGATCTCGTTGTGGGTCTATCCACATCACGGTTGAGCCGGCTCCGATGGCGCCGAAAGTCGACGGCGAGGCCAGTTGCCCAAACGGGGTCGGAAACAGTCCGGTTCCGCGCAGGAAAAAGCCCAGTCCGAGAAAGGCTGGAAAGGGCTCCCACCCGCGCAGTTCGCGTTGTGCAGCCAGCGTATTGTTGGGACGATCGCCCGTCTGGTTGCGCGTCGCCAAATCCAACATTGCAGGAGAGACGATATCAACCCCGTTGAGCCTGCCGCCATTTCGAAGCATCTCGGCAAATGTGTGGATGTCGCGGAGCGTGGAAAACGCCCCACCGCCAGGCAATTCGGCTTCGCTGCCAAGGCGTGCATCCCGTGCGGCCAGCCGCATGTTCATTTCAGTTTCATTGCGCGCCCGCACTGGCACCCGGCGGCTCCCCACCCCTACGGGTGCGCCAATCGAGCTGTCTCGCATTTCCAGCGGAGCAAAGATGTCCTGCTCGATGATTTGCTTGTAAGTCCTGCCGGCCCGATCGAGCTTTTGGACCACGCCACCCAGCACGTCGTAGGAGACCTGCGCGCTGTAACTGACAATGCTTCCCGGTGGATTGACCGGAGCAATCTTGCAGGCGGCAGCAACTGTAGCGTTCAGATTGCCCTCGTCTTCCGGCTTGAGGCCAGGCAGAACAAAGGGCATGCCGCCCGTATGGCTCAAAAGCTGCGCGATGGTCACACGCTGTTTCCCATTGGCCGCAAATTCAGGAATCACTTCGCACACTCTGGTGGTCAGAGAGATATCTCCACGCTCAATCGCCTGAAAGATTGCAAGAGCTGTCATGGGCTTGGTGAACGACATGACTGAAAAGATATTGTCGGCAACAAGCGTTTGGCCGGCATCACGGGTCGCGAAGCCTTCGTAGCTCTCCATGACAATCTTTCCCTCATGCGCCACACATAGGGCCATACCATCGTACTTCTGCTGCGCAATGTCAGCACCTATGGCGGACACAATCGCATCGATTTGACGACTTCTCAATTCCAGCTTTCCCACCGCTTCCATGCGATTCTTCCTTCAATTCTCAAACATGGTTTTATTATTAGTCCAAACCTTAAAAATTGCAAACTTTGAATAAATTCTGTAAATGTCTTATAATTTCAATTACTTATAATTTTTCCTTTTGTCAACTTGCGGAGCATACACAATTTTTTTCACAAAACATTTAAATATCATACCAAAAAGATTGACGTATGAATATTTAGCTTGATATTTGTAGTGCAGGAAAGACTTCGTGGCGAGCTTACGCTGCAAGCATCCAGCATTGCTCCCATTTCAGCCGTGCGGATGACAGGGTGCTCGCGACGTCCATATGACCACAGGGAGGTGTCATTGCTAAACCTAAAGGGTTTGAACAAAACGTATCCGCCAACGGGTGAACAGCGAAGGGACGCGCCCATTGCACCCGCGCTACGGGATGTTTCCATAAAGATCGAGCGTGGTGAGTTCTTTACCCTGCTCGGACCGAGCGGTTGTGGAAAAACAACCACTCTTCAATGCATTGCAGGACTGGAACACCCAAGCGCCGGGCGCATTGAGCTTGATGGCCAAGTCGCCTTTTGCAGCAAAGAGAAGATTCTCCTTCCCCCCAATAAACGTGGCCTGGGAATGGTGTTTCAATCCTATGCCATTTGGCCCCACATGACCGTGTATGAAAATGTTGCATTTCCGCTGCAGCATGGCCCCGCAAAAGTTCCCGGCTCCCAGGTGCGTGCAAAGGTGATGACCGCGCTTGAGCGAGTCAAACTCGAAGATTTTGCTGAGCGCCCCACGCCTTATTTGTCCGGTGGCCAGCAGCAACGCGTGGCCTTGGCGCGCTCTCTGGTAAGCGAACCTTCCATCATGTTGCTAGATGAGCCTTTGAGCAACCTGGATGCAAAATTGAGAGATTCCATGCGTGTGGAGTTGCGTGACCTGGTCAAATCGCTGGGCATCACAACAATATATGTCACCCATGATCAGGTTGAAGCGCTGTCGATGTCCGACCGCATCGCACTGATGAACAAGGGGCAGATAGAGCAACTTGGCACGCCCGAAGACCTCTATATGCGCCCCATTTCAGCCTTTGCCGCCGAATTTATTGGCCGCAGCAACATCATTGTTGGAAGTGTTGCCGCTGGCGGTGCCGACGGGGTCGTCAAGATGCCATTCGGCGATATTGGGTGCGTCATGCCTTCTTCCGCCTCGGTTGGCGACAGACTTGAAGTCATGATCCGTCCGCACGGCGTACAATTGAATACGGAACGCAAGGCACCGGAAGGTGAAAACACGTTTCAGGGAACCATCACGCATTTGAGCTTTGTTGGCGAGTTTATGGACCTGACCATCGCCCTCATCGGGGCAGAAATAAATGTCTTCGCCACTCCATACGGAACCTACGAAGTGGGGCAGACCGTCAATGTGACGCTCCCCAAAGAGCGATGTGTTGCAATGGCTCCGCGCGCTTGAGGCACCGGGACCGCACTCACTTTTCAGTTCAATGAAACGCGCAGGTAGGCATTATGGCAAACAGTGACACGGCCATCGTTCAAGGCCCAAGGGCACGCATGTCCACATCTTCAATCGTCGCGATCTTACTGCTGGCGTTGATGGTTCTTCTCGTTATTGCACCTCTCATCATATTGTTTCGCACCAGCCTTGCTCCCGCAGGTGAACTTCTATGGCGCGACCGATATCTACACGTTGGACAATTACCGCAAGGCGCTCAGCAATCCACGCATGCTGACCCTGATTGGCAACACACTGACCTATGCCCTTGGCAGCGTCCTTATTGGCGTCACTCTGGCATTTGGTGCAGCCTGGTTCGTGGAGCGCACAGATATGCCGCTCAAAACCACGGTCCGCACCATGATGTACTCCTGGATGGCCGTACCACCCATCGTTCTTGCTTTTGGCTGGATCTTGCTCGCCAACCCGGGCAATGGCATCATCAATGTCATTCTTCGTGCGGTTCTGGGGATCAAGGGAGCGCCGGTTTCCATTTATTCGATGGGTGCGATGATCGCCATCACCGGCCTTGCCATTGTGCCGACGGCCTTCACCATGATCGCCGGGCTTCTGCGCAATATGGATCCGCAACTGGAAAGCGCCGGTTCAGTGCACGGTGCCACTGGGTTCGGCGTTTTTAGGACCGTCACTTTGCCACTTCTGGTTCCCGGTCTGCTTTCCGTCGGCATCCTGCTGTTCATGGCGATGGTCCAGGCATTTGATTTACCCCTGGTGATTGGCCTGACCGCCAAGGTTCCTGTGCTTTCAACGCAGATATTCCTCTTGGCAAATTCCGACATTTCGCGCCCGGATTACTCACTCACCGCGACCTTTGGCACTTTCTTCCTGGTCCTCGCACTGGTCTTGATGCTGATCTACTTCAGAGCCGTGCGATTTGGTGAGCGTTTCCGCGTTGTGACCGGCAAGGCATTTCGCCCCAGCCTGCGCTCACTGGGTCCCTGGAAATCGGCAGTGCTGGCCGCCATTGCCATCTATTTCACGATCATGCTGTTGCCATTGCTCGTGCTTATCTGGACAAGCTTCCTGCCCTTCTATGCGGTGCCTTCCATGGCCGCACTGGAGCGGCTGACCATTCAAAACTACTATGCAGTCTTTCATGAGAGCCAAATTCTGCGCGCAATGGTCAACACCATTGTGCTTGTCCTGGCCTCATCGACGATCGTGATGATTTTGTCGGTGATGATTGCCTGGATATCTGTTCGGACAAACACGCGGACCGGCAAGATACTGGAGCTGATATCCTTTGCTCCCATGGCGATCCCGCCAGTTGTTCTGGCCATTGCAATCCTGCTTATTTATCTTGGATCGCCGCTCTATGGAACGATCTGGCTGATTGTTCTGGCGCATGTTACCGCCTACATCGCCTTTGGAACGCGTACCATGTACGCAGCCATACTGCAGATTCACAAAGAGCTGGAAAGCGCCGCGTTCATCTGTGGAGCAGGTTGGTTCACCATGCTGCGCCGGATAATTTTTCCCCTGCTTCTGCCGCACATTCTGAACGGCTGGCTTTGGGTTGCAGGACACAGTGCGCGCGACATCACCTTCCCGTTGTTCCTCATTACCTTCACGAACGTGGTTGTTGCGTCACAACTCTATGTTTTGTGGAACACGCCCGAAATTCCGACCGCAGCGGCACTGTCGATCGTCCTTGTGGGCGGGCTCCTCGCATTCGTCGTGCCAGTGCAGATCTACGCCTCCTCACTGGAAAGAGGAAAGGTGCCGAAAAAGTAGGCACGCCGTGGATCTGCGCCAATTCAAAGCAACCAAACTCACGAGAGAAATCACATGGAATACAGACCATTGGGGCGAAGCGGCATAAAAGTTGCACCACTTGCATTAGGCACATTCAACTTCGGCGGGCCAACAAATGAGGGTGACTCAGTCAGAATCATCGCGCGTGCAATTGATGCCGGCATTAATTTGTTCGACGTGGCGAACTCCTACAACGAGGGACGCAGCGAAGCGATTTTGGGACGTGCCATCAAGGAGCACGCAAATCGCGATGACATTTTGCTGGCAACAAAGGTTCACTATCCCGTCGGCACCGGCCCGAATGATTCCGGCAATTCGCGCCTCCACATCATGCGTGAATGCGACAGAAGCCTGAAACGGCTCGGTGTGGAGTATATTGATCTTTACCAACTGCATCGCCCCGATTTTGAAATTGGCGAAGAAGAAACCTTATCCGCACTCAATGATTTGGTGCAGCAGGGAAAAGTTCGCTACATCGGCACGTCAACCCATCCTTCCTGGAAGGTCATGGAGGGTCTTGGGATCAGCGAAAGACGCGGCTGGGCACGCTACATTGTCGAGCAGCCTCCCTATAATCTTCTGGACAGGCGCGTTGAAAACGAACTGGTGCCACTTTGCCTCAAACACGGGATGAGCCTCATTCCCTACGCACCACTTGCACAAGGCGTTTTGGCCGGTCGCTACACGAGCAAGGCAGATTTACCTTCCGATTCCCGTGCCGTTGTGCGGGGCGGTGCCTACGCCGACCGTGTGAATGATCGCGGGATATCTGTGGGCATTCGCCTGTCCGAAATAGCGGAGGAATACGACATTCCCACCAGCCAATTGGCCATGGCATGGATCAAGGATCGCCCGGCAGTTGCAGCGCCACTGTTCGGGCCAAGAACGATGGAGCAGCTCGAAGACATGCTGCCTGTGCTTGAACTCCAATTCCCCCGGGAACTGGAAGCTGCATTCGACCTTTTGGTGCCACCAGGCAGCGCTGTGACAAATTTCCACAATGGCTGCCGTTGGCAGAAGCAAGTCTTAGAGATTAATGCGTAAAGGAATACCTGAGCATGAGCACTTCAAAATCTGATGTCGAGCAGACCGTCAAAGCATACGCCACGGCCTTTCATACAGGAGACATTGAAGGCTTGCGTGCGATCTTTCTGCCTGACTGCAAACTGCAGTTTTTGCAAAGCGGCGAGCTCAAGGTTTTCACAGCGAATGTCTGGATCGACCTGGTTGCATCAAGAAAATCAAGTTCGGAATTGGGCCACAGCGAAGTCAGCACGATCACACAACTCGATTTTGCGGGGCCAGATTGCGCATCGGCAACCCTCGAGATGATCGCCCCGCCAACCAGATTTGTCGATCAACTACACCTTCTGAGGATCAATGACGACTGGCGCATCGTTGCAAAAACCTTCCACACCGAACCGGCCTAGCCGTTCTTTCGTAGATATTCATCCGCGCCAACCTCAGGCGCCAATGCCCAGATGATCCGCGTAGGCGTGGACATGCCGCTCCATGCGGCGCTTTGCGGCCTCCAGATCTCCGTCTATGATGGCCTGCGTTATCTGACTGTGCACCTTTATCACTTCCATTCGCACGGGCACGGGGTTGAGGTGCTCAACATTGGTAACGGCATAGACCGACGGTGCAATGGAATCCATAAATGCAATCAGCAGGTCATTGTGGCTGGCGTGCACTATCGCCATGTGCCAATCGATATTGGCGCGCAGAAACGCCGGCAAATCGTCGACGCTGTTTGCCAAGAGCTCATGAAGACCTTTGATCTTTTCAATATCCTCGGCAGTTCGATGTTTGGCAGCAAGCATTGCAGCAGAGGGCTCAATGGCTTCCCTCGCCTCAACGAGCGACGTCATTTGTGTGCGCCTGCTCGAGATGTACAGACTGACCGTTTTCACAATCGTTTCCCGGCTCGGCTGGCAAACCGATGAACCACCGTTGCGACCGGGTTTGGTGACGATCAAACCCTCTATTTCCAGAATTCTGAGCGCTTCACGCACCGATGACCTGGAAAGACCTGAGCTTTCCGAAAGCTCTCGTTCAGTGGGCAGCATTTCACCATTCTTGAGACTGCCGCTGACGATTTCTTTCCTCAAGTGGGAAGCTAAAACGTCTGCCGCTTTTGGAATTTTGATTCTTTCGACGTTAAAACTCCTCGCGTTCACCGCAGACAGATCGGAGGTTTTCTTCTTCACTTTTGTAGGAGTTTTCATATTATTAGACCAAACCAATCATCAATAATCAAAGTTGGTTGTACACTAACGCATTTCTTGGTCTTTCGCCATATTATTACACCTTTAAAATTTTTCTGTTTATTTTTAGATGCTTAGAATTATTTTCAAGTTAATAAACACCCGCGATGGTTTTATTTACGCCAAAGATCAGCAAATCATCATTTGGTTTATTTTTTAAAAGGTATGTTATTTATTGACTTGCGCGATTAAATATCGCTAAATTGGATGCG
>Ga0208648_1000877_pt1 | contig 27663 bp, 19 predicted proteins | sample AntAceMetag02UKL_FD_184772 | JGI IMG/M metagenome (GOLD analysis project Ga0208648, IMG submission 184772) | Saline lake microbial communities from Ace Lake, Antarctica - Antarctic Ace Lake Metagenome 02UKL (SPAdes) (version 2) | ecosystem: Environmental > Aquatic > Non-marine Saline and...
AAAATACGTAATTCAACATGGTGAAGTTCATCATGCAAAGCATCAGATTCAACATATTTAACTATCACAGACAAAAGCGATTTACGCTCTGTTTGCAGTTCATCAATGTCGTATATTTCCATTACAGTCTCCTTGGTTGAACAAACATTGTATGGAAAACATAATGTTTGACCTTGGAGGCTGGATTTCAAAGAGCTAATCAGAGACAAAACTATTGTAAAGAAAGAAATTCAATGGCAACTCATTTTAGCCAGACTCATTTATCTTTTACTTTTAGCCCTTTTTGTAAGCGGGTAATAGCTTCGTTATATGTTTTGGGATCTTCCGGATTGGCTTGTTCGTATTCCTCGATTGCGATGTACAAATTTGCCTTTGGGTCAGTTGGTTCCAGCTTCAGGATCTGTTTAAACACTCCCCTGGCACCATCCAGGTTGCCTATTGAAAGCAAAGTGGTAGCATATATTCTGAGAGTACTTATCTCCTGAGGATTTATCTTGATGATTATTTTGCATATTTGGACAAGCTTTTCTTCAAATTCGGGCATCATTTTAAGCAAGTCCCGGTATCTGGTAAGATATTCCTGGTTATCGGGGGCGATGTTCAACAGCTCTTCAGATACCTTTTGAGCGGCTGAAAGATTATCTGATTTAAGGTAGGCAGTTATCAGTTTGTCACGTAAGGTAGTTGAATTAGGACTTTTTTCAATGAGCGGAATCAGCACCTCAATTGATTCAGTATATTTTTCTGTCTTAATTAGAATATCAGCGATCTTTTCGCTAATTGACAGATTTTCAGGATCTGAAGATGAAGCCTGGTACAGTTTAGTCAGCGCCTCATCGTAAAATGTGTATTCCGCTAAAAAGCTGCCATATTCAAAAAGTAGGTCGGAGTTCTCAGGTGTTTGCTGTAGGCGGTTTTCGAATACTTGACGTTGAGCTACTACTTTGGGATCAATGCCTATTTGTGAAATAAGAGTAGTTCCACATTTTTTGCAAAACTTCTTGTTGTCCTCATATTTGATTTTACAAGATGGACAAACTTTCATGATATCCTCTTTTGAGTTCAAATTTTCAACCAAACAAAAAATGGAATTGGTTCAGTTTGCAATTTCACGATAATCCAATTAATATTTGGATCGTCAGAATACAAAATTCTTCAATCAACCATATCGAACCACAACGGTTTTCCCGGAAAATAGGTACCGAGATTGAGGAGAATTATAATTCTATTGTTGCATTTGCAATAAATATTGAATAAATAAGTAAACTTTCCCCGGAATTCACCCGGAATTCTGATTATTGATCACAAATAATTTGTTTAATAATACGACATATTAAATGTTGTTGTAAAGTGTTTTCGCTGAATTGTTTATAAAATCGAAATATTTGTCTCTCGAGCTACTCAAAGGTTTCATTGAGGTTTGCTATCGTCGCTCTGGTGTTGGCGAAGGGTGGCCTGACTTGGCTCGCAAGTCAGGTTTCTTAATTTAGATCAGAGGGACACGTTAACAGAGAGAAGTTCAATTAATTGACCTTTTGAAGGAAACTTACTTCTCCTTATCTGAATCACTTGCGGTAAAGCCAACCATGAAACCAGACTTGCAAGTCAAGTCTGGCCACCCGTCCTTGATCCATGATTTGCAGAAAAAACCATGTTTGAAATCAAACATGGCCACCCGCCGTCATTGTAGCATTGGTACTCGCGATGCTCTCTTTAGCTACGCTTAAAATAAGATAATTTTGATTTTAGGAGTTTCTGAATTCTATATTATAAGTGATAGATAGGGACATATTGCACCCTGAATTTTCACTTCTGAACAATTACAGCAAAGGATTTAAAGATTTAGTCGGATTAACAGAGAAAGGAGCTACAGATGTTTAAGAAAACAATGTTTATCCTTCCAATTACTTTATTGGTTTTATCTCAAGTTATTGCCGCAGATTATATCCAGGCTGTTCGGATGAATACAAAGCGGATTGTTCCCCTCCCTCAAAATGTTCCCCTCCCTCAAAATGAACTGGATGAAGAATTTGTTATATATGAATTCGATTTCGAGGAAGGCGATGATTGGGACAGCGAAGATACCTGGGAACTGCAGGACGACGAATACCACAGCGAAACTCATTCCTGGCGAATGACTGTAGAGGATAACCTGGCGTGTGCGCTTATCTCACCTGAAATCGATATACCCGAGGAAGATGAATATCCCCGAACATTTCTCACCTACTGGGTTTACTGCAACATGCTTGATGCTGACGGTGATGGCAACGGTTTTCTTGAAGACTATTATTTAATTGAAATCAGCGATGATGGGAATTTTTGGGACATGCTGGTTTACGATTACGGCTATGATAACCGTGATGGTAATTCCCTTGATGGTTGGGTTGAACGCACTATCGGACTGGACAATGGTCAGCCAGTTGAGCGAATCGACCTGACTCCTTATGCCGGTGAAACGGTTCAAATTCGTTTTGTCGGCATCACCGATGGCAACGATGACGGCGGTGTCGGTGAAGGTTTGTTTATCGATGACGTTAATATCATATCAACTGACGGACTGGAATATGACGTCGGCATAGAATCTCTCATGATCCCGTTTCCTACAACTGTCGATTATCCTGTTCCAGCTACAATCACTGTTGTAAACTATGGAAATAATCCTAATACTTTTTTTGCATATTGGCTATTCAACAATTTACCGATTCCTTTAGGCCAGAACCACCTCCTTGAACCGGGTGAAAGTGAAACCTGGTATTTGGATCCCGATCCTGATGACGGTGTCGAGGAGTGGATACCTCAGCAGGTCGAAGAGTGTACGTTCTTTGCGCGTTTGATACCTGATTATGATGAGAATGAGGAGAATAACTCATCTGATACATATACAGTACAGGTACTACCGGCTGGAGAATATGAATTCGGATATGACTGCCGTATCCCACGATTCTTCTATACGGGATTCAGATGGGGTGAGGGACCTATCACACACTTTCAAGTGCCGGAGGATATTGATCCACCCTGGTTTACTACTATAAAAGTTCAATGGAACGGCGACCTTCAAGAAAACGTTGACTTCGATGTTCATATTTTTGAAGGTGGAGATGAACCGGGAGATGAAATCTGGACAGGGACTTTTACCGCCACTACTGATGATACCTATCCCGAGTGGCATGAACTCGATATAACGGGAAATCCTGAACTGGCAAATATGGGGGATGATTTCTGGGTATGGTTTGAGTTGATGGAGACGCATGAAGACTTTGGCATTCCGCATATACTTTTCACAGGTGACCGGCTTTACGGCGAGGGACATCATTACAGCATTGTTGCCGATACGCTGGCAGACTCTGAGAAGGATTGGATGATACGTGTAATCGGTGTGGAATGCCTGCCTCCGGAAGAATTTGGGCTGATTTCTCCCGAGGATGAACAGGTTCTTGACGCTGTTGATTGGACATTCACCTGGGAGACGGCAATTGATCAGGAAGACGAAGTAGATTATACAGTTTTTATTTCCACCGACGATAATTTTTCCGATCCTGCAGAGTATGATGCAGGAACCGATACCGAATTGTTAATCGAAGGACTTGATGACGATACACAGTGCTGGTGGGCGGTATTTGCCGATGACAACAACTCCTCTGGCACCTGGTCGGACACACTTAGCTTTAGCACCAACTGGCAGCAACCACCCTCAACGTTTAACCTGCTGGAGCCTCAGAACGAAGCGGATATCAATTTGGTCTTTCCACACAACATCGATTTCGGCTGGGAAGAATCAGTCGATCCTGATCCGGACGATGTTATCAGCTATACTTTCAATGCCCATGCTTTCGGAGGCAATGTCGATACTCTCCTGGAATATTCAAGTCTTGAGATTAACGAATTCAGGTTGAATGTTCCTGAAGCGCTGCAGATTGAATTTTCTGAGAACGCGATTGTTATCGTTTGGACGGTGACTGCCATTTCCGGTGAGGATCAGATTGAGAGTGAAGAATCGTTTACCCTGACAATTTCACCCGAGTGGAGCTTCGATGAGCCAATATTTAACGACATTCCCACAAACTGGAACCTGGCAGCCCTATATCCCAATCCTTTCAATCAGTCCCTGACTGCCATTGTCAGTTTACCACAAAGGTCGGAACTGACGGTTGAGGTTTATAATATCATCGGTGAACAAGTTGCGGTATTGATGGATGGTGATTATCAGCCCGGTTATCACAAGATTTCTTATGACGCATCCGGAATCTCGACCGGGGTCTATTTCATTCACGTAAAAGCACCCGGAAAGATGAACATTATCAGGAAAGTTGTTTTGTTACGTTAAGGAAGAGGTAAGCAAACGTAGCCCGGATTCTGATGAGTTGTTAATTGATATACTGTCACCTGAATTCATGATATGCCTAAAACAAGCAAAGTTGACATTATATTATACGACCTGTTAGGCAGGGAAGCAGATCGCCTGGTATCGTCAGAAATAACCGCGGGTCGTCACACTTTGGCTTTTCAAAACAATAACCTGTCTTCAGGAATTTATTTCGTTCGGATGACAAGCGGCAGCTATCATAAAATCAGAAAAGTTGTACTCATCAAGTAAGGTAATTTTAAAATGATTTACCGAAAATATATTATTTGTCTTGTACTGATATTGTTGCTAGTTGTTCAGCTTTCAGCTCAGGTTCGATCCTCTTTGGATAAAGGTGTAATCTGGGAAGGCGACTGGTTCATTTACAATAGAGTAAAAAGCACAAGAATTAATTATCCATACATCTATGTCAGGGATTTTTATGGAATAAGAGTTCATAAGATTATAGAAAACAACAATAATCTATCTATTGATTTTATTAATAGAATTCCGGGAGATCCAACATATGGTTATTACGTTTCAAGTTTTATAAATTTGGATGGTTTGATCTATTGGGGCGATGACCGTGTTCACATAGCAGAACAATCGGGAGATTCCCTCATTAGCAGGTATGAGGGAACTGAAGGTGCCCTGGGTGGGATGTTTGGTTCAGCCAGGTGTATTTCTGATGACAGTCTTGTTGTGAGTAGTCAAGGCATAATCGATTTAAGTGATCCTTCATCACCTGCATGGAATTCACATAATTATTCATCAAATCAAGCTGTCATCGTTGGTGACCGTTTATTCTCTGTAAAATCTGGAAGACCTGCATCGAATTTACTTCGAATATTCGATATATCAGATCTCACTGCACCGGTTCTGATCGATTCAATCGACGGTTATTTCGGGGCAAGTTACACAGTTCAAGCACAAAAGATTGGTTATACTCTCGCATTTCCCTGGGGAGGGGAAGGACAACAAGGAATTCAGTTCGGAATTCAGTTTGTTTACCTGGATGAAGACCTGGATATCGCAGATACTACATTCTGGTCATATAATCAACACTTTGATTATACCAGAACTGTTCATTCCTATTTTGGGCTTATGAACATAAATCATACAGAATATTTTGCCTATTTCGCTCACGAAATTAGATACGAGATGCAAGTTCCTCAACCGGTTATGAACATTATTTTGTTCGATCCCGGTCGGAATCCTGATGATTTGCGCGTCGAAACCGTAATTTTACCTACAGACTGGATCGAAGATTTACCCTTTGATTTTGTGGGCGAGCCTCCCTGTGCTACGGACGAGAACTTCTTTTTATTCTATACTCATTCTTTTCAGGGAGGAATAGGTAACGTCGTTGACCCCCCGGTGGTTTTATTCAGTATCGACGACAACTTCACCGCTCATATCGAAGTGGAAGAGGATGATATATATCCCAGTTCTTTCGAGCGCACAGGTCGCGGTCATATTACTTTTGATAATGGAAAAGACCTGTTGAGCTATGCTAATCCCCATCAACTCCTTTTAGTCAATTTGTTTACCGGCGGCAAACCGGATACGATAGGAATTTATGATGATTATTGGTATCGCGCCCCTAGAAATAAATATGCCGATATGCTTAATTCTAAAATTATCTTGAATAATCTAAATGGAAATGGAATTGATTATTTCGAAGTAGATGAACGTGATAATTTAATTGATTTTAAATATACACTTGATATTCCCGGTGGCGTTAGTCGTTTAAAAACCTTTGAAGATACGTTGTATTGTATTGTAGAAGTTGATAGTGGATTAAAATTATATAAGTTGCTTGATGAAGAGGAACATTTTGTTGATTCGCTTACTCTTGATGAGGAGATAAAAGATCTTATTTGGAGCGGAGAATTAATTCTTGTAGCTTACTCTGATAAAATAATCAACGTAACTGTAGAGGAGGATCAGGAATTAATTCCTGTCGATACAGTTAATTTCCCGGAACGGCTTCCTTCCGGGAGTGTGTTTATTTCTGACAGTAATTGGGTAGCTATCGGTCCGTATTTATTCGAGCAAAATACCGATAGTATTAGATACGTACATACCTTTGAAGCCGAATATGATGACCAACCGCCAGAAGTGGTGTGGATCGACAATGACAGAATTGCAATAAACTCTGGATATTATTCCGACAATGTGCTTACAATTCTTAGCTTGAATGAAGATACTTACCTTGATTCGCTCGCTTTTATCATGGACTCCGGAAACGGAAAACCTAACACATATATCGCGGGTGATACAGTCTGGGTATGGAATTATTCCAGCCTTATGCGCTTCCGGTTGACAGGCGATTATGATGAAATCAAATCTGCGGAAGTCATTCCCCAGCCCACTCAATATCAATTGTATTCAGCATATCCCAATCCCTTCAACCCGGATGTGAATATTACCTTCGATATTCCAGGCATAACAAATGTAAATCTGACAGTCTATGATCTACTGGGAAGAAAAGTAACCACACTCCTCAACCGCCGCACTCAACCGGGGCATCACACAGTCATCTGGAACAGCGTCAGCGATTCCGGAATTCCTGTTTCGTCAGGGCTATACTTCGTCCGTCTGGAAAGCGATTCATTTTCCCAGACACGCAAGATTGTACTGCTGAAATAAATTTCGTAAATTTATTATTACCGGGAAAGTTTATCTATTTCAAGATAGAAGAACGAACAGCAAGCATAGCCCGGATTCTTGAATCCGGGAATCTGTTTAATTGACTGAGAAATCATTGATATATCAGGATTTAAGACAGTATTTGAATTCCCCGGATTCAAGAATCCGGGCTACGACTATTAATAATAATTAGATATGCTGTCCCTGAATTCTCAAGTTCACTATACCTGGGCAATACTATCAAAATTCTATTCTTAAAATTCGGACGATTTAATAAATCGCCGATTATTTTCGCAGTTTTCCTCTTTGCGTGCTCAATATTTATCGGGACAGGCTGCACCGCAATAGGATTCGGCGTTGGACGAACCCTTGATTATTATAACACTGATAGATTTCCGATCCCGCTTAATTCAGTAAAGATTGATTATGATGTTGAAATTCTACTCCGTTCAGAAATGGTTTTAAGGGGGAAAATCTTAGCGATTAATCCTGGATGGAATTTCAGGATTAAGGTATCCTATCAAGATAGAACAAACAACGAAGGACTACTCTGGGAAACGACAATTCTATGCTCAGAGATCGAGGAAATATATTTTTTCGATCAACCTTCAACGTGGAAATCTTTGACTATAGCGGGGCTATTGATAGATGGTGTCGTAGTAATCGTCTATGTTTTGAAAGCATGGGGTGAAGGAATGAGTGCTCTGGCTAATTATCGGTAGTTTAGACAACTTGGATTCGCTGAATCAAATCGAAGAACACCCATGAATTGCATACATGCGTACATGCCCCCGTTGGTTTATCCAACGGGGTTTGATTGTATGATGGAATCTGATTGTTTAGATTTAATTGAAAACTCAACCATAATAGATTTCAAATCAACTTTGAACCATCCAGACTCCAGGTTCTTCAATTGCTCATTTTGTAACCTTATCCTGTCCAAAGGAAGCTATATAGATATACTGTCCCCTTAAATCCTTAATCGAATATGAGTCTCTGTAACAAGTGTCACTTGAATTGAACGTGTGAATGTGATATATTATGTTATAGTTGATGATATACAGGAGGTCATGATCATGTCCACACTTGGTACAAGGGCTAATGCCAGGATTAACGTTCCGGTTCCAGGAGAATTGCGTCACCAGATGGAACGGTTGGCTAAGCGGAAAAGCATCAGTCTTGCGGAATTGAGCCGGGATGCAATTATTCGGTATGTCGAGGAGGAAAACTACCAGGCTAAAATGAATGAGTTATGTAAAACAGCCGAAGAGTATTCCGATATCCTTGACGAAATAGCAGAAGAATGGAAACACACAGAAACAGACGGTTTGACCAATGATGAACTTTGATAGAGGTGATGTTGTACTTGCCAACCTGAACCCCATTGTTGGAACTAAACAAGCTGGACAGAGTCGTCCTTGTGTAGTTGTATCCCCGGGACAATTGAATAGAGTGTTTCATGGAGTAGTCATCTGTCCAATTACCGATGCCAGGCATAAAAAGCATCCGGGTTTAGGTTTGATCCGAGTTCCCGCTGGTGAAGGCGGATTACATAAAAACAGCTACGTAATCTCATTCCAGGTGCGTATGATCGATAAGAAACGCATTATACAAACAATCGGTTCATTCGATGAGCCAATTATGAATGAGATATCAGATACTCTTAAGTTTGTTTTGGGTATGCGTAATTGAATCAAATCCCATTCTCTAAGCACAAAATCATCAGCAAGTGTAGCACGAATTGCTAAAAATTATTGAAATAGGTAAACTGTCCCCGGAATTCCCGTCCCCGGAATTCCCCCGAAACCTTGTATAAACATGATATGAGACTTGTGATAGTTGTCTATCCTTCTTAACTTCACTCCATCGTTTCAGTATGCGTACTTGAAAATCATATGAATTTAGACATTGAGATGCTTACATGAGGTGTTTCATGAAAAGTTTTCAATCAAGTAGACTAATCGTTTTGAACCGCATTTGGTTGCCATCCTTCTTCATCCTTCTCCTTTTTACACTTTCTACAAATGCTGGTCCTCTGTGGGATCCTCTTGACGGTATCCTTGTAAGCCAGGATCAAGACCTCACTCTTTCCAGGTCAGCAATTGCGTGTCAATCCGATCAAACTCTGATAATCTGGGGTGATACAGAGGATGTTTCTTACAACCTTTATGGCCAGGTATTTGACACCGATGGTGATTCAGTTTGGCAGGATGCTGTACTCATTGCCGGCGGTGAGGATATTCAGGACAACCCGTATGTAATTGCTGATGGAGATGGCAGTTGGTTAGTAGCCTACAATCAGAATCAGAATTTTCGCGCACAAAAGATATCAGCTCAAGGTGAACTATTATGGCAGGAAGAAAACGGTGACCCTGAACTGGGAGTCCCGGTTTTTGAGTCATTGTATGAATATGTCAGATGCAATATTATCAACCTCATACCTGATAGTGATGGCGGTTTCTATATTCTCACCGGTCTCAAACCTCGCAGTGGTGAAACCGATCTGCTGATTGTCCAACGAATCTCTGAGAATGGAAATATAGCTGAAGACTGGCCGGAAGATGGCATTGTTATTACCAACCGGTTGGGAGGATTCGAAGAAAGCCATAATGATTTTGCTGCCAGGGGAAATGATGGAATCTGGATACTATACGTAACCAACAATGGTTGGAATGACTTCGATACTCGGTTAATTGCTATTGATGGAGATGGAAACAATGTTCTTGATGATCCAATTGAATTATCTAATGATTCACCCTTCCGGAATTCTCCCGCAGCTATTGTTATTGACGGGATTGGCGGGTGCTATTGTTCCTGGAATACAGGTGGATGGACCGCACCCGTAGTGCAGCGCTTCAACGAACAGGGTGAACCACACTGGACAAATGGCGCTGAAATTCTTAGGGAAGGATTTCAAAATGTATCCAAGATTGCGATGATCGCAAGTGCCGAAGAATCCGCGACCATAGTCTGGTCAATTGATGGTAATTCTTCAGACACACTGTTTACACAAAAGTTCGGCGGGGATGACGAAATCGAATTCTTATGGGATGAGAATGGAACATCCATATATTCATCACCTCCTCAGCACGATATTATGCATTTACTAAAACTTTCACCGCTTGATGATGGTGATCTGGCGATTCGTTTTTCAATAACGAATGCGCAGAGGATCAGTCCACATGAACTGCTGGCTACAAAACTATCTTCGCTTGGCGGAATCGGAAATGTTGCATTAATTTATGAAGATCAGTACGGTAACTATAGACATCCAAATTTCAAGTGGCCGGGCGATGTCAATAGTAATGGCTTAATCACACAAGGCTGGATTGAAAACCATCAGAACGGTGAAGAAGAGCTCACTATTCATAGAACCGATTTGATTAATGAAACCTATCCTTTTGGGGGTGATGGCCTGGTAATTCGAGCTTTCCGCAGAAGCTTGGCTATCCCTGATGATATATCCGTCTATGATGATGAAGTTCGAATTTTCTGTCGCGATCTTACTGAGAATGATTCTGATGGTATTTATCTTACTCGATTTGATCTCGAAACAGGAGTGAGTTTAGGTGAACCATCAAGTTTGTTCGCAAATAATCTTAATAATTATTTGGATGTATTTATGACAAAACGGCTGAAGTCAGTAACCAATAACGATGGTGTGATAACTGTCTTTGTCCTGAACCCGGATGCCGACACACTGCTGACGACAGAAGATGTGCTGGCACAAAGGGTTGGTTCAGATGGGACACTATTGTGGGGTGATAACGGCTTGGATTTGGGTGATGCAACCGGATATAGTTTGGAAATCGCAGATGCCGGGGATGGGACAATAATTGCAGCATGGCAAACGATTGTAGATGAAGAAAATGGAATAGCCCTACAGTGTTTTGACGAAAATGGTGAGGGCCTTTGGTTCACAGATGAATATCCATTTACGTTCATTCCAACAGGCGAATATAGTAGTTTATCAAACATTGTGCAGCTTGATGATGAACAATGGATGATAGCGATTAATTCTGACGGTTATCTTTATTCCGCTGTCTCGTTTGACATTGATGGACAAATAATCTGGGACAATGATTACGATGAACTTGAAGATTACTACTGTTCACGAATCGAGAAAGCAGAAGGAGGAGTGTTTTTAATTCTGCGTGGAGGATATCATAATCTAGCAATAAGTTTCGTTGATTCAGATGGAAGCCCGATGTGGGATGAACCAACATCTTTTCAATATGCATACTCGCTCGTTTATTTGAGGTTTTCTACAGCCGGTCCCGATGCAACATCTGCCTGGTTCGCGGTCTCAGAATACAGTTCGAATATCGATAACAGGGCGTATGTGCAACAAATCGATACGAATGGGGATGTGCTGTTCGAACCCCATAACGGGATTTTGTTAGAAGACGTTAACCAGTGCGAATTAAATATTACAAGCAATAATACGGCCTGGCTTATCACGCAGACGGTTGAAGAATGGCCTGACTTCAGAGATCTAAGCTATTTACATATCGACAGCAGTGGGAATTTCTTTGACGAATATACAAATGGTGCAGAAGATCTGGATGTATCTATTGGGATTCAAGGATATCCAACCATTGTGAATGATGGCGAAGACGGTTTGATCGTTACCTGGAGAGATCACCTGGGTGACGCAAGCCATGTCTTGGCTCAACGATTGGAAATGGAATTAACTGGTATCGCAAAAGATGAAGGTCAAAACCTCCTGGCGGAGCAGTTCCAAATTGATATAGTATATCCCAATCCATTTAACAGTATTGTGAATGTAGTATTGCAGCTGCCTGTTGCCGGCAAGCTAAGGGTTACAGTTTATGATGTCTTGGGACGTGAAGTGGTCGTGCTTGCGGAGAATCATTATCCGGTTGGTAAGCATACCCTTACATTTAATACTAATTCAATGTCCAGCGGAGTCTATTTCATTCGGGCAAACCTGGATGGTAGGCAAGCTGCAATACGGAAAGTGATGTTGTTAAGATAATTTGTGGTATAAAAAGATAGAGTTTACACCCTTGTTATTCTCAGTGGAAATGCGCCGCGATTGCAGTTGCAATAGCGAGCTTTAAGTAGTTCACTTTCGACGAAAGTGAATCATTCTTTTGATCAAATATGTATTTGTTTATTTATCAGCATTTTATCAGGCAGCAAATTCGATTCACTTTCATCGAAAGCGGACTACTTAAACCGAACAATTTATGAGGTCAAATAGATAAACATTACCTTGGAGTTTAGCACTTTCCTCCCCTTGACATGATATTCACTGAGGCTATTTTTGGTGTTTAGCGAAACAACAAAACAAGAGGCGAGATGAGTGATGTTTATAAGGCTTTAAGCGATCCCAAACGGAGGGAAATTCTCAAATTACTCAGAAAAGACGACATGAGAGCAGGGGAAATCGCGGAATATTTCAACTTTGCAAAACCCACATTGTCAGGTCATTTCAACATTCTCAAGCAGACTAATCTTGTGGTGACAGAGCGGGTCAGGACTACCATTACTTACAGCTTGAATGTATCTGTCTTTGAGGAAACAATTGGATCGATCCTGGATTTTTTTAGGGTGGGTGATCCGGACACGAGTAGATCTTTTAATCTTTCCGGGTCACATGGAGAAATCTCGAAATGAAGAAGTTTTCCTGGAAAACTGAATGGCCACCGATACCATATTTACGCATTAGATCATCTTTACTGATGCCCCCGCGCTCAAACTCCTGGACAACCATTCGTTTGAAACCTAAGCTATAAGAACTACGCGGGGAAGTCACAGTGATGTTAAAACTACGACCTGACATAAAAAGCCTCCAAAAGTGTAAACTTTTTTCAGGACTACACACTTTGAGGTTAACCCGGACATCAAGCTGTCCGGGGCACACTTCAGAACCATGCCGACATACTTTTGAAAACTAATATAGGGTAAATATTATGAGCGATGAAAATAAAACAATTCACGAATTTGACTTCGAGTTAATCTGCGAATATTTTTCAAGTATAGAACGACAGGGACCGGGTAGCCCTGAGGTAACTATCAAAGCTTTGAGCTTTATTGATAATTTAACTACCGACTCCAAAATTGCTGATATTGGTTGTGGAACCGGCGGTCAGACAATGGTATTGGCGCGTCATACTTCAGGGCAAATTACAGGTATTGACCTTTTTCCTGCTTTTATAGACTTATTCAACTTAAATGCTGATAAATTGAATCTTCAAGACAGAATAAATGGTATTGTAGGTTCAATGGAAAAACTGCCATTTCAGAATGAAGAATTGGACCTGATCTGGTCTGAAGGAGCAATCTATAATATCGGTTTTGAACGCGGCTTGAACGAATGGAACAGGTTTTTGAAAACAGGAGGTTATATTGCCGTTTCAGAGGCTTCGTGGTTTACCAATGAACGACCTGCTGAAATCGACAAGTTTTGGCAGGGTGCTTATCCTGAAATTGATACTGTTTCCAATAAAGTAGCAAAAATGCAAAATGCCGGTTATATTCCCTTGGCTAATTTTATATTACCAGAAAATTGTTGGACTGAGCATTTTTATACTCCACAAGTTTCTGCACAGAAAAACTTCTTAAAAAAATATAAAGGTAATAAAACTGCCGAAGAACTCATAGTAAACCAACGTCGTGAAGCTGAGTTATATTACAAATATAAAGAATACTATGGTTATGTTTTCTATATTGGGAAGAAAATATAAATTATCACTTATGGATTGCATACACCCGGCCACCCCCACTGCCTCGCTCTGAGGCTGGCGGCGAGTGGCCATGTTTGCTTGTCAAACATGGTTTATTTGTGAAATAGGACAGGAAATAGTGGGAGGTAATAGATATACTGTCCCCCTAAATTCTTTATTGTTCCCATATTTCCATGAAAATAAATTCTTACAAGTATCTTGACTTGGCGGTCTACAAGTATTATAATAAGGTTAATGAAGAAATTATTAAAGATATTTATAAGTAGATTTAAATAGCGGGGTAATTTAAATCTTGAAACCACTTCTCTATTCCATGTCACTTTTGTATCACGGTATCCCAATCCTACTACTACGGTGATCCAGGTCCTGATAATCCGCAGGTCAACCAACTGTTGACGGTCGCAATTCACCTGGCTACGTACAAATCAATTTTAACGCAACAGAACTTTCAAGCGTAATCTGCTTCATCCACGCTTGCGTGCTGGCGAAGTTGGGCGATGTGAAAAAGGTTTGTTGATTCGATAAACATTCAAGTAATGCCGAGGGCTATTCTGCAATAGATGATACAGAAAATAGCTGACTCGTTGGTCGTATTGACATCAGTCAACTACAGAATATGGTCGCAAAAATTAATCGATTCAATGGATCGAGAACATTTAAGATAAAATATATTGTTTTCAGAAATACAAAAAGGAAATAAAATGTATAGAAATAAGTTGATAAATATGTTAATGTTTGTGAGTCTTTTGCCCACGTTAGTTTTTGCTCAGGGATGGAGTCAACAAACAATAGACAATGAATTCTCTAGTGGATCTTCAGTTTCTACTTCAGATGTGGATGGTGATGGTGACCAAGATTTGGTTGGAGGAACAGATTTCGAATACAATATATTTTGGTGGGAAAATATTGGTGGTGAAGGTCAAAACTGGGAGAGGCACACTATTGATGAAGGAAATGCATCAGCATCCGTTTTTGTTGCGGACATGGATGGTGATGGAGATACTGATGTGATCAGTGAAGATGAATCAGGTGGAGGTCGCTCAGCTATTTCCTGGTGGGAAAATGTCGAAGGTGATGGGCTAACCTGGACAGAGCACGAATTTGATGATTTATTTGGTAGCACTAACATTCAAGTCGTCTCTGATGTGGATTCGAATGGCGACATTGATTTTATCGGTAGTCGACGCAATGGATTAGTCTGGTGGGAAAATGAAGATGGTGACGGACTGACCTGGACAGAACACTCGATAGCAGAAAATATCAATGGGTTTGTCAGCGTTACAGATGTTGAAGATGATGGAGACAATGATGTACTCGTATCAGTTGTCACACGTACACAATTTGGAGACAGTAGCGGCGTAAAATGGTTGGAGAATGTCGAGGGAGACGGCCTGACCTGGTCTGAACATACATTAGCTGATGCTGAGGTAGGATTTGGTCGTCAAAGTTCTCAAGGAACAGATATAGATGGAGATGGAGATGTTGACATACTTGCTTTAAATTCCACTACTCTCAGATGGTGGGAAAATGTAAATGGAGGGGGTCAGGATTGGGAGGAACATCAGATCAATATAGATTTCGAAGATGTAATGAGAATCACAGCAAATGATATTGACAGCGACGGAGATACTGATCTAATTGGTTTAAAAGTAATTGATCGGGTAGGATATATAACGGGCATTATAGTGTGGTGGGAGAATGTGGATGGTACTGGTGAAAACTGGTCCGAACATAGTATCGAAGGAGATTATATTCCTGATGCAATCGTGGCAAATGATATTGACAATGATGGCTTTCCCGATATTATTGCTCTTCTGGAAGAAGGCTTGGTCTGGTGGAAACAGATTCCATTCATCACGTTGGAAGAGATATCGTTGGAAACTGTGTCGCCATCTTTCGTGAACCTGATTTTCCGTGCCACCGATCAAGCGGGGAAAGGTGTGACCAATCTCGGCGACCTGTCCCTATATGAAATCATGGAAGACGACAGTCCGATCTCTACAACTGAATCCATACCGGCAATTGGTCAGGTGAGCACACTTCCTTTCAATCAAAAAACTGTACTCATGCTGGATAACAGCTTCAGTATCGGTCTGAACCTTGATTTCGTCAAGGATGCTGCGATAGTAGCAGTTCAAGAGAAATTTCCTGAGCAGGAGATCGCTATATGGACATTCTCTGAAGATGTAGAGGAAGTTCAATCTTTCACTACAAATACTACTCAATTAATTAACGCAATTAACGGCATCACTCTTGGACCTCCATCTACAAATCTGTACGGTGCTGTAGTTGCCGGTGTTGCGGAATGGGAAGACAGCTTTGGCGCTGATGATGGTATTGAACTGGGCGCAATGGTACTGATGACAGACGGTGAAGATACTCAGGGATCAGTCAGTGTGGAAGACGCTTTGAATGCTGTTGAAAACAAGTCTGTACTTACTGTAGCTGTCGGGGAAGGCGCCGACACAGACATCCTTCGGCAACTTGGAACGACCGGATTTTATGAAGCTACTGATTTTGAGAGCCTGCCCGAAGTATTTGCCGAGATTCAACATGATATTGAGGTTTATGCAAATAGCTTCTACTGGTTTGTTTATGTAAGCCCGACTCGCGGCGATATCGAGCATACGCTGCATCTCTCAATTCTCGATAATCCCCTTCATGGTGACGGTTCATACCTGGAAGTAACTTTTAACAGCAACGGTTTCTCCAGTGTTTATCCCGGTGTATATCTCAATCGCGATTTTAATGCGCTTTTAGGTATCGAAGAGTACACATTCGAAGGTTCGAACTACCAGACGACTTTCGACGCCGAAACTCTTTTCGGATTAAGAAATCCAATATACACCTGGTCGGTAGAGGATCCTGACCTGATTGAGTTGCAGGTCAATGGAGCAATGAATGAATCCGCTCATGTAATTCTGCTTACGGAGGAGCCATTCAGTACAACACTTACAGTCTCGGACTCAGAAAATGAACACATCAAAACTATCGATCTGGTTTCAACCGGTGTTGGTGTCGAAGACGAGTTTAGTAATCTGCCACCTTTAGAATATGCGTTACATGCGGCATACCCTAATCCGTTCAATCCCACAACAATTGCGACAGTTTCACTTCCGCAACGAGCAAACCTGACTGTAGGAGTGATGAATATTCTTGGGCGTGAAGTTGTTCGTCTCGCAGAAGGCAAATTCTCAGCCGGTAATCACAGTTTTCGTTTTGATGCGACCGGTATGGCTAGTGGTACTTACTTCATCTACGCAGTCGTTCCCGGGCAATTGAAAGCTATCAAACGAATTGTGCTGATAAAATAAACTGCAAAGTAAGAAAATATCGAATACGCAAAACCAATCGTTGCATCTGGAAATTTTAACCTCAAGGTGGACACTAATAATATTTAGAAATAAGGGGACAGAAATAAGGGGACAGTATCCTAATTTCCAGATATGAAACAAAAATTCAATACCAGCCAGCGTAGCCCGGATTCTTGAATCCGGGAATTTGATAATCCAATCTTAATCTATAGAAATACTTATTTAAAAGCCAATGATAGAATCCCTGGATTCAAGAATCCAGGCTACTTCAATTACAATCACAACTTCCTTATCGCTTCAATTCTGGCGAGTACCGGTGGGTGATCGTATTCCAGGAATACTTTCAACGGGTGTGGGGTCAGGTTTGACAAGTTTGTTACGCTCAACTTTTTCAGCGCGTTTATCATTGATTCCGGGTCGGCGGTGGTTTGGGACGCGAACGCGTCAGCCTGGTATTCGTGTTTTCTTGAAGATATTGTTGAGATCAAGCCAAGAATCATTGAGACGGGTGCATAGATAAACGAGAAGAAAATCAGGCTGGCGTATATTGAGACATTTTCCATTCCAAAGGCGGCAAACAATCCTTCGTTCTTGATAAAGAGGCTGAGGATGAAAAGCATCAATCCCATTTGGAAGATGCCGGTAATAATCCTTTTTGGGACATGACGGAGTTTGAAATGCCCTACTTCGTGCGCAAGAACGGTCAGAATTTCTGAAACCTCAAACTTTTCGATCAGCGTGTCAAACAGGGCTATGCGTTTTGATTTGCCGAAGCCGGTGAAGAAGGCATTGGCTTTTGAGGAACGCTTCGAACCATCGATAGTGAACAAACCCTTCATCTTGAATTTGTTTGTCTGCATGTAGTTTACTATTGTGTCCTTCAACTCACCATCCTGCAACGGAGTGAACTTGTTGAAAAGAGGCATTATCCACGTCGGGCTGATGTAGAGCACTAAAATCATGAATAGAACCAATCCCATCCAGACATATATCCAGGCTAAACTGCCCAACGCTCCGAAAAACCAGAGCACCATCCACAGGACCAGGCCACCAAGAATAGTTGAGATAATCAAGCCTTTGAGCAGGTCAAGCACAAAAGTTTTGACAGTCGTCCGGTTAAATCCAAATTTTTCTTCGATCACAAATGTGCTGTAAATTGAGAAAGGGAGACTTATAATCTGCATACCAATCATTAAAATGCCAACAAATATCAATCCACTTAAAATCTCACCGAATCCGAAACCGCGAGCGAATTTATCGAGGTAGTTGAAACCCCCGATCAAAATAAAAGTTATCATCACCGCCAGGTCGAATGAGCCGGTAATAAATCCGAATTTTGTTCTGACTTTTGTGTAGTCCTGGGACTTGGCATACTTTTCAGCATCGTAATGACCTTCGAATTCAGCCGGCAATTCCGGTGAAAGTCTTTTTAGATTCAGGTTCTCAACTATTAAATCGAGTATATAATTCCCTGCCATTATCGCGAATATCAGGATCAGATATCCGTTCCACTCAACCATCTTTACTCCTATTTATTCGAGCGAAACCCGACAGCTAGCAGTCGGGCCACCCATCGCACCTACCTGACTACCTGATTACGTTGAAACAACGATAGTGTGTTACTTCTTTGTTTTACTTAATTAGAACTGTTTTTCTGGTGATAATTTGCATCCCAGGAATTTTTGCTTCTACAAAGTACGTTCCACTTGATAAGTTGTTTGCATCAAAACCAAATTCTATTGTACCCTGCCCGTAAAGGTCATTAGTAAGTTTTGTAACAAACCTGCCTTGATCGTCAAACACTTTCAGGTTCAACAAATTGCCAATTGGCATATTTACGGTAATCGTTGTAAAAGTGTTGAATGGATTTGGGTAAGCGTTGATAGTTAAGTGACTGGTCGGAAATCTCTTTTTATCTTGTTCTTTTGTATAGTTTGTTGAAGTGTTCTCCCACCAGATGATAGAATCTTCCGAATAAAGCGATACGAGTATATCGATATCTCTGTCAGAATCCAGATCACCAACATTTATGCTGACCCCATATGGATGCTCTTCTCCAAAAGTATACTCGGTGAAGTTTTCATTTCCATCATTCTCCCACCATCTGTGACTGATGAGCGAACCAGACGTTCCTATTATATCTATGAATTGATCGTTGTTAAGATCAGCAACATCAACTGACATAGCATAAAGAAGACTATCAGTCACAATATGCTCGGTAAACTGCTGATTATTGATATTTTCCCACCAAGATATACCAAATTCTCCGGCAGCGATGATATCAATGAAATTGTCATTGTTAAGATCAAAACCTATCACAGATCTAGCATTGAAGAGAGAGTCAGATACAAGATGCATTGTGAAATTACCTTGGCTGTCATTTTCCCACCATTTAATTTCTCCCCAATTTGGAGGTGTTGAGCCTTCCCCTGATACAAGGATGTCAAAATCACCGTCGTTGTCAAGATCGACAGTTTCTACGTCTCTGGGATGTGGAATTTCACCGTTTAAGACATTAAGGTTAAAATTCATATTTCCATCATTTTCATACCAAACGACTCTACCATCACCATAGTTCACAGATATAAAGTCTAAATATTCATCATCATTCATATCGGCAACAGAAACACTTAAATTTCCATCGTCTCCATTTTCAATGAAGTGTTCCGAAAAATCTTGATTGCCATCGTTTTTCCACCAGACTAATGACCCTAATAGTGGAGCCGCTACAACATCAATGTCATTATCTCCATCTAAATCAACAACATCAACATCAGAATAATGTTGTTCAGCGATTGATATTGTATATTGTGTAAACGATTGATTTCCGTCGTTTTCCCACCATGAGACTTGCTGTGGATAAAGAAGAGCAGCGCCTAAAATATCAATATCAGTATCCTGATCCAAGTCGATCATAATAGCATCGTAAACACCGTCGAACTCATCTGTGACTACATGTTCATTAAATTGTATTTGAGCATGAACACAAATGGGAGCGACAAAGCTCGCAAATATAATTAATCCGGTATTGAATAAAGCGCTAAAGTTTTTCATTTTTTCTGGAAAATTTATGTAATCTGTTTGATTATCTAAAAGATAACGAAGTATGGTAGTAACAACTCTAAATTTCCAATATAATAAATCCTGCTTAAAACAAACAGAGAACATATGCTCTTTACAGAAATAACACAGAAGTTAGAAGAAGAACTGAATTTTATGAATAGTATTGCTGTTCCCAGAATTTTTGCGTTAATTTAAGCATTCAAACAGTATAAGTTCAAGAAATTTTTGGAGGTAAAACCCATGCAATGGTTCAAAAGAGCATTCGAAATTCTTGAAAAAACAAATCTCTTCGGTAAGGGGAAAATTGGACTTTCTCCATCAGAAGAAAAATCTTCTGAAAAGGTCTCTGAAGACAACAAGGTACGTACCGCTTACGCTCTCGCCTCTTTTTTAGCGTATGTGGCAAGGGCGGATGACCATTTTGATCAGACCGAAGAAAAACGAATTCATGATATCTGTTTCCCGTTCTATCCTCGTTCCAGTGAAGTCGCTGATCGCCCCCCGGCAGAGGAATGGAGTTCAAGGCTCTATGAAGCAATGAATGATAATACTCTTGCAGATGCGGTGATTGATGCTGCATGCAAGGATAAGGAAGCACGGGATGCTTTATTAGTATTCGCATGGCAGATAGCGGCAAGTGACGGTAAAGTTACAGATGATGAAATCGAGTGGATTTCAAAAGTTGCCGTAGATTTGGACGCAAATCTTATTGAGCTTGAGTGGAGTGCACGACCATATTACAGGACCTTCAAACCGACAGAGGATCGTTTCCGTGCTGCTGAAGAACTTGGAGTATCTGTCACAGATTTACCTGATGAAGTCGAAAAAGCGTATAGAAAAGCTTGCGATGAAAACTATAAGCATCGTCCGGGCAGTTATGATTTCGAGGAACGTGATCACCAGGCAAAACGATACAGTGAGATTTATGCTGCCTATAAGATATTGTCAGAAAACCCGAATAATCCAAAATTATTTGGACTTGCGCCCCAGGCGACTGAGCCACGTAAATCTGAATCACTTGAGCAGGCACAATGTTTCATCTGTGGCAATATCAATGCATTGCCCGAAACTACGGTGCATTTGGAGGCGAGATGTAGTGATTGCCAAGCGCTGCTGTTTTATATTAAAGATAATGCAGATTCTCTTCTTCAATATAATTCCCCGACCTTTGAATCTATGCCAATCATTGAGTAAATTATATAAGTTCAGATAATTGGACAGCATGAAGAGCAATTGAAAAAAACAATTACATCGAGTTGAGTATGCAGCATTTTTCAGGTGGCAGATTCCGTGAACTGATCTCCATCGACCATTTCCTCAATCTTTCAGCAGAGATTAATTACCAGTTGACAGCAACAGAAGTTAATACTGAGGCTCTACTTGCACTGGTTCTCGGTCCTGCGCATGAAAGATTTAAATATAAAACCGTTATTCAGCGGGCAATTGACTGTATCCTGATCGGATACCGGGAACAAAGACGACACCTTGGACCGCCGGCAGTTATCCACCCGCTACGTACAGCTGCAATATTAGCTCGTGCCATTCCTGATCCGGATGATATCAGTCTTCTCGGCGCCTTGCTTCATGATAAGATTGAGGACATAGACGAAGAGGAACTGGATGAAAACGAATGGAAACAATTCACCAATGCTTACGACGAGATGTTAAAAGAAATTGGCGAAAGAAAAGAATGGTTTCTTCATGAACGCCTGGCAATCCTTACAAGAGAGAGTAAAAAAGACAGAAAAGAAAGAGAACTCGGAAATTTACCTCCTGTTTCGGACAAAGAAGCCAGTTATCCACTTTATCTGAAAGAAATAATGACAAAAGCGATTGAAATGAAAGAATTGCTACATATAAAACTTACCGATCGTTTGGATAATACACTTGATACTCATGTACGGCGACCGGGTGTAACAAGGTACAATTTCTATAGAACTATCTTCGACATCCTCTTTGTTCCTGTCTATGAAGGTGTCAAAATCAAGGAATATCATTTTCTGCCAGATAAAGATGAGGGCGTACGCCTATTGAATCAATTATTCAAGAACGTTTTGTTCATGTCTTTACTCAGACAGAATCAACTCGACAAAAAAGATTCCACCACCCAAGCACTTTTCGATGCCCTCGCTGTAGCCAGCATCAGGGAAGCTCAATGGATAGCACTGGAATTACTGGCGGTGAAAATTAAGGATACCGGGAAACAAAGGGCATTGATAAACCAGATTCGTGAATATTGTATTGAAGGTGGAATCACAAAGGTTCGTGAAGATAATAAAATTGGTTTTCTCGATGGCACAATATTGAAGCGCTTTGCTGTTTCAGATAAAGAGATAAGGAAAGAACGCCTGGCGGAAATATTTGAAAATAACGAGTTCCTTGCGAGTGTTACAATCTCATTTATTGCAACTTTTTCCTGCTTCCTGAATGATCCTTCTTTCTATATTCATGGTATCGATCAAACACTTAAGCCGGGTACTTAGAAAATACCGTGATTGCAATGAACTTATGATGAAGAACATGATTATTACTATGTCGCTATGATTTTAGAAAAACCCCCGACCTTTCCAACACCCGCTCTATTGAAAAACTCCGCTCTTGCCGGAATGAGCATGCTTTTGTCTCGTGTAACGAGAAAACAGGTTTTGCTCGGTATGCCGGTGATGTTAATGGTGGAGCCGGGAACAGCTTGTCAATTACGCTGCCCCCATTGCCCGACTGGGCGTGGCGATCTTAGCCGCCAGGCAGGACGTTTAAGTTTCGATAATTTCCGTAAAATATGGGATACCATCAAGCCGGCGCCTGTGCGACTCCAGCTATGGAACCAGGGAGAACCATTAACAAATCCAGATACTCCCAAGATTATTCGATATGCCGCCAGATCAGGTTCATGGGTTGTGATGGCGACAAATGTCGAACTCCTGGCTAAAAAGGAACTCGCGGAAGAGATCGTCGCGAGTGGTTTGTATGAGGTTGTTCTTTCACTGGATGGCGCATCCGACAATTCTCATATCGCCTACCGGGAGGGTGGTGATTTCTCAAAAGTCGAAACAGGGATAAGAAACCTTGTGGAAGCCAAAAAACGGCTGAAATTGAAATATCCTCTACTTACATGGCAGTTCATCATGTTTCGTCACAATCTGCATGAAATGACCAAGGCAAAACAGCTTGCGAAAAAATGGGGAGTGGATCGAATACAGTTCAAGACTGCACAGCTTGAAGACCTGTCAAAAGATGAGGGAGAGAAATGGCTACCAGATAGTCCAAAACTTAGAAGATATAAGTTTAATGGTGACAACTGGCTGTTAAAGAGACGAGAAAGATTCTTTTGTGACAGGCTTTTCTCAACCGCTGTGATTTTGTGGGATGGGACGGTTGTTCCATGCTGCTTCGATAAGGACGGCAGTTACCCGATGGGTAATGCTTTAGAGAATACTTTCCCTGAAGTATGGCACAGTAAGGATTACCACAAATTTCGCAGCGAATGGATCAAGGGCAATCGTCCTGAGATGTGTGATAACTGCACAGAAGGTTTGAGAGGTTTATACTTTTAGTAGCCCGGATGGCTTGCATCCGGGGATGTCCTTACGATTACCCCGATGCTAAAGGGGAATATCCTACTTTCGATTTCTACTGGGATGTCCTCAAACAATTTCCCGGACGCAAGCCGTCCAGGCTACAGGAGATAAAAAATGGTTCAATATCGCCGCTACGTGACATCCAACCCGGACGAATTATTCTTTTTTACGCTTGTCACTCTTAGCCGTGAACAATTCTTTCGTTCCACCTCAACTGCCAATCTTGTTCACGATCAATTTGATGACGGATTCCGATATGCCGGTGGCGAAATACATGCCTGGGTTATTATGCCCGACCATTTTCACCTCCTTGTCGCACAGGGAACCCGGTCATTTTCTGATACAATAAAGCGATGTAAATTGCATTTGAATATGAAAATCCTGAACGGAAAAGGATCCTTATGGCAACCGCGTTTCTGGGAACATAAGATCAGGAATGATGAGGATTACCGGAAACATATCGATTACATACATTTTAATCCTGTAAGACACGGTTTTTGCAGCCAGCCCTAAGGATTGGCAACTATCAAGTTTTCTATCGTATGTAGAGCAGGGAGTTTATGAAATGGAATGGAGCAGCGCTGAAGGTATTTTTGAAAACATGTCTTATATGGAATAAAATGTAGCCCGGATGGCTTGCATCCGGGGATTTCCTGTATACGAATACCCCGATGCTAAAGGGGAATATCCTACTTTCGATTTCTACTGGGATGTCCGCATACAATTTCCCGGACGCAAGCCGTCCGGGCTACCGGGGTTACCCTTTCCCATAAATTGCTCTTCCTTTTTTTGCTGCGTCTAAGAGTGTTTGGGTAATATCTCCTGCTGTAGTCTTGAACATGGGAATACCGTGAAATGACCAGATTTCGTATTGATCAGGACGCATTAATTTGAATAAGAGTGATGCATTGCGGGTTTTCTCAAAAAATGGTTTCCTCAGGTTGTATTGAAACTGATTTTTTTTCTCATCTATAATTGTTACCGGGATTTCAACCATTTCGAACTTCACCGGGAATTCGTCTCCGAGAATATCTTCCACATGATGCATTTGGGTAAGAGCCAGGTCAGGCGGGATTCCCATCCCAAGAATTACTGTTTTATGCCGGTTCATAATGTCATACGGCGTACCTATACCAAAGGTTGTTTCAGCCAGGTGATGATTTGCGGTCAGTTCCTTCGCTAGTGCTCCCCTGGCGCAAATGCTATGTGTAGGATGAAGACTTCTTTTAACATCCGGGCTGCGCCTGAATAATTCTGTCAGGATTCCCATCTGTGAAGGAGTGCGCTTGGATTTGAAGACCGGTTTATCGCGATACCAGGCTATCATATCTCCACCTGAATCACCAAAGAAAAAAGCGGGCATCACCAGGGTTTGACTGGAGCCTTGCATTTTCTCGAACATCTGGAGAAGTTGAAAGGCATCTCCTATAAATAGAGGATAAAGACGATCTACAGAGCTGTGAACAAACAGTATCTCGTAATCGCCACCGATATGTTTGGTGATTTCTGCTTCTAATTCATCAATACCGAAAGTCCCGAATACAGTCCGTGTTACTGGCGCAAAAGCATGACGGATTTTCTTCTTTAGTCCCCTGAAACGATTTCCCGTTAGTTTATGTATTGATTGAGTCAGAGACATATTCATTTAACTATTTGATATTATCAACACAATGGATTCCAGCCTTCGCAGGAATGACGTCAATTTAAACAGTTGAACCGGATGACTAATTATCATTACTTACTTCAATAAAATGAGGAATGCTGAAGGTTTGTGATACTGTCCATTTGAAATTGTTTCCATCCTGTTCCATACCTGATTCTTCGAAAAATCTAAGACACGGTTTATTCTTCGGCGTGGAAAGGTAGGTTGCATGAACATAATCAAACCCTTCCTGTCGAGCGTATTCGATAATTGTATTTAACATGACCTGTTCAACATTTCTGCCAAATACCCGACAACTCAGGATGAAGTCAATAATTTGAAGATTCTGATCATTAGCATCGACACTTGCAATACCTGTTAATCCGGAATCACCAAATTTGTCTGATACACGAAAAGTCCATAGATGTCTTCCTTCACCCGACTCCCAATTTTTCAGCTCCTCTTCAGTTTTTCTTCTAGTACTTAGATTCATTTGATTCGTTTTATTCAGAAGTTGAGTCGTTCTTTGCAGATTTGATGGATTCAATGGTTCGATGACTACTTTGATTTCAAGTTTTTCCAGCCATTCCTCAAGGTTTCCTGAATCAGCTTTTAATTCTGTGCGTTTCCGTTCTGTTTTATACATCTCAGTTCGCTGCTCATCTTCAGCACTGATTAAGGGTGAATCAAAACATGCCAGATTCTGAAGGATAGAAGCATACAACATAGGATCTTTCGGCAGTTCAGGAACAAGAACTTCCGTCAGCGCATCCCTGACTCGCGCCCTTTCAGCAGGATTATCATCTATAAATACTACAGATTGAAGTCCAAGGTTTAGTTCGTCAACCAGATCAATAATATTTTGGGCTTTATCTTCCCAATTAATCTTCCACCCGGCGAAATCTTTTTGTACCAGGACCATCTCCGGATGCTTATCGATAGCCTCAAGTGCGATAGATTCCTCATTTTTACTGACAATCCCCAGGATAACACCACGAAAGGTCAGCTTTTTTAATTCCTGCTGAAAGGCTACGAATGCTTCACCGACAGGATCATGCCCGCCCAGACGTAAATTTTCCCATCCGGCATCACCGACGATACCTCCCCAGAGAGTGTCATCGAGATCTACGATAAGCAGTTTTCTGCTACCACCTGATAATGCACTGATTGAAGAAAGCAGGTCAAATGCCGCTTCTTTGAAGAGATTGTTTGAGAAAGCTATCTTGCCCATATACCATAGTTTCGGATTGAAAGCACGCTGCCCTGTTGTTGAAAGCCAACGGTTTGTATCTAAAACGAAAATATTTGGAACAGATTGGAGTTTCTCAACCAGGTTTAAATTTATTTTCATCAGGGTATGAGCGACACCAGCGCCGGACTTCATCTCACGCAAACTGTTCCCTCGTTGATAATTCGGCTTTACCCAAGTAGGAATAAACAGGGCTTTTACACGTTCGGCAGATTTTTCCAGGTTCACACAAAATTCATCGACTTCTTCAAAAAGCTTATCAGCATTCAAAACCCCGGTTTGAACAAGATTATTATATGCCGGTAGTATAGCCTCCGGGCGAGTCCAGACCAATCCATATTCCGGCTTGGAAGTCCAGTATGACTCATCTAACAACACCTGTGTCACCTGACCAAATGATGCAATTTCAGGTATGATTTCTATCCTGGGATCATCCCATAAATCTTTACTATTTGATAAAATAGCAGCAAGGTTTTCAAGATTGAAATCAGAAACCAGGAGGCAGCGCGGCTTGGTCGAGGGCATATTATATTTCCTCTAATACCTTAGCAATATAATCGGTTAAATTGTTTATATTACTAAATGTACTCTGTTGCTCCTCCATAGATGCTTCGAGACCCAGGCTTAATTCCACATCGAACAGGTCTTCAGCTTTTTCCTCAATCGCAACAAGGAGATTGATTAAACCCAGGGAATCAAGTGCTCCGGATTTTCCAATAAGGATTGTTTCCGGAGATTTTGATATACGCTGCTTTACAGGGCGAAGTTGATTGACCTCATCAATTGCAGCGTCAATGACTTCTTTCGCTCGGTTGCGGCTCGATTGGTTCTGGATATTGGGCATTTCGGCTGTCTGTTTATCTTTGTTTTGTTGACATTCTGAATGAAGTGAAGAATCTAATAACAATACGTATCATCTGAAAGGCGAGATTCTCCGCATCACTTGGAATAACTATTTACTAATGAATCAATGTACTTGTGACCTTCTAAAAGACATTAAGGATCTATTGCTTTATTATCGCGAGAGGGGTTCAATACCCCGAAGCTTGCTTCGTTACGATTAGACAGTCGGAATATGGGTCCGAAGGATATTCCGGCAAGTCTGCTTTG
>Ga0208648_1000883_pt1 | contig 27505 bp, 18 predicted proteins | sample AntAceMetag02UKL_FD_184772 | JGI IMG/M metagenome (GOLD analysis project Ga0208648, IMG submission 184772) | Saline lake microbial communities from Ace Lake, Antarctica - Antarctic Ace Lake Metagenome 02UKL (SPAdes) (version 2) | ecosystem: Environmental > Aquatic > Non-marine Saline and...
AGGATAGACGACTCGATCAACTCAAATTGTTTGAATAAGCAACTACCACCTTCAGGTGGTTCATGTTTTAATCCGCTTTGAGCGGTTCACAATCTCAAGCCACCGGTTTTACCGGTGGTCTATGACTAAGCAATCCATGCCCGCATCAGACCATGCGGCCCTCTGTGGGAAGGCAAAACTGGCAATGCCCAAAACCTTCCCATGAGGGCCACAGGCCCGCCATGTTTTGCAGCATGGCAGGAGCATTTTTATTTTTCAAACAACATGGCCGCCGGTTTTGTTCTACTTGCCACAGCATTTTTTATACTTTTTTCCGCTTCCACATGGGCAGGGCTCATTACGCCCGACTTTGTTTTGGGCTTCAATGGGTCTCGGCCAGTTCAATAATATTTCTAGATCGGTAATGTCTTCCGGTTTATCCCCTTGTAATTCAATTGTGTATTTCCAGCCGTTTTTTTCAAAAATTTTTGCAACTTCGTTCATTCTTTCTTTTGTTTTTACATGAACAACAGCGGGATTCTTTTCAGTGCCTAATTTCACATTCTTTTTGCCATTAAATAGTTTTTCCATGTCTCACCATTAAAAAAAATATATGATTCATCTATTTTGGTAAAAGCCAATCCCAAACCATATCCATCTCAAAATATATAACAAAAAACATTTTTTATCAACATTCAAATAAACCGGTTAATTCACCAACAGTAGCACTTTAATGATATTTTACTGACCGAGAGATCTCTTATCTTAGTATTACCCTAATCGAGTCAAACTCGATTAGGCGTTATCTGTTATTCGTTATCTGCCAACAATTTTGAAAGATCCACAGGTAAAATTACACCTCGTCTACAGAAGAGATACAAAAATATCGGGTTAAAAATATTCTATTACCGAATAACAGATAACAGGCAACTCACAATTGTTCGTTTTTGCTCAATTGGGGTACTAATGTTATCCATGCTCCTCAACATAATAGAGCGTGGCGCCTACTGGTGAAAAGGAGAGAAAAAATATGCTCGCGATTGGAATCAAGAACAAGAGACCAAATCCCAAGTGAAAGGGCAGGTTTTTATAGAAAAACTTGAAACGCGTCTTAAAAGGATAAAGTCTCCTGGCGGGAACCAGATCCGTATTGTCCCAGGCGAGAAAAATTGCGGCAATTAACGAGGAGAAAATTGTGAAAAACGGGCCAAACGGGGTCAGCCAGCCAAGACCCATGATAAAGAGACTCAAAAGAACCGGCACTATGGTTCGGGGGATTTCCTGTTTGACCAAGTAAAAAAACCGCCTTAAGAAAGGCATTTTTTCCGGCTCTTTTTCCTGTCCGGATGCCAAGCGCTCGGTAATTATAGACATAGTGTCCATAATGATTACGCAAAAAAGGATTTGAGAGATAAGATAGGAAAAAACCGATGACAGCACCACGAGAAAAAGAGAAAGCATCCAGGAAAGAAGGTGCCATAGCCATAAAAGCCACCGGATTTCCGGTTTTGTCCAGATAAGATTTAATATCTCCCGGTGATATACAAGGATCAGGCTTGCGAAAAGGATTGTGATGATAATAACTGCAGCAAGCCTGATAAGCCCCAGCATCAAGAGTTTCGGCGTTTTGACTCCTATCCAAAACCCTCGTATGTTATAAGTGATACCGTCAAATAGTTTCATGTGGTTAAGAGCCTATCGTTTATCCGGCGTTGACTTCAATCTTACGAGACCGTCTAAATCGGACTTTTTACGAGTTCATCAATTTTAGGCGATGAAAGCCTCAACACACCATGGGCAAGCTTGGCATCAATTTTATTTTGTCCTGAAAAACCCGGTCCTTTGGGCCAGAATTCTTTACTTCACATCCTTGGCCAATTTCTCGAACTGCGCTTTGGTGATCGGTTTGCCATATGCCGCAAATTGTACTTTGGCGTTTTTATCATTTTTGACAGGCACCCATTTGTTTTCACCTGTCTTGTTCAAGTACACCCACTGCAGCTTATCCGGAACCACCGGAACCACGCCTTTCCACGGGACAACTTTCCCGTCTTTGAAATCCACGACAGTGACTTTATTACCCTTTGCCATCTCACGCACAGCTTTGTTCTGATGACATTGATTGCAGGATCGCCCTTGGGTGGATATGCTATGAGTGAAGTAGGGACAATATGCAATGAACTTCTTATTTTGATAAACAAGGGTCATGGCGCTTCCGGAAGTCACCTGCCCATTATAGTTAATTAATAACAACCAGTCGTTCATAGGGATAAAATTCCCTTTCTTGCCTGTCTTGAGTGCGGAGTCGAAATGACAATTATAGCAGGTCATGGTGTTGCTGACATGACAGGCCGAACAATGGAGTTTATCTCCGTGAGCGCTGTGACTGGGCGTCTCGCGGTCGAATTCGGGAGACTCGGTATTTTGATCAATATGGCATCCCTGGCAAGTGGCAGAAACACCGTTGGGCGATGGGTGCCTCATGGAGGGCTTGGCGCGGCCGTCGCCATGAACATCGCCTTGGTAATGACAATCAGCGCAGACAAACCCTGAAGCGATGTGAACATCCAGGTTGTCGGCGGCTTTACCGTACTTGAAGGTGAGTTTTGCACGGGTATGGCATTGCAAGCAGGTGTTCATATCTTTGGTCTTTTTTTGGGAAAAATGCATCGCAGTTCCGTCTTGCACGGCATGACACTTATCACAGCTTTTAACGTGGCACGTCTTGCAGCCCAGGTTGTTATAGGGGATGTTGGTTATGCTCATGAACCCGTTGGGTTCCTCGTACCAATACCGCATGCCGTTGCCGGTAAAATGCAAGCTTTGATTGTAGAAGGATAACAGACAGGGACATTCGGGTTCGGTTGAGTTAGATTCAGGGCACATCACCAACAATAAGACCAATGCGGACGCAACAGCCATCATTTGCTTCCCAATCCGTTTCATATTCATCTCCTTTGTTTCTGGGCTTTCCCATGGTTTGTGTGCGCCTCAAGACCAAGGCCACGGGTGTTGACAAAAGAGGCCGGAACGGGGCTCCCTCGAACGGCCCGTTTCTTTTAGCTGTATCAAATATCGTCTGTTTTACATATCATAATGAAGGTATGATTTAAAGCTTATATAAACGTTATCGACTTAAAGGTCAATACTTGATTTTGTTGTATTCAAGGGCAAATTGGTGTATTAAGGGATAGGTGATCTGAAGTATATGTGGGCGATGAAATCCTTTAATGAGGTTTAACCATTGACCGGACAGACAACCGGGGCGGCCAGGCTTCGGCAATTATTAGGATCTTCCGAATTTATAATCATGCCCTGCTGTTTTGACGGCATCAGTGCAAAACTCATTCAGCAGTGCGGTTATTCGCTGACTTTTATGAGCGGTTTTGCGGTTTCAGCCGCACGCCTGGGATTACCGGATACGGGACTTATCTCCTATGCCGAAATGTTGGATCAAGGTCGTAATATCTGTTCGGCGGTTGATATCCCGGTGATTGGAGACGGAGATACCGGCTACGGCAATACGGTAAATGTCAAGCGTACCGTTCACGGGTATATCCAGGCCGGATTCGCGGGCATTATGATTGAGGACCAGCGCAGCCCAAAACGCTGTGGCCACACCATAGGTAAAGAAGTGGTAGGGCGAGAAGACGCTCTCCTGAGACTGCGTGCTGTGATCGAGGCACGGGATGAAGCGCGTGATCGAGGAGAAGATATTGTAATTGTCGTGCGCACCGATGCACGGGATACGCACGGACTTTCCGAAGCCATTGAGAGAGCAAAGCTCTTTGTGGATATGGGAGCTGATATTATCTTTATTGAGTCCCCTCGTTCGGAAGAAGAAATGCATCGGATTTGCATTGAGGTTGGCGCCTGCCAGATGGCCAATATCCTTGAATATGGGAAAACGCCGGTATTACCGCCCGAGTTACTTAAGGAGATTGGATACAAAATTGCTGCGTATCCGTTAACGCTTCTGTCCTCGGCAGTTTTTGCCATGCGTGACGCTTTGCACTGTATCCGGGAGGGGAAACCTCCTGAACGGATACTTGATTTTACCGAGTTGCAGGCTGTGGTTGGGTTTCCGGAATATGATAACACCTTAAGACGTCTTGAAGGCAAGAAACCAGCAAAAGATCATTGATAGGCATTTATTTCTCGGAGGATTTTTGGCAGTTGGTGGTTTTTGGGCATAGACACACTCTGCACCTGTCATCACTGCACAGCTGACAAAAATAGCAATCCTTGCACGGATGCTTTTTGAGATGTTCCTGTTGTTTTTCAGGAACATAAACTTTTCCCTTTAAGCCGGGTACGGAAACAAATTGCATAATGAGACTCCGGTCGCAGTTAATTACCTTCTGATTCATGTCTTTAAAATAAGAATAGAATCGACAGGTTCAACCCCTCAAACAATACGAGGCTAATTTATTCCTAAAAACAAAAAGGGAACCTCTGTAAAGTTGTTTTAATGTTGTTTGTCTTCTTGAAAAAAGTGAGGAACTAATGCATTCAGAAAAATTACGAGTGGCATCCGGAGTCAGCCAACTGGACAACCTGCTTGGAGGGCTCCATATCGGAGATAACGTGATCTGGTATGACAATTCAGGCAGTCTGGCCTCGGTGTTTTGTCTGAACTTCATTCAAGCCTCCCAGGCACAAAACAGGCCGCTTATTTATGTCAGCTTTGACCGTTCTCCGAAAAACCTCTTGGAAAAGCTGGGGGTTTTGGCCCAAAACAATCAATTAATCATTCTGGATTGCTTTACTGCGGAAAAGGTTCGGGTTCCAAAGTTTTTCTCAATTTTTACAAGAATAACAAATCCAAGTGGCCCTGCCAAATTATCAGAGTGGATGAACCCCGGCAAACCGACAAGGTAATGGATGCCCTTTACGGAATTCATGGAACCCTGGTCGGTGAAGTTCGATTCGTTTTTGAAAGCCTGACCGGTATGCAGGAATTGTGGGGAGGCGAGCAGCATCTGATCAACTTTTATTCTCACTCCTGCCCCCGGCTGTACGAATTAAACACCGTTGCGTACTGGATCATCGAAAAGCGGGCCCACTCTCCCCGACTTAGAGCCCAGATCAATCAAATCGCCCAGGTTGCTATTGATCTATCCGTGAAAAGAGGCAAGACGTCATTAACCGTTCTAAAAGCTGAGAATCGCGAACTGGATACGATAAACAAATCTTTTAATTACTGGAGCAAAGATCTTAGAATTACGTTTGATTCAGAAAAGCGTTCAACCGAGTGGTTTGATCCGGGATTGCGTTTAAAAGAATTTCGTACCCGGCGCGGCCTTTCTCAAACAGAACTGGCAAAACTTGTCGGCGTAACTCCCAGCAGCATTTCCCAGGTGGAAAGCAACATTATCTATCCGTCTTTACCCGCACTTTTTAAGATGGCGGAAGTTCTGGCTGTTGAGTTAAGTTCTTTTTTTAAGGAATCCATTGATATGACCAGTCGGATGATTTTTCCTTCAGACGAAGCGGTGGAGATTAAGTTGCCGAATTTGCCGGAAGGAAATATTTATGCAAAGCTATTGATACCGGTGGATTTCAAGCCCAAAGCCGAACCTTATCTTCTTGAAATTCCGCCTAAAAAAACTCTGCCCTCTCACTTTTTTATCCATAAAGGACAGGAAATCGGATACTTGTTATCGGGCAAGCTGCAACTTAAACTGGAAAAGTCCTTATATACCGTCCGTTCCGGTGATGTGATTTATTTAACCTCTGAGATGCCCTCCCAGTGGAAGAATCCCGGACCGGGTACGGCTAAGTTGCTCTGGATCAAGATCAAATAACCCACAGATTCGGTCATATCTTCTGTTGTAATCTTTACAATGTTTTACTAAGATAATTGCATAAAGAGGGACAGATTACTTGAAATCATATGTGACGAAACAGGGGAAAACATTAGTGTGCATCACCCCGATTTTATTTTTACATTGAAAACCTGGTTCTCTGGGCCAGTATTTTTACTAGAAAGAAGTCTTTCGATTCCTGAGCGAAGCCAAACAAGTTGTTTGACCAATCTCTTTTTCTTTCAAAGCGGAAAACTTTTTGATGAACAATTATCACACAAGCCGTCATATTCTGAATTATAGGGAACTGAGAGAAGCAGGATGGGCTGTTTTAAAGACGGATTCGATAAGCTTGGTGTTTACGTTGCGGGACTCTTATATGATTGATGTTTTTGATCTCGATTCATCAGCGCATGTTGCATACCTTGATATTGATATTAGAAAGAAGATTATGCTCGGTGACGCCTTTGGCTCGCCCGCAATCGGTTTGCCGTTTACCAATCAATTTCGCAAAACATTTGGTAAGGACATTTTTCCATTTAAGGAGTTAAGATCTTACCATATTGTGGGATTTTTTGTTGAGAGGGCATACAGAAATAAAGGGGAGAAGCGTCTTTGGAATGTGGATGAAGTTTTGATGGCTATCGCTCTTGAGATTGCCTTTGAAGAAGGGGTTGAGATGTTCATCATTAAGCCGACCGGAGATAGATCCCGGTATTATCGCAAAAAATTCTTTGCAAGGATTCACCCAACCACTGAAAGTGATGTCATTTTGGGAATTAATTTGAGACGGGTCAGAAAAAAACTAAAACACATTGAACTTGATGAAATTAAAGGAAAAACCCAATTTTTCAGGGTAATCTGCCACCCGGATATATAATTGAACGTCTCGAAAATTCTTCAAGTTAATGAAAATATATAACAATCTTGAGGTTTGATCACTTGTCTTGAATATGGAATAATGGAATGGTGGAATACTGGATGGTTGGTTTTTAAAAGAATATCTGCAATTTTTTATTTTAATCAAAAGAATTCCTCGATGCTCTGCATCGGGGTTAATAAGATAAAAATTCATTTTGATACCTCGCAGCTCTGCTGCGGGGTAGTTCATTTGTCCACACAAATTTTACCATTAACCCAATATTGCATTATTCCACCATTCCACCATTCCAATCGGGGCGAAGCTGCTAAGTTTTCCCTAATCCTGAAAGACCCGGAAAAAATGCCACAACAGTAAAAAAAAAAACAATTTTATTTAAACGGCAGGACTTCACCGAGACATTTGTCGTACATTTTGCCCACTCCGTATTCGTTGCGTCTCATGAACTTTTCTTTGGCAGGTCCGATGATTTGCATTTCAGGATGTTTTGCCTGAACTTCCAAGGCGATGTGCATCTCCTTGGTGCATCCGGTGCTGAAGGTGGCGTCCTTGCCGACCCATTCCGGCGGAACCTTACTGTTCATGATCTGAAAGGCCTGAGCTATGTCATCATAGGTCTGAAATCGCCAGATATCGATGTGCCCGCTGCGCTGGACAATCTCCCACATGTACATCAAGTCATCGGCATCCATGCCGGGTTCGAAATATTCCGACGGATTAATGATGAACGTCATGGCAAACTGCTGTTTAAGATACTCGATTAAAACCGACATGATCTTTTTGGCCATTGAGATCCTGTCTGGAATAGAACCGATAATTCCGCTGTAAAAGACCACCGTCATTCCGTGCTTTTTGGCGTCCACCATACGGTCAATGATTTTCCTGGCTTTGTTTTCCAGATCCTTGTGGGAGAATTTAATTACGGCCGGATGTTTGGGTTTATAGGAGATAGAAACCGCCCCCTGATCGTCTGCGGAGATGTTAAAAATATCCTGGGTGAACTGAAAATGGCTATCAAAAAACCGACGTTTCTGGTCGTGACCTCGGGAAATAACCCCATCGACTTCTTTAAATATGCGGGCAAAGGTTGTGGATGCCAGCAATAGATTGAGGTTTTCGCGGGTTCCGTCGGATATGACGATAATATTATAATCACTTCTGAGTGTTTTGACCAGTTCGTTTTTGCGCATGTTTTTTTCCTGAAGGAACAAAGCGCCTTCAAGCTCTCGGCGCAGGACCTCGTCTTCCTGGGCATCTTCGAAGTCGACCTTGCTAAACAGAGGCCCAGCCTTGAAAGCGATGATGATTTTATGACCCAGCTTGGCCAGGTAATTAATAATGGCCAGATCGACCACAAATTCTCCGGCTTCATCGGCCAGCCATAGGATCTTTTTGGTGCCAACTTCGCGCGATTGATCGTCCGGGCTCTGAATGCCCAGAAATCGAGACAGGGGCTCGATTCCGTTGCCGGTTAACGGACGGTTGAACATGTGCAGAAAATCTTTTTCCGTGTACGATATCGATTCATACGATTCCCACTGTGAGCTTTCCACCGCCAGTGAAAACAGCCGTTTTAATTCCAGATCTTCAACCAATGCTTTGAGTTGCGTCAGACTCGATAGCGAGTTCGTTAAATCCGTACAGTCGAAATAATTCAATGCCTTTTGAAATTCTTCTGAGTTTAGGATCCGGCTGACTCGACGATTTCGTATGCCTTTTTCGATAATGTAGGGGTCTTCAATCTGGGTATGATTCAAAAATATCCGTATCAGACGCTTTTCTATTCGCGAAGGTATCATAATTTCATCGCGGGTTTCATGCCGATGCTTGATTTTGATAAGGGCTTTTAAATAGTTTTTTTCGTTTTGATCTTTAATCTGCCGGTCGATCAGTTTCAGTATCCGATCCAAAACCTCTTGGTATTTACTTTGAATGAAATCAGATTCTTTTCTGCTCATAATCGCCGCAAACATTCGGTCTGAGCAGGGATAGTAACGTTCATCGTCTTCGGTATAGACCGTGAACTGAACCTGCTCCGGAGCGGCGGCCTGCTCCGGGTGGGTGAAGTGATCGAGATGGTTCTCGATAAAGAATGCCGTGAACCACGCGTCCATTTCGGGATCCAGCCCCGGTTGATAAGGTTTCTCGGAGCTTGGTTCCTGAGAATATTTGGAATTACCATCGTGAGCTTTCATGGGGCCTTCCTTTTTTGAGAGTGGGTTGATTGAATCGTTACCGCTTGCTTTTGTATCAACACATGCCATTAAAGGCAATCTATAGCAGATTTCGAAAAGAAATCAAGCGGGTTAAGACCTTCACAGGAATTCTAATTTTAGCAATTAACTGGAACCGTCAGCACTGTTAAAGATCAATTTAGACGGTCTCGTAAAAAGTCCAACTTCTGTGTTGTGCTTCATTTCGCAATCATTCAACGTACGAAAAGTACGCCTCATGATTACAAAATTTGCAACGCCTTTTTATCCCGAGAGATTTATTCGGGGGAATTTGAATTTTTTACAAAACCGTCTAAATCGGACTTTTTACGAGTTTATCAAGAAATAATATAGAAATCAATGTTGTCAAATTTAATTTATAAAACTTTTCTTGAATTACTAATTAAATTGTATATAATAAAGTAATTATAAAATTACGGAGGCAAATCTCATGGAAAATGACAAAAAAAATCAACAATAAAATTTTTCTTACCCTTGGCATCAACATCTGATTTAAAAGGGAAGCAATCCGTGCGAGCGACTTTCAGGCTGACGGGAGGATGCATAGATGCTATCAGCATCGTGGCTGCTCAATTGGGTATCAAACAAAAATCTCTTTTCGATCATTTGGCTGAAGATATTCAAAGTCTAGAATCCATAGCCCGTGAAATTAAAAATAAAAAATTAAAAAAACATAACCGTACCCAAAAAACCTTCGTGATTAGTCGAAGGTCTTTGTCTTCCCTTGACGAGATATCTAAGCTGTTCAATGCGCCCAGAGATGCTTTGGTTGAGCACTCGATTCAAAGACTACTGCCGATCATTAATAAGGAACGGGAAAAACATGAAAAACGGAAAGTATTTCTTGCCAGGATAAACAACCATTTCAAGGAAGGAGAAAAAATACTGAGTGATATAAAAAAACAACTGGGGGATGATGATCCGATTATTAATAAATTTGAAATGGTAATGTCCGGTTATGAAACTGCGAAAAACAATATAAAAACATTTATTGACAGGGGAAAAAGTATCGAAGACTTCGAGGCTGATACCATGAGTTATTAAGTTGATATTTTGGAAGTGTAACTTCTTAATAAGTTGGGGTATATTGATTGATGATATTTACCCGCCCACTGATAATAAAATGTAATGTGTTTCACAACCACTATATTAACGATAATGGCGATAATCGACACTGTATTTATTGGCCTTATAGGAAAACTTGCGCACCGTTGTTTTAAGTAGTTCTGCCGCTAACGTAATATTTCCCCGCGTATTTTTAAGTGCGTCGATGACCATCTCTTTTTCGAGGGTTGCCACAGCATCTTCCAGGGATAAAACCGGCAATGTATCCGATTCCGTACCGGTTTGTAATGTGGGCGGGAGATGGTAGCTATGGATGACCCCTTCTTCACACAAAAGCACCGCCCGTTCGATGCAGTTTTCAAGTTCTCTGACGTTTCCCGGCCAATGATAATCCATGAGCATATCTATTGCAGGTGTGGAAAACCGCCGGATAGTTTTATGATTCTCGCTGGCATATTTTTCCAGAAAATGATCGACCAAAAGCAGAATATCGGTCTTGCGTTCTCTTAAGGGCGGCATGTAAATTGGAAAGACATTCAGGCGATAATAGAGATCATGCCTGAAAGTATCTTCTTCAACAGCCTGTTCCAGATTTTTATTGGTAGCGGTTATAACGCGAACATCCGTTTTAATGGTCTGGCATCCCCCAACCCGTTCAAATTCTTTCTCCTGCAAGATGCGCAAAAGCTTTACCTGAACCTCTATACCCACCGATCCTATCTCGTCTAAAAATATGGTGCCTTTATTGGCCATTTCGAATTTGCCCAGTTTTTGCTTTATGGCACCTGTAAAAGAGCCTTTTTCATGCCCAAACAACTCGCTTTCAATAAGATTATCCGGCAATGCCGCACAATTTACTTTAACAAAAGGTCCCTTTGATCGGAGACTGTTGTAATGTATGGAGTTGGCAACAAGTTCTTTGCCGGTACCGCTTTCTCCGCGAATAAGCACCGTAGCGTTGCTTTTGGAAACCTGAGAAATCATTTGATAGACTTCGCGCATTTTATTGCTGTTGCCGATAATATCGGTAATACGATATCGATTTTCCAGTTCGTTTCTAAGTTTTATATTTTCTTTTCTTAAATGCTCTTTTTCCAGACGGATGGTTTCCAGGTTGATAACATGTCGCGCAACCATTGTTGCAACGACAGACATAAGCTTTTTACCATCCTTCAGGGAATATGATTCGTCAAAAGGCATGTCAAAGCTCAATGCTCCGATAACCTGGCTGCCTTTTTTTACCGGCACACAAATAAAGGATAGTTCCTGATTCTGCTTGGTCTTTCTGGAATCTGTCCGATTAAGAAAAAGCGGCTCCTGGCTAATTTTGGGTATGGTGACAGCCTTACCGGTCTCAATGACCCGGCCGGTAATACCTTCACCTAATTTATATTTTCCTTTTTGCATGGCGCTTTTGGAAAGCCCATGGGCAACCTCTATGCTTATCTCGTTGCTCAAAGGGTGTAGAATTGTTATGGTTCCCCGCAGCATGTTCATTAAACTGGATAGAATGTCCAGAACCATATATAAAGATTTTTTAAGGTCCAGGTGCTCATTTAGTGCTTCACTGACCTCATAAAGCAGGGTAACGTCTTCAATTTTTTTCATGATCTAAATTTCCGTGCATTTTCCCCATGGGCTTGTTTGCGTTATCAAAAATAAATACATTAGTACCTAAGTTATAAATTTTGTGCTTTTTATGGCAAAAATTTTTAATCAGTATAATTTCTTTATTGTGAATAATTGAATATTTTCAATCCCTTTTTGTTCCGGCTTGTCCGGGTTAGGTTATGGGCATATACTTTTCTATTTCATACTGGCTCACATGGGTCCGATACATATCCCACTCGATCTTTTTATTTTCCACGAACTTGTTGAAAATATGTTCACCCAGGGCTTCTCTCACCACTTCTGATTTTTCAACCTCAAGAAGGGCTTCATAAAGGTTATCCGGAAGGGTAAAAATACCTCTTTGCTTTCTATTTTTTGCTGACATTTTATAGATATCCTCTTCAATAGGATCCGGGAGTTCATATTCATTCTCAATTCCTTTAAGACCGGCTGCCAGCATAACCGCAAAAGCAAGATAAGGATTACAGGCCGGATCCGGAGCGCGGAACTCTATGCGGGTGGCCACCTCCTTACCGGGTTTGTACATGGGAACCCGAATCATGGCCGAACGGTTGCGGCGGGCCCAGGAAATATAGACAGGGGCTTCGTAACCGGGCACCAGCCGTTTATAGGAGTTGACCCACTGATTGGTCACGGCGATGATTTCCCGCGCATGTTTCATGATTCCGGCAATATACCCCTTGGCCATTTTTGACAAATGGTATGGATCATTTCCGTCAAAGAAAAGATTTTTGTCTCCCGCAAACAAGGACTGATGCACATGCATGCCGCTTCCGTTCTCGCCAAAGATCGGTTTGGGCATGAATGTGGCATAATACCCATGCTGCCGGGCGATTTCCTTGACCACGATTCGATAGGTCATGGTTTTGTCGGCCATGCTGAGTGCATCGTCAAACCGTAAGTCGATCTCATGCTGGCTTGGTGCTACCTCATGATGGCTATATTCCACGATTATGCCCATATCCTGCAAAGCGAAAATCGTTTCCCGCCTTAAGTTGCAAGCCATATCCAGAGGAAGGCTGTCAAAATATCCTCCGGTATCAATCCCTTCAGGCTTTTCTTTGCTTTTAAAATAGAAATATTCGAGTTCAGGGCCCACATAAAAGGTGTATCCTTTTTCTTCTATTTTCCTTAAAAGTCTTTTAAGCACATATCGGGGATCTCCTTCATACGGTGTATGATCCGGATTGACGATGTCACAGAACATCCGGGCCACAGGTCTTTCCTCGGGTCGCCATGGCAGCAACCTGAAGGTGGCAGGATCCGGCAGGGCCACCATATCGCTTTCTTCGATACGCGCAAAACCTTCAATAGAAGATCCGTCAAATCCCATGCCCTCACTCATTCCCATTTCAAGTTCGGATTGAGTGATTGCAAAACTCTTTAGCATACCCAGCACATCCGTGAACCAGAACTGAATAAAACTGACATTTTTTTCTTTGACGATTTTCAAAACATCTTCTTTGTTTTTACACGTGGCACGGCTCATTTAAATACCTCTCTGTTGTTATTTGATATCCGCATGATAATTCTGCAGCGACTTCACAGTGGCCTGTCCTTTTCTTCGCCGGGCAATGCCTCTGGCAGCTGCTGTGGCTGCGGCGGTTGTTGTAATATTAAGAACCTTATATTTTATTGCCGCCTTTCGGATATAGGAATCGTCCTCCTTACTTTCTTTTCCGCTGGGTGTATTGACCACCAGATTAATCTCTCCGTTTTTAATTGCATCCACAATGTCGGGCCTGCCGTATCCTAACTTATTGATGGGTTCGGAATCTATGCCGTGCTCAGCCAGAAAACCATGTGTCCCTTTTGTGGCCCGGATTTTAAAACCGAGTTCCTGGAAAAGCCTGGCCGGTTCAAGGGCGCTGGGTTTGTCCCGGTTTGCTAAGGTGATCAGGACGGTTCCCTCAATGGGCAGTGTCATCTGGGTGGCCTCTTGGGATTTGAAAAAAGCCATGCCAAAGGAATCCGCCAACCCCAGTACTTCGCCCGTTGAACGCATCTCCGGTCCCAGGAGCGGATCCACCTCGGGTAACATATTGAAAGGAAACACCGCCTCTTTTACACCGAAATGAGGTATAGATTTCTTCTCAAGGCCCAGATCCGAGAGTTTTTTACCCAACATAATCTGGGTGGCCAGCCGGGCCATGGATATATTGCAGACCTTTGAAACAATGGGTACCGTGCGCGAGGCCCTTGGGTTGGCTTCCAGGATATACACGGTATCCCTAACAACAGCGTACTGTATATTCATCAGGCCGACTACATTAAGCTCCACGGCAATTTTTCGGGTGTATTCATTGATGGTTTCTATGTGCTTGGGCGGGATGCTGATGGGCGGGATCACGCATGCGGAGTCTCCGGAATGTACGCCGGCAAGTTCGATATGCTCCATCACCGCAGGGACAAAAGCATCGGTGCCGTCGGCAATGGCGTCTGCTTCAGCCTCGATGGCATTTTCCAGGAACTTGTCGATTAGAATCGGCCGTTCCGGAGAGACTTCTACGGCCACAGCCACATAGTGCAACAGCATTTCTTCATCCAGAATAATTTCCATGGCACGCCCCCCTAAAACATAAGAAGGACGGACCATCAGAGGATACCCGATCTTTTTGGCGATGTCGAGCGCTTCTTCTTCTGTGCCGGCCATACCGGATTCCGGTTGAGGAATTCCCAATTTGCGCATCAACTTACGGAATCGGTCCCGGTCCTCTGAAAGATCGATGGTTTCCGGGGACGTACCCAGGATGTTAACCCCTGCTTCGGCCAGCTCATGGGCAATGTTCAGCGGCGTCTGGCCACCGAACTGGACAATAACCCCTTCCGGTTTTTCCTTTTCATAAATGCTCAGGACATCTTCCACAGTCAGAGGCTCAAAATAAAGCTTGTCGGATGTGTCGTAATCCGTGGAAACCGTTTCGGGATTGCAGTTCACCATGATGGATTCGTATCCCGCCTCACGGATGGCAAATGCCGCGTGCACGCAACAATAATCAAACTCAATCCCCTGACCGATACGGTTCGGTCCTCCGCCGAGAACCATAATTTTTTTGCGTTCACTCACTTCTACCTTGTCGGAAGCATTATAGGTTGAAAAATAATAGGCCGCATTTTCCACTCCGCTGACCGGAACCGGCTCCCAGGCTTCGACCATGCCCAGGGAAGTGCGTTTTTTACGAACATCTTTTTCACGAACATCAAGAAGATGGGCCAGATATTTATCCGCAAAACCGTCTTTTTTGGCCTGAATGAGCAAATCATCGGGAGGGATTCGTCCCTTGTGTGTCAGGATCTGTTCTTCAAGTTCCACCAGTTCCTTCATTTGTTCGATAAACCAGGGCTTGATATGGGTGATATGGTATAGTGTTTCAATATCGACGTCTTTACGCAATGCCTCATACATAATAAACTGTCGTTCGCTGGTAGGAGTTCCCAGCATACTCAACAATTCGTCTTTGGTTTTTTTATTAAAATCTTTTGCAAAACCCAGGCCGTAACGGTCAATTTCGAGGGAGCGAATCGATTTCTGAAAGGCTTCCTTGTAATTTTTGCCGATACTCATAACTTCGCCAACCGCACGCATCTGGGTCCCAAGTTTATCTTCGACGCCTTGGAATTTTTCAAAGGCCCATCGGGCGAATTTAACCACAACGTAATCGCCGGATGGGGTGTATTTTTCTAAGGTTCCATCCCGCCAGTAAGGGATTTCATCCATGGTCAACCCTCCGGCCAGAAGGGAGGACACAAATGCAATGGGAAAGCCGGTTGCCTTGGAGGCCAGAGCCGACGAGCGGGAAGTTCGCGGATTAATCTCAATGACCACCACCTTGCCGGTCTTGGGATCATGGGCAAACTGAATGTTGGTTCCGCCAACAACCTCAATGGCTTCCACAATGTCGTAAGAATATTTCTGAAGCCGTTTTTGAAGATCCGGATCGATCGTTAGCATGGGCGCAGTGCAATAGGAATCGCCGGTATGGATGCCCATGGCATCAACATTTTCAATAAAACAGACGGTGATCATCTGATTTTTAGCGTCGCGGACAACTTCCAGCTCAAGTTCTTCCCAGCCCAGTACCGATTCTTCGACCAAAACCTGGTTTACAAGACTTGCGGAGAGACCCCGTGAGGTTATTGTTCGAAGCTCTTCAACATTATACACCAGACCTCCGCCCGTACCGCCCATGGTGTATGCCGGACGAAGGACAACGGGATATCCCAATTCTTCTGCGACCTTTTCCGCATCTTCCACACAGTTAACCGCCTGGCTTTTCGGCATTTCAATTCCCAGCCGATCCATGGTTTCCTTGAATGCCGTCCGGTCTTCTCCTCGTTCGATGGCATCGATAGTTACACCGATGACCCGGACACCGTATTTTTCAAGCACACCGGTTTTCGCAAGCTCGGATGACAGGTTCAAACCGGATTGTCCGCCCAAATTCGGCAGCAACGCATCCGGCCGTTCGGCCGCGATAATATCCGTTAGGGTTCGCAGGTTGAGTGGTTCAATATAGGTTACATCGGCCATGCCCGGATCCGTCATAATGGTTGCCGGATTAGAATTTACCAGTACGATTTCGTAGCCAAGACTGCGCAAGGCTTTGCATGCCTGGGTGCCTGAATAATCGAATTCACATGCCTGGCCGATGATAATGGGACCTGATCCGATAATTAAAACTTTATGAATATCTTCTCGTTTGGGCATAAAACTTCTCCTTAAAAATAACTGCTTGCATCCCAGCAGTGAGTGCATAATTTTTCTTTTGGCAGACCGATGGCTTTTACAAGATTTTCCAGTTTTTGATATTTTAACGATGTAAGTTTCAACCGTTGCCTGATTTTTTCAACCATTGCCTTGTTTTTTTCTGAATCTGACCTTGCATATTCATCTAAAAATTTATCATCTGTATCCTCGAGTTCCCTTATGGCTTTTCGTCCTGCAAGATCCAGTGTCGATCGAGAGGTTGAAAAATTGAGAAACTCGCAAGGATAGATCAAGGCGGGGCATGCGGGGCGCATATGAACCTCGGATGCACCGTAGTCGAATAATATTTGTGAATGATCCTGTAATTGAGTGCCCCTGACGATTGAATCTTCACAAAAAAGAATCTTTTTTCCGTCAATCATTTCTCTGATGGGAATCAGTTTCATTTTGGCGACAAGATCTCTTATGCTCTGATCCTGAGGCATAAAGCTTCTCGGCCAGGTGGGGGTATATTTAACAAACGGTCTGATATATGGGATTTTTTTTTCATTGGCGTAACCGATTGCATGGCCGGTGCCTGAATCCGGAATTCCGGCAACAAAATCGATTTTATAATCATCCTCTTTTCCCAGAGCCGAACCGCATCGGTATCGAACAAATTCTACATTAATTCCTTCATAGTTTGAGGCTGGATACCCATAGTATACCCACAGGAAAGCACAAATCTGCATTTTTTCCCCGGGCTTTTTTTTCTGTTCACATCCATCCGCTGTCATAAAAACAATTTCACCCGGGCCAAGATATTTATAAATCTCAAAACCCAGGTTAGGAAATGCACAGGTTTCCGAAGATGCGGCATAAGCCCCTTCTTTTTTGCCGATAATGACCGGCGTTCTCCCTAATTTATCCCGGGCGGCATAAATTCCTTTTTCCGTCAAAAGGAGCATAGAGCAAGAACCTTTAATGGCTTCCTGAGCATTTTGGATGCCGTCTTCAAAAGAATCTTCCTCGCAGATTAATGTTGCCACAATTTCTGTTGGACTTAAGTCTCCACCGCTTGTTTCTGAAAAATGAATTTTCTTTTGAAAAGCTTTTTTTGCAAGCTCCCGAATATTATTTATTTTTCCAACGGTAACGATACCAAATCTTCCCAGGTGAGATCCGAAGATCAACGGCTGAGCATCGTGATCGCTGATAACTCCAATACCGATGTTACCCGAAAAGTCGGGAAGATCCGCCTCGAATTTGGATCTGAAATAATTATTCTCAATATTATGAATGGACCGTGAGAATCCCTTAGAGTTTTTTGTGGCAAGACCTCCTCGTTTTGTTCCCAGATGAGAATGATAGTCTGTTCCAAAAAACAGATCCTTTACACAGTCTTCTTTAGAAACAACACCAAAAAATCCTCCCATGAATGATTCCTTCCTGTAAAAATTAGTTCGAAAAAAACATCATCACAGTCGCTATAGTTGTTCTGGAAAAAATATTCAACAGTTAAGTCATGCTAATTTATTATAGACCATATTTAATCGGTATATTTTACAAAAAATCGAAAAACAGCCGTCGAACTTAACCTAATCAGCCTGCTGAACACTCTATACGCTATTAGTATATATTCGGGGGACCCGTGCAGGGGCTTAACGGACGGGATGAATCATTTCAAAGGCATGCAATATGTTGATGGACCGGTGTGCAGTCGGGCCCATGCCGGGGGGAAAACTATCCGACCTTGGGGTTGTGAAAAAACGGCTCGGTTTAGGTGTTACTAAAAGATTGCAGCTCCTCGCAGCTCTACCTTTGGCGAGATGGAAAATGCGCTTTTAATTCTGGCTCAATGGGCAAGCTGCGAACTTGGTGTATGCCATTGCGGTCCATGGGTATTCAGGAAAGACGGACGTTGCTGATTATTGACGGTTTCGTAAAAAGCCCAACTTCTGCGTTGTGCTGCATTTCGTAATAATTCAACGTACGAAAAGTACGCCTCATGATTACAAAATTTGCACGCCTTGAATTTGAACTTTTTACGAAACCGTCTGAATCGGACTTTTTACGAGTTCATCATTATTCATGGAGCGGTTTAATTAAAAAAACTCCCGGATTCCTCATTTATCTGAGTGCACAAATATTTACCCATGAAGAATTCCCCGGCAGTTTACAGTCCCAGAATAACCAGCCGTCAACGGCATTACGGGTTATTGTAACTGCAGCTGCCGACGGCGATAAGAATTTCTTTCCGTTTATCATCAAAGCACCGTCACAAACTTCGGCATAGTAGCAATACCCTTTGTATTTACAGCGGAATTCTGTTCCATTGGGAAATGCAACCCCATCGACAACCCATGACACGTCGCCGATTATATTTTGGGAACTTTTTGGGTGAATCCGGTCCATTTTAAAGGAGGGTTCCGATACTATACTGTGACTCATTTTTTTAGAGAATTGTTGCGAAGAAATTTCATCACGCAGGTCGAAATCGGTTTTAATAGTTTCCATAGCTTCCCCCTTAAAGTTTAAGCATGAGCATACGGCTGCATTAATGGATAAAGGGATGTAAGAATCTAAAACACATATGCATTATTAGCACAGATTAATTTATACTTCAACAATTAAGTTAAACTTAAATTTCAATGTGGCTTGATGCGGATTTTAGGCGATGGCAGAAGTCTGAGCAGCTGGTGTTAGCAGTTTGTTGAGGGGTCAGCTGATGTGAAAAAAACGGGTAATTTTTATAGCGAATCGGTGAAAATGAAATTTCCGGATTTGATGGAAGGTCGCTTTGATTAGAGAATATGTAAAGAACCGGAAAAATAAAAATCCGAGCCCAAAGGACCCGGATTTGGTTTATTCCTGAAAGGGGGTATCCTTCTTTAACCGAATTAAACCCCTATAAAAATAAAGAGTTGAGTAGGATAAGGATCAAACAAGACCCTGATCCAGCATGGCATTCACCACCTTTGTAAATCCGGCGATATTCGCACCTGCCATATAATTTCCGGATACACCGTACTCGGCAGACGCATCCAGACAGGTTTGGTGGATGTTTTTCATGATCATTTTGAGGCGGCGGTCCACTTCATCCGCGGGCCAGTTCAACCGCATGCTGTTCTGGGCCATTTCCAGGCCGGACACGGCTACCCCACCGGCATTGGATGCCTTGCCGGGAGCATACAGAATTTTGTTATCCAAAAAAATGTTGATGGCTTCCGGGGTGCTCGGCATGTTGGCCCCTTCGCAAACCAAGTGAACACCGTTTTTCATCAGGTTTGCCGAATCTGTTGCGTTGACTTCATTCTCGGTGGCACTGGGAAAGGCGCAGTCTGCTTTATGGTTCCACAACGGATTATAATCTAAAGAAGTATCCGCTTCTGTGTAAACGGCTTCGGAATACTTATCAATATACTCACTCATTCTGCCGCGTTTGATATTTTTCAGCCGTTTCACATGGGCGAGTTTGTCACTGTCGATACCCTCTTCATCATAAATATAGCCGGAAGAATCGGAAAGCGTAACCACCTTACCGCCAAACTCAATAATTTTTTCCACGGTGTACTGGGCTACATTGCCGGAACCCGATACCAGGCAGGTTTTGCCTTCAAGCGTTTGGTTTTGAGTTGCCAACATTTCAGAGGCAAAATAAACACTGCCGTAGCCGGTTGCTTCCGGACGAATAAGACTTCCGCCCCAGCCCAGACTTTTACCGGTCAAAACACCGGTGAATTCGTTGCTCAATTTCTTATACATTCCAAAAAGATATCCGATTTCTCTGGCGCCCACGCCGATATCCCCTGCCGGGACATCCGTATCCGGACCGATATGGCGAAAAAGCTCGGTCATGAAACTCTGGCAGAACCGCATCACCTCGTTATCAGATTTTCCTTTGGGATCAAAATCCGATCCACCTTTGCCTCCCCCCATGGAGAGGGTGGTCAGTGCATTTTTAAATACCTGTTCAAAAGCCAAAAACTTCAGGATGCTCAAGTTAACCGATGGATGAAAACGCAAACCACCCTTGTAAGGTCCGATGGCGCTGTTCATTTGGATTCTAAATGCACGGTTGACATGGACTTGTCCCTGATCATCCATCCAGGGAACTCGAAACATAATCACGCGTTCAGGCTCGGTAATTCTTTCCAATACAGCATGTTGACGGTATTGTGGATTTCGGTCCAAAACAGGTTGAACTGATTCAAGTACCTCTTCCACAGCCTGATGAAATTCCTTTTCGCCCGGATCTCTGTTCTTTATCAAATTCAAAATGTCCGTCATATACAACCTCCTGTCAATTTAAAAGTTAGTTCGCTTCGCCCCGCCTGCCATTGCAAGGCACGAGCGGGCAGGTCACAATTGGAATAATGGAACAATGGAATACTGGAATAATGGGTTCTGGGCCTCCGGTTCTGAGAATCTAAGGCTCACAGAGAAAATGGAAAGGTGGATTATTGTAAGATTCACCTTGACAGAGGATTAAATAATCAAATTGCATTATTTTAAAATCAACATTCCAATATTCCATCATTCCAACATTCTATACACGAATTAAATTGTTAAACTTCAAACTCCTACTGTTTTCAATAACTTGTATAAATTCCAAGGCATTTAATTATAAACCATCACACATTGAGATTTTTTGCCGTCAATTTTAAGGGTAAAAAATTTATCCAGTCTAATATGCCGTAAATAAGTGGTTTCCTGGATGACAGGCTGTGAACCTGCCCATTCCCAGTCAAAATAATCGTCCGAGCCTTCAGTAACCGTAATGTAATGAATGCCCAGAGACGTTATATTTTGAAAAAAATGCGATCCCTGGGAAGGATCAGCCTTTAATTTTTCATTTCTAAGTTCAATCATGGCGCCTACACCTGAAATATTGCGCCATTGCACCGGTATTCCAAGCCATCTGTCGGCGGATCCCCACCGTCCGGGGCCAACCAGAAGATAAGGGCGTTTTTCTTTAAGCAAGCCCGCATTTAATTTATCAATTTCTTCTGCTATTTTTATCGTAGCTTTGGGTTGAAAATCATCCGGCTTAACATACACGATATCTGCCATTTTTTCATTTTTTCCATTTCCAAGGGCCTGTTTGGAAAGGCAAAAGGCTTTTTCAATTTCTTGACGGGTAATTTGAACCTCAAACCTTTCTCCACCCGCAACCATGGGTCGCATTTGAAGAAAAAAGAAATCGCTCTTCTTTTTTTTATCGGAACTTAAGTTTACCGAAAATTCAATTTCTACCGGACATCCCATGCCCTTTCGCCCCAATTCGATCAGGTCTGTCAATAAATCAGGTAACGGAAATATATTGTACTTGAGTACCTGAGAAAAAGTTAAAATCTTGGGTCCGGGCATATAGCCTGTATCACGAATACGATGTTCTTCCGGAACATACGTACTGGCAAGTGTTTTTACAGGATACTCCGCTTCAGCATCGTCAATCTCCCTTTTTTCCAGGTTTGAATATTTCAGAAAGTTAAGTTCATCGGGGTAGTTTTTAATCTTTAAGGCATAAAAAAAACGCTGGGCGTTCGCCAGGATATCATCAATCATGGAAAACTGGGGCATAACACTTGGATATTTTGGAGAAAAACGCACCGTTCTGCCGCCTTCCACAACGGTCCTGCCCAATCCCAGAGCAATATGGGCAATTCCCTCTTCGGGTTTCATTTTGGAAACCGGATAAAAATTATGAGACTGGACCACTCCGGAAATGGCCGGGTAAAAATAATCTCCATATTCTTCTCCGGTCAGTTGCTGGATGATAACCGCCATAGCCTCTTCCTGAGGCTGGTTTGATGTGCTTCGGGAAAATGCCTTGGCATCTTCATAATAGGTGGACGCATACACCAGTTTTATGGCGGTAATAAGATGGTGTAGACGCTGGGAAAGTTGGGAATGGTTATTAGGAATCATATAGGTTTCATAAATTCCGGCATAGGGCTGGAACTGCGCATCTTCAAGCAAACTCGAAGAACGCACTGACAGGGGATATGTCACTTGGGCCAGGTAAGCTTCCAATTTTTTTACCAGCCATTGGGGCATCTGTGCCTGTAAAAATACGTTGGTAACTTCTTCGGTTGTATAATTTTGGGTGGCAAAATGCTTTAGGTTGTTCTGTGAGATAAAAGATTCAAAGCCGTCCGTACTCACAACCAGAGTTTTTGGAATTTCAATGTTAATTTGTGGATAACTCTCGAAAATTCTCGGATTCTGATAGAGCAGAGCGGACATAAAGGCCAAGCTCCGGGCCTTACCCCCCAACGAACCCTGGCCGATTTTAACAAAGTCCATAACATCCGCGTCAAAATTATGGCTGTTGAATTGAGCGACCACGCCTTTTTGACGCCACTTCCGCAACTCATGGACATTGGCGATAATATAATTCCTCATATCATGGGCGCTTGCAAAATCAGAGGCTTTGACTTCACGGAACTTGGAAGCAAGGGGGATTTCCGAACGAGACATAATCCAGTTGGAAAAATGATTGCGCTTGGCATGATAACAAATCGATTCATCCGGTATCTTAGCAACCTTTTCCTCAAGATCACGAAGGTCGGACGCCCTACCAATTTCCGTGTCGTCCGCCATGCGGAAAACAAAATCTCCGAATCCTAAATGGTTCAGAAAAAAATCGTGTAGCTCTGCAAGAAGGTTTGGAGAATTCTTGTCCAGAAAAACAGACGGAATTAAATCTGCTTTTGTCTTATTGGAAGATTTTGAACTCATCAAGAGAAGGGGAAGATCAGGGATTTCCTTTTTTATTTTTGACAGTAACAAAAACCCTGCATCATCGAGCAGCCTTCCATTTTTAGGGATGCGGGTATCTGATATAATGCCGAACAGAAATGACCGGAACTTTTGGCACAGTTCCATGGCTTCTTCATAGTTCTCCGCCAACAGGATTTTGGGCCTGGCCCGCATGGTGAGCAGCCGGTGTTCTTCGTTGAGACCGGCTCCAAGGACAGCCTGGGTTTGTTTTACAATTTCTTTGTAAATCATGGGTAGAAAAGAAGAGTAGTAGACCGGGGAATCCTCAACCAGAATCAGTACCCGGACCATTGCCTTCCGGGTGTCGTTTTCAACATTCATGCGATCTTCCACGTTTTTAACCAACGCGAGCAAAAGATCGGAATTGCCGGACCAGATAAAACTTTTGTCAATCCCTTTACAATCCTTGCTTTTCGGAAACGGATAAATACCGATGGGGCTGTGAGCCAGTAGAATAACCGGGAGACTCGGGTTGAGTTTCTTAATCTCCAGGCCCAATGAAAAGGCATCCATGTCATCGACATGGGGCATGGTTAGCACCATATCGAATTTTTTTTTATCCAAGTGAGACAGCGCTTCTCTAGCTGAAGACACCCTCGTTACCCTGGGGGGGAGGCTAAGGTTTAACCCACTGTATTCATTTATAATTCTTGATGCCGGACTGCCATCCTCTTCCATTATGAACACATCATAAGGACTGGAAACAAATAAGATTTCACGCACCTTGATTGACATCAACTCGTGAAAAACTTTTAAGTGTGAATAAAATTCACCGGGTATTTGACTGTATTCTTGAATCATCCTTTGTCCCGATTTTAAGATTGTTGATCAGGATGGCAGCGGGAGATAAGTGATCCCAAGGCCGGGGTGAAACCACCAGAGATGTTTTTAAACGGTCTCTGGTGGGTATTGTAATGCCATTTACATATTTTTTCAAGAATCGATTATCTGGAGAGCTTCCTCCCGATAAGCGTCCATTACATACGGCGTACCTGTGACTTTGGCACACTCTTCGGTCAGTGAGAATATGTCATTTCGACTGATGTATTTGACGGCCCAGTTTCTGGATCCAGCCATTATTTGTTGAAGTCCGACCTTGATTTTATCCACCACGCTGAAAATGCCGACGGCACCCAAAGGAAGACGTTCGGCTTCCGAACCGTATTTTTCTTTTAAAACTTCATAATTCATAAATATTTCTTCTTTGTTAGATCCAAATCTCGAAACTGTGGTCGGAAGACCACCGTCTTCTCCTCGCAACCACTTTTCAGTGTTTTTACCCACCATGCCCGGGATCATTAACGCGCGGCCCATGCATACGGCCTTACAGTACGGTGCACCTAAAGCCAGTGCTTTGAAAACATGATCCTCGGAAGAGAACCCACCGGCAAATGCGATGTCCGGGACCGGTTTTCCCCGTTGAGCCAGTCGTTCACATAGCTCATAGGCCATGGAGTGGAGGTAGATGGAGGGAATGCCCCACTCGGTCATCATTCTCCAGGGGCTCATTCCGGTCCCTCCCGGAGCACCGTCAATGGTCAAAAGATCAATATTGGCATCGCTGGACCAGCGTATGGCCATGGCCAGTTCTCTCATGGGGTAGGCGCCTGTTTTCAATGTGATACGTTTGGCGCCGAGCTTTCGAATTCTTTCCACTTCATTCATAAAGCCTTCCTGGTCAATGAATCCGAGACGCGAATGCCGCTCAAATTGCTTCAGGGGACCCGCCTTAAAAGCAGCCTGGAAAGCTGGTTGCTCCGGGTCCGGCGTAACAATGTAGCCCCGTTTTTTTAATTCCAGCGCCCGGTCCAGAGAGTTTACCTTAATTTCACCACCGATACACTTGGCGCCTTGCCCCCATTTCAGCTCGATGGTTTCGACGCCAAACTTATCAATGACGTATTCCGCAACTCCGTTGCGGGTATCCTCAACGTTCATCTGTACAAGAATATCCCCGTAACCTTCATGATAGCGACGATATTCTGTTATACGGCGGTCCATCTCCGGAGATTTTGTAACCTTGCCGTTTTTGTCGAGTTCCAACTCAGGATCAATCCCGCATACATTTTCTCCACACACCAGGGTGATACCGCTGATTGCAGCTCCTATTGCAAAGTGTTCCCAATTTCTGCGGGCAATATCCGTACTGCCGAGTGCTCCGGTGAAAATAGGTACTTTCATTTTCACTTTGTCGGTGACACCGAAAGATGTTTCCGTATTCACGGCCGGGAATGTCGCCTTATCCGGATCAGGGTCTATTCCTTTTGCCCCCATTGCGTAGCCCATAATATTAAGGTGAGAGTAGTCAATCGGGTAGTCCTTGTCGGCACCGGCGGTGATGCTCCCGAAAGGCTCCGGATAAAGGAGCTCACGGCCACGAAATGTGGCCCTGAACAAATCGCAATTGCCCTTGCATCCATCGATGCATCGGCTGCAGATACCGGATTGGGGCGCAACGTCTCGAGATCGGTTTTTTGTTTGTAATGCTTCATTGGCATTTGGTCGATGTAAGTTCAAAACTGTTCTCCTTTCACAATTTAAATTCTAAATAAAAAAAAGCGTCTGCCTGGTTAAGGAAAAGACGCCTTTGTCTTTTATCGTTGAAAAAAATCCACACGCCTTTGTGTGTAATTTTATTCATACTAATTTTAAAATTATATAATTAGCTATGCTAATATAATTTGTCAAGTAATGTTTGACTCATTTTATAATATTTCTCAAAGGGTTCATGCCGAGGTCAATACAGACTGCCGAATACGTTATTGTCGATATTTATCCTGTCAATTCTGGCATGAACCAGGGTGTTTTTGAGATTATCATCACCGGTTACATGAACCGGTATATAGTTTGATGATATTCCCTTAAGCAAACCCGTGGATTTGTCCCTTTTGTCTTCAATTAGGATTTCAACCGGTTTCCCTGTAAACTGTTTGTAAAAATTTATTTTTTTTACGTGGCCCAGACTGCGCATTTTCTTACAGCGGGCTTTGATGGTTTTTGAATCCACCTGTTGTGGATAACTGCTGGCCGGTGTACCCTTTCGAGCTGAAAACGGGAAAACATGCAGATAAGTGACAGGCAATTCATGGATTAGTGAATACGTATTTTCAAAAGCCTTTTCGGTTTCACCGGGAAAGCCGATTAACGTATCCACACCGATGGCAGCATCAGGAAGCAATTCGTTAATTTTTACAATCTGATTCCTGAAAAGCGAACGGGTATAGGGCCGGTGCATTTTTTTTAAGATAAGATCATCCCCGCTTTGCAGAGGAAGATGAAAGTGATGACAAAAAATCTCTGCTTTTGCCACAATCTGTATTAAATCATCCGTAAGCTCGTGGGGTTCTATGGAACTGAGTCGCAAACGGTCGATAGGATGGGTATCACCAATCCGTTGTAACAGCTCTGTTAAACCGGTTTTTGGAGAAAGATCCAATCCATAGGCGCCCAGATGTACGCCGGTGAGGACAACTTCGTGGTATCCGGCCTGCTTGAGCTGTGTTATATTTTCTAATACGTTTTTAATCGGCATACTGCGGCTGCGTCCCCGCGCATAGGGGACAATACAGTATGTGCAGAAACTGTCACAGCCGTCCTGAATTTTTAAAAACGGCCGGGTTCTGTTCCCCGAGGGCGCTGCAGAAGTCGGTTCGAAATTGTGTTCAGAAAATATGCTTTGCCGGATCAGGTGAGGGTAGGGGGCTTCTTGTTTTGACAAGACCATGTCAGGTATTTTAAATTTATCCGCGTGACCGATGATATGGTGAATGCCGTCTATTTTATCGATTTCATCAGGCTCGGTCTGGGCATAACAACCGGTTACAATAATACGTGCTCCGGGATTGGATCGTATGGCCTGTCGCACCGCCTGCCGTGACTGCATGGATGCTTTTTGTGTTACCGTACAGGTGTTGATAATGCACAGATCCGCTTTTTCTTCAGGGTGTACCGGATGCCATCCGGAGTTTTTCAGTTGATGGGCCATGGCATCCGACTCGGATTGATTGACTTTACAGCCCAGTGTGGTGATCGTAAACTTGGGGAAATGATTCTGTATACTTGATACCGGATTCGAGCTCACCTTTTTTTTTCGTTTTTTTATCAATTTTTATGCAATACTCAGATAATAACAGATTTTATATACACTGGTAATATGTCTTTTATCAATAGAAAAAGCTAGCAACTACAGGGTAAATGAAGTGGACCCCAAGTCAAGTACAATTTTTTCTTAAATTAAGGTGCGCTTCTTTTTGTTTTTAACCGAATTGCTCATGCTGCCTTTTTGGCAACTTCCTTTCCCCAATACATCTCAGCAGGTGTTTTTCCTGAGAACGACTGATGGGGTCGTTCAAAGTTGTAAAACTCAAAATATTCTTTCAACCCAGTAATCAATTCCTTTACTGTTTCAAACTCTTCGAGAAATATCTTTTCGTAC
>Ga0208648_1000884_pt1 | contig 27489 bp, 21 predicted proteins | sample AntAceMetag02UKL_FD_184772 | JGI IMG/M metagenome (GOLD analysis project Ga0208648, IMG submission 184772) | Saline lake microbial communities from Ace Lake, Antarctica - Antarctic Ace Lake Metagenome 02UKL (SPAdes) (version 2) | ecosystem: Environmental > Aquatic > Non-marine Saline and...
CTTTGGCAAGCCGGACGATTATCCAATAATGCTATCGGTGAGTATTTCGGTTTAACTTATTCTTCCGTCAGTAGGTGTGTGAAGGTAATTACTGATAGGCTGTCATCTGATCGTGACTTCAAGGACCGATATTATTGGCTAAAATCACAATTCAAGCTTTGACCCCAGATTTTTGTATTTTTGTTGAGTAGAAGTAATGAATGTCACAGCTTTTGTCATAGCGATGTCACAGTTCCGTGTCACAGCTTGTCATAGCTCCGATAAAACATAGCGGCGCGTTGGGTCGGTCGGTCCCACTCCCGAGTCCTTTATTAAATTTTTATCTAATAAATCTTTTAAATCACGTTGCAGACTGCGTCTGTTCACGTCAGGACAAAGTTTTTCAAAAGCTTGTATTGTAAGGTTTCCATGGGTCAACAAAAATTCTATAGCCTTGCCTTGCCGCTCATTCAAGTGATACTTTTGCACCAGAACATCTCTACGAATCACCTGTTCGCCACGTTCTTTGACCTCAATCATTTGAGTTTCCAAACCAATGATGAAATAATCCAGCCATCCGGTCATATCCATGTCATTTTCACGAACGCTTTGGATGGTTTTGTAGAAAGTGGACCTGTCACGATCATAATATTCACTAATGGTGAACAGTCGTTTGAAATCATATCCGGCCTTGTAAAGACATAGGGTTGACAACAGCCGTGATGTTCGACCATTACCGTCAAGGAACGGATGAATATGAACCATCTGGAACTGGGCAATACCACTGACTAAAACCGGATGAATCTCAAGATCCGAATTCAGCCATTTTACCATTTGGGACATCATGACAGGTATTTCAACAGCAGATGGCGGAGTATAAATCACCTCTCCTGTTTTAGAATTGGCCACATAATTTTGTATCCGTCGGTAGGCCCCTGGATCAGCTTTTCCCCCTCGAACGCCTTGTACCAGTTTTCGATGGATTTCACGAATCATTCCTTCGGTAATCGGATCGCCACTATCCAGACATTCAGATACAAACTCAAAGGCAGTCCTATAATTTAACAATTCTCGTGTATCATCCGGGTCGGCCTCAGGTACGACTTCGCCTTTCCATAAACGTTGCGCCTGATCAAGTGTCAGCCGGGTTCCTTCGATATGGGTGGTATGATGCGCTTCTTTAATCAGCGCCTGATTCCCCATATCCCTTACCCATTCATCGGAAAGCCTTGCGGCCTCCAGAAATCCCCGGGCCCGCTCGATCTGCGTGATAGCAGACGTCATTCGGTTGGTGATAATGAATTTTGAATTGAATTCAGTCATACCTTGCCTCCATCAATTACAGCCCCTGCATCTTTCAAAATAGCAATGATTTCCGGTTTTAATCAGCCGGGGCGGCTCATGAACCTCCAGAACGACCCCGCGATCCACATTCACCGGAACACGGGCAGATAACACCACTTCAGGAATAAACCGGTTGTCGCTTTGAGGAAGAAAGATCTGAAAAAGGGAATCTGACGAGTACTATTGAACTTTCTGAAGGTGAGACCATGCTCCATCCTCCTCTGGACGATTCCAGTCAGAAAGAGCTGCCTCGCTTAAGAGAGCTGTTTCACTGACAATTTCCGATTTCTCATCAAGAATCGTAACTATCGCTCGGCAAGGCGAACTCAGGCGAACAGGTTTCTGAAGGCGAACTGTCCCATTTTTTTCGATAATTGCTTCTACGGCTGTAAGCATAGCTTCTTCCTCCTTATAATTAATATATTTTTACCATCCAAAAAAGACTATTGCAACGAAATTATCCTCGTTAGCATTTCAATATCCAAGCCGTGTCCGAAAAAAGGTTTTTCATTCCGCAATATGGAATGACCTTATGTTATGAATCTTTTAAAAAATATTCAATTTTTATCAAGGCCCCTGTAATGCTTTATGGGCCGGATTATAGCATGATTAAGCCAAGAAAGAATAGCGAAGAGATTAGGTGTAATACATAAGGACAGTATCGAACCATTTAGAAAAAATGGCAGAGCTGCCAAATTTTCTAAATGCCGATTTATCGAAATGCGAATATGGGGGACAATCCTCCTTCATATATTGACATTTCGAATACGATCTATTCTAAAAATAGACATGCCATAAAGGAAAACAAATTAAGTTTATTGGAAAGTAAGTAATCAACACATCAAGGATGTCCCATAAAGTCCCCTTGCATTATTGATAATAAATTCAAGCATCTTTCTGAATAATTATATTAAATTGATTTATACATTAAAATGATATATAGTATTTTGAATTATTTTTGATCTGATTTTGACGTGAAAAAAGGATGATCAGTTGACAAGCCATTCTATTACAGAAAAATAAAGCCCCGTTTTTTCATTAAAATGAAAGACGGGGCTTTTTTTGCTTCGCAGCCCTGGATCGGGAACCTCGAACTGAATGAAAAAGAACCTGTCAGCCCTCTTTTCTGCGATGTAAGCATATAAATGCCCCGTAAGTTCTGATAAAAAGGATTTATTATGTCTGATATTGTATCTGTTGAAACAATTGCCGGTAAAATATATCTAATCCGTGTAACAAAAGTAATGCTGGACAGAGACCTGTCTGAACTTTATGGGGTAGAAACAAAACAACTCAAAAGAGCGGTTAGAAGAAACATTGATCGCTTTCCTTCTGATTTTATGTTTGAACTTACAAAAGATGAGTTAGAGAATTGGAGGCGCCAAATTGGCACCTCCAATAGTGATAAAATGGGATTGAGATATAAACCCATGGCCTTTACCGAACAGGGTGTAGCCATGCTTTCAAGTGTTCTCAACAGCAAAAGGGCTATTCAAGTAAATATACAAATAATAAGAACATTTACAAAACTTCGACAAGTCTTATCAGACAATAAAGAGTTCAGAAAAGAGTTCGAAGAGTTAAAACAAATAAATGATGAAAGGTTTCAGATTGTTTTTGAGACGTTGGATCAATTAATAAACATTGAAAATAAGCCAAAGAAAAAAATCGGCTTTACAGTAAAAGAAAAGCTCAATTCTTATGGCAATCGAAAAAGAAAATAGTTTGGTCAGTACAAAAAAATATTTAACTATTATCTTACTGATGATACAAACTTATGAACTGAGGAGCATTATATAAACAGCCTTGGAGTAACAAACTCTTACGTAACACGAATGCTGTCAATAGTGTTAAAATCGGATATCGATGACATTGTTTTTGGGTTATGAACGTTCTGCACGAGTGTCCCGTTACTCACACTAATGTGTTGATCAAGATGTGACACCGAATCTACTCCAAGTTGGATCCGGGAAAGAAGTAAAAATGCCAAAAATATATGATAATATTGAAAACAAATTAAAAGAAGGTCTTAACAAGACTCTTGAAAAAGCCAAAAGAGCTGATTTTTGTATCGGGTATTTCAATCTACGCGGCTGGAGGCAGCTTTATAAACAAGTTGAGAATCTATCCGGGGGTTATCTGCCGGAAGAATGTGAGGATGATACTAAATATCATTGCCGTATTCTTATTGGGATGCAGAGACAGCCGATTCAGGTCCTTGAAGACAATTTCAGCACAGACGAAAGAAATGTTTTAGACAACGCCAAAGCCTTAGAGTTTAAAAAGAAACTTGCACAAGAGCTCCGGGAGCAATTAATAATCGGAACACCCAACAATGAAGATGAGAAGGCATTACGAAATCTGTCTGATCAGATTAAAACAGGGAAAGTTGTTGTTAAGCTCCACCTCGCCCACCCACTTCACGCAAAATTATATCTGTCTATCAGAGAAGACTATAACAGTCCAGTCATAGGCTTTGTGGGCAGCAGTAACCTTACTTTTTCAGGCATTTCTAACCAGGGCGAATTAAATGTAGATGTAGTTGAGCAGGACGCCGCGAATAAATTGGCTATATGGTTTCAGGACAGGTGGAAAAACCGCTGGTCAATTGACATTTCAAAAGAACTAACAGAGATACTGGATAATAGCTGGGCAGGTGAAAGAGAAATTCCGCCATATTACATATACCTGAAAATCGCATATCATCTTGCCAGTGAAGCTCGATCCGGGATGACTGAATTTTCATTGTCAAAAAGATTCCAGAAAGAACTATTTCCATACCAGGCAAGCGCAGTAAAAGTAGCGGCTCATCATTTACATAAAAGGGGCGGCGTGATAATCGGCGATGTTGTAGGGCTTGGCAAAACTATAACAGCAACCGCCCTGGCAAAAATCTTTGAAGACGACTTTTTTCTGGAAACACTTATAATATGTCCCAAAAATCTGGTAACAATGTGGGAAGACTACGCACATAAGTATCAACTTCGAGCAAAGGTGATGTCTATAACGCAGGTGCAGAATAAACTTGGAAATGAACGCAGATTCCGCCTGGTAATACTGGATGAAAGCCACAATCTTCGAAATCGTGAAGGCAAAAGATACAGAGCGCTCCAGGAGTACATTCAGCTTAATGACAGCAAGGTTATACTTTTAACCGCCACACCTTATAATAAATCATATCTGGACTTGGGTAATCAGTTGCGCCTTTTTATTGATGAAGAAGAAAATCTTGGAGTATGTCCTGAACAGTTTATCAAAAGCATTGGGGGAAGGATTGAGTTTTCAGCACAATACCAAACAAATGAAAACACTATTGGCGCATTTGATAAAAGTAATTTCTCTGACGACTGGAACGAGCTTATGAGATTATTCCTGGTCCGCAGAACACGAAGCTTCATAAAAAACAACTATGCAAAGACTGATGAAAATGGAAAACCCTACCTTCTTTTTCCGGATGGCTCCAGACAGTATTTCCCTGAGAGAATACCAAAACGGATTGATTTCAGTTTTAAACAAAAAGACAAAAATGACCAGTACGCCAGGCTTTACTCAAAAAATGTAATTGAACTTATAGATAAAATGCGATTCCCGCGTTATGGATTGGGGCAGGATAATTACATAAAAGATAAACCCGAAGAACAACTCGAATCCCATGAAATAACGATAATAGAAAATCTAAGCCGCGCGGGCATTCAGCTAAAAGGATTCGCGAGGACAAACCTTTTCAAGAGGCTGGAAAGCAGCGGATACGCTTTTATGCTGTCTGTGAGCAGGCAGATATTGAGAAACTGTCTGTTTATTTATGCGATTGAAAACAACAAGCCTCTGCCGGTGGGAAAACAGGAAACAGCAATTATTGATGATTACCTTTTTTCTGATTCAGATGATGGGTTGGAGATCGGGGTAATGGATACGGAAAAAAAATATCAGGAGAGCGCCGGGAAATTTTATCAGGATCTGATTAAAAAACATAAAAAACAATATGACTGGATAAGAAGTGCATTCTTCACTAAAACTTTAAAGGAAGACCTGAATAATGACAATAAGCTGCTTCTTGAAATAGTTAATATGAATAAAAAATGGGAGGCTGAAAAAGACCGTAAATTAGCTTCACTCGAGACGCTGTGCAATGTAACACACCCTGATGAAAAAATACTGATATTTACTCAATATTCAGACACGGCTGATTATCTATATGAAAATCTTAAAAATAAAATTAACAGCTTTGCCCATGTAACCGGTGATTCAGAAAATCCAACATCTTTGGCCTATCGTTTCAGTCCGAAAAGCAATGAGAAAACAAATGAAATATCAAAAAAAGATGAGCTTCGTGTGCTTGTATCAACAGATGTCCTCAGCGAAGGGCAAAACCTGCAGGATGCACATATCGTAGTAAATTATGATCTGCCATGGGCTATTATCAGACTTATTCAAAGAGCAGGCCGTATTGACAGAATCGGTCAGAAGTCAAACAAAATATATTGTTATTCATTTTTGCCGGAAGACGGCATTGAAGATATTATCAATCTGAGAAACAGGCTGCAGCACCGCATAAGAGAAAACGCCGAAACAATTGGCGCCGATGAAGTCTTTTTTGAAGGCGACCCGGTTAACATAAGAGACCTGTATAATGAAAAGGCCGGATTACTCGATGAAGAAGATGACAATGAAGTTGACCTTGCCTCTTATGCCTATCAGATATGGAAAAATGCGGTCGATGAAAACCCCAAATTAAACAAGATAATCCCGGACCTTTCAGATGTTATTTATTCTTCAAGAAAACCGGTTGACGAAGACTATAAGCCCGGAGCGATAGTGTATTCAAGGACAGCCCGTAACAATGATATTTTAACCTGGATAGATACAGAAAAGAAGATTGTAACTCAATCGCAATTTGCAATATTAAAAGCGCTAAAATGTGGACCCGAAGAAAAACCCATGCCAAAAATGGAATGTCACCACGATATTGTCACCGCTGCAATAAAACATATTAAAAACATCGAAGACAGGATTGGGGGGCAGTTAGGAAAGAAAAACGGCGCAAGATACCGCACATATATGCGGCTTTTCCGGTATATTGAAGAGTATAAAGACACTTTATTTGTAACTGATGAATTAAAAAAATCTGTTGATGATATTTATCATTATAACTTGCGGGAGTATGCCAGAGAAACGCTTAACCGGCAGTTAAAAATGGGCATATCTGATGGAGACCTTTGCCAGCTTGTTGTTTCTTTGCGGGATGAAGGAAAACTCAGTTTGAAAAATGAAGAGGAAGAAGAAACATACAAAGAACCCAGGATAATCTGTTCCATGGGAATTGTTAATAATGAATAAAATAAAATTCGCAAAATATATAAAAGGGTTTGATTTTAAAGGGCTGTTTATTGACCTTGGCTGGAATAACTACAGCGGTCAAATTCCTGTAACAGTTGATGAAGTTACTTTTAAGATAAGAGGGATTGCAGAAAAGCGAGGGTTCGTAATTGTATTATGTCCTCCTTCCGCCATTGGAAATATACCGCTTAGCAAAACAAGGAAAAAGATTGAACATGTTTTCAGCAGATTTCATAAGGAGCATCTGATTATTTATGAAGATGCCGCAAAAACAAAACAGGTATGGCAGTTTGTTGTTCAGGAGCCTGACAAACCAAGAAAAACAAGAGAAATTCAATATTCAAAAGAACAGGACCCGGAAATACTTTATCAAAGGGCAAGAGGATTGCTTTTTACTCTTGATGAAGAGGAAAACATCACACTTGTTGATGTAATTGCCCGGTTCAAAGAAAACTTTGCTCAAAATACAGAACAGGTAACAAAAAAGTTTTATACAGAATTTAAGAAACACCACAATGCTTTCCTGGATTTTATTTCCGGTATTGATGACATGATAGCAGATAAAGAAAACAAGAAAAAACAATGGTATTCCTCTTTAATGCTGAACAGGTTGATGTTCTGCTACTTTATTCAAAAAAGGGGATACCTTGATAATAATATTCATTATCTGCATGACAAGCTTAAAGAGGTAAAATCAAAAGCGGGAAAAAATAAGTTTTACAGCTTTTACCGGGATTTTTTACTTGAGTTGTTTCATAAGGGGCTTGGACAGCCAGAGAAGAAAAGAGATCTGTCTGTTGATCTTGGCAATATTCCCTATCTAAACGGCGGGCTCTTTGATGTTCATGAGCTGGAAAGACAGTTTGATAAAATCCAGATAAAAGATGAAGCCTTGAAAGGATATTTAATTTCTTTGATCAGTGGAACTGGCATCTTGACACCCGCGTGGAGGCAAGCGGTAAAGATATAAATCCTGATGTTATCGGCTATATCTTTGAAAAGTATATTAATGACCGCTCCGCTATGGGGGCATATTATACAAAGGGAGATATCACCGACTATATCGGCAAAAACACAATTATCCCCTTTCTTTTTGACAAAGTAAAAAAAGAATATCCAAAGGCTTTTAAGGCAGACGATTTTATCTGGTCTTTTCTGCAAGCAAGCGGCGATACCTACATATATGACGCTGTTAAAAAAGGCGTGCCGCAGGATGGAAATTTATTTGATGATTTACCCGAAGAGGTCAAGGCGGGATTTTTGCCTGAGCTTGGAAAAGAGGTGGTTAAAGATTCATCTGCAAAACATCTCTGGGAAATAAGAAAGTGCTGGAATAAAAAAGCGCCCGAAGAAATAGCCCTGCCTACCGAAATCTACCGGGAAGTGATTGAGCGCAGAAAAAGGTATGCGGAAATAAAATTGAAAATTGAAAAAGGCAAAATAACAGAGATAAACGATTTTATCACATACAATCTGAATATCCGGCAGTTTGCGCAGGATATTATGGAAAACAGCGATGACCCGGATTTTATCCGGCAGTTTTTCAAAGCAATTAAATCTGTCACTATACTTGACCCTACCTGCGGTTCCGGTGCTTTTCTATTTGCCGCTATGAATATTCTTGAGCCGCTCTATGAAACCTGTATTGAAAGAATGGAGCAGTTTACAGCGGAAGAACCAAGAAAATACAAGTTCTTTCATGAGGTTCTGGCTGAGGTAAACAGTGAAGAGCACCCCAATCTTGGCTATTACATATATAAAACAATTATTCTCAATAATCTTTACGGCGTTGATATTATGCACGAGGCAGTTGAAATCGCCAAACTGCGCCTTTTCCTGAAAATGGTTGGAGCGGTTGATATCAATATGCGCAAACCAAATTACGGCCTGGAGCCGCTGCCGGATGTGGACTTTAACATTCGTGCCGGGAATACCCTGGTCGGGTTTGCTTCTGAGGATGATTTTAAAAAGGCTGTGCATGAAAAAGACCTGCTTTTTGCAAAAAATATTATTTCGGATTTTGAAGACGAGTTTGCTATAATTGCAAAAGCATTTAAATTTTTTCAGGGTAGGCAATTGACGGGCAAGGGTGGAGAAACTCATAAAGAAGCAAAAATTGAGCTTCAGAAACGGTTGGATGGACTTAATGAAAAGCTAAATAAATATCTTGCATCTACGTACGGGATTGATAAGGAAAGGGGAAAAAAGAAATATACTAAATGGCTGGAGTCCCATCAGCCCTTTCACTGGCTTGCGGAGTTTTATGAGATTATCAACGGTAACGGCGGGTTTGATGTGGTTATTGGGAATCCGCCGTACATTGTATATACACCTAAAAAAGTTGATTACACCTTGGAGAATTTTAAAACTTACCAATGTAAAAATTTATATGCTTATGTTGTTGAAAGAGGAATAGGAATCAGTAAAAATCAAAATGTTGGATTTATTATTCCATCTGCTGCTTTCGGTACAAAAACAACACAATCTATTCGTGAATTGGTAATGAAGGACGAACAATCCACATACATCTCCTTTCTCTCTGGAGATGCTCACCCAGCCACTTTGTTTGAGGGAGTTAACTTAAGGTTATCCATTATTATAAAAAATAGTTTTAATAAAAGAAAAACCGTTTTGTATTCCACTAAATATCTAAAATGGTATGCAGAAGAAAGAGACGAATTATTTAATGAAAAACTGATATACAGAGCATCAGATGAATTTGTGCAGTCTACTTTTCCTAAAGTTTACAATAAAATAAGTGGATTAGTTTTACGAAAGATGTTGGAATATAAAAAATCAATGCCTGAAAAGTACTCTTATCGCCAGAATAATAATATTATTTACTACCATAATGCCCCTGTCTTTTTTATAAGAGCAATGAACTTTGTCCCAGCATATGAAAGTGCCACTTCAAATGAGCCGAGCTCAAACCATTTTAAAACTATTTATCTTCAGTCAAAATTTGACTCTGAATTATTGTTGAGTGTTTTCAATAGCTCTATATTTTTTTATTGGTTTACAAACTACTCAGCTAATAGAGATTTAACATCATTTGATATAAATGGTTTTCCTTTAATATGCACTGCTAATAAAAAAGTCGCAAATATTCCAAAACTAAATAGGTCGCTAATGGATGATTTGAAAAAGCATTCAGTGATGCGTGAATACCAATATACAACAGGAAAAGTACGATACCAAGAATTTTACATGAGAAAATCCAAACCCATCATCGACCAAATCGACTGCCTCCTCGCCCAACACTACGGCTTCACCGAAGAAGAACTCGATTTCATCATCAACTACGACATCAAATACCGCATGGGCAAAAAACTTGATGCGTATATAGAATGCGCTGCCGGTAAAGAAAACATTAAAACCAGGGAATAATAATCATAATGGCAGAAAGTCAAAGCATAGAATACAAAAAATCCTGGAGAGATGAATATCTGAAATGGATCTGCGGTTTTGCCAATGCCCAGGGCGGCAGTATTTTCATTGGAAAGGATGATGACGGCAATGTGGTTGGCATTAAGAATGCAAAGAAGCTCCTTGAAGACATACCTAATAAAGTACGTGACATCCTGGGAATTATTATCGAAGTAAATTCGCATATACAGGGCGGAAAAACATTTCTTGAAATTATCGTTGAACCTTATCTCTACCCCATAAGTTATAAAGGCCGCTATCATTTTCGCAGCGGCAGCACCAAGCAGGAGCTGAAAGGAGCTGCGCTGGATCGTTTTCTTCTCCAGAAACAGGGGCACACCTGGGACAGTATCCCGATGCCCAAGGTAAGCTTAAGAGATTTGTCCAAACCGGCTATCCGTCAGTTTCGGGAATTGGCCACGCAAAGCGGACGTTTGAATTCGGCTGACCTGCGCGAGACCGATGCCGGCCTGATAGAAAAATTAAATCTAACCGAAGGCAACTATCTCAAACGGGCGGCGCTGGTGCTTTTTCATAAAGAGCCGGAGCGCTTTTTCAGCGGCGCCTTTGTGAAAATCGGGTATTTCCGCTCCCAGTCGGATTTGGTGTATCATGACGAAGTGCATGGGGATTTATTTACTCAAGTGGCCGGGACGATGGATTTGCTGATGACGAAATACTTTAAGGCTGCCATTTCCTACGAAGGCATTCAGCGCATTGAACGCTTCCCCGTTCCCAGCGCTGCCTTGCGCGAAGCTGTGTTGAATGCGCTGGTACATCGGGACTACGCAATACACGCACCTGTGCAGATTCGGGTGTACGATGACTGTTTAAAAATATGGAACCCTGCGGTACTGCCAGAGGGCTGGACGCTGAAAAGCTTGCTCGGCGAGCATTCCTCACGACCTTTTAATCCCTATGTAGCAAACACATTTTTTCGTGCCGGCGAGATTGAAGCCTGGGGACGCGGTATCCAACACATGTTTGCGGCCTGTCGGTCGGCTGATGCGCCCGAGCCGCAAATTCGCTACAACCCCAACGATTTATGGCTGGAATTTCCGTTTTCACCTGCCTACCGTGCAGTAATTGGCAGTAACGGATCGGTAAAAAACGCTGGTGAAAGGTTGGATGAAAGGTTGGATGAAAAGTTGGATGAAAAGTTGGGAAAAAGAAGGGCTACCATTATCAGACTCATGATAAAAAATCCGAATATCACTGTAACCGAAGTGGGTAAAAACCTTGGTATTAGCCGAACGGCAGCTGATAAAAATATACAGATTTTAAAAAAGAATGGCTGGGTCCGCCGCATTGGCCCTGCCAAAGGCGGACAATGGGAAGTGATTAAGCAGGATTAATATGGAATATTTTGGAAATAAAGGAATTGTCAACCTTCATAAAACAGCATTTTTCTGCTCCCGGAAATGTCCGGCTGACATTATCCTCAAGAGTCTTGACTGGGCCAAAAGCAAAAAAGATAAAGGTGAATGTGTTATATCATGTTTTCACAGCCGGATAGAAAAAGATGTTTTTGACATATTAATAAAAGGAACCCAGCCTCTTATACTGGTATTGGCAAGGGGAATGAAGAAAAGGTGGCCGAAAGAAATCAAAAAAGCTGTGGAACAGGAAAGGCTGTTAGTAATAAGCCCATTTGATGATACAGTAACACGTATCACCCAGGAAACAGCAAATAAAAGAAATGAAATAATGGTTGATATCGCAGATGAAGTATTCCTGGCTTATGCCACCAAAGACGGGAATTTAGATGAATTATTAAAAGGAATGCCTTTGGGGACATCCTTGACAAATTGGACAAAACGGCGGGTGTAAATTCGAGGGAGTTATGGATCGCAACAACACAAACTCAATGAGGGAATTAGTATAATTAGTCAAGAATGTCCCCAAAGGCCGCTGGTGATGCAGGTCGTTAGCACCAAATTCAAGTTAAGAGGAAATGAGAATGGAACTTGTTACTCAGCATAGAATTTTTTATTCAAACAAAGAACTCGTTCCGTTAGGTGAGATTGCTGAATCCTTAATTGCACTTGAAAGTATTATTAAACAAACTCCGCATGTGCTTGAAAATATCTTTCCAGGAACCAATATAATATCCGTAAATGTATTTATAGACGAGTTAAAATCAGGAAGTATCTACGAAGATATAGTTGTTAAGTTCATTTTTGGCTCCCAGCGACGCTTAGACGAATTTATTAATTCAACTAGAAAAATACTCGGAATGGAACATTTAATCAATAAGCCTAAGCTATTTTCTGCTATTGTCCTTTCCATTGTTTTAATAGGTGGAATCAACACACTGAAAAAAAATGTTTTTTCGAATCCTGAAGATATTAAAAAATTAGAAATACATAATAAAGTAACTGTTACTTATGGGGCCAGCTTGGCTCAAATGTCACCAGAAGAATTCAAGGTACTAATTGAAAACAGTATCAAAGACAAAGATAAAATTACTAAAAACTCTATAAAGCTACTTCTGCCAGCCAAAAGAGATCGCGAAGCCAGTATTTCATTCGATGAAACACCCGATTTAACTATGACTCCAGGGATAATTGAAGCAATGCCAAGTTTTGCAAAAGAAGAGGAACCAGAAGAAACTCTTGAAGACTACAAAAACATTGAAATCGTTATCCGTGCTACGGATCTTGACAGCCAGAAAAGAGGTTGGGCTGCTGTTGTACCTTCTGTTCACAAAAAACGAACAAGACTGCAACTTGATCCAACCATTAACCCAGAAACATTAATGACTAAAAATAAAATAGTTGGAGACGTTACAATCGTTTTCACATACGACGAAAATGAGAACAAGATACCAAAGATCATATACTTAAGAAAACTGTTAAAATAAAAGCGCTAACAAAGTTGCTCAAGCGGACAGGAGCTACATCTTCGCGAAATTATAGTTCGCGGCCTCCCGCTTAGCACGGTTATGTGTTCAAAAAAATTATCTATTATGAGGTATTGAAATGACATCAAAAGGTGAAATCAAGAGCGAAAAGATTTTAATTAAAGACATTTTTAAAATGTGGTTTCGTATTCCTGAATACCAACGTCCATATGTCTGGGGGTATGAGGAAATAAATGACTTGTTAGACGATCTAACTTTTGCACAGCAGGAAAAGCCTGATTCAGAGTATTTCTTTGGCTCCATTGTTTTCCAATCTACACCTGCTACCACAGATCTTGAACAAAAGTTTCCTGAAAATGATATTCTTGATGGTCAGCAACGCATGACAACCCTGCTCCTATTGTTGGCTGTCATTCGAGATTTGAAAGATGACCGTAAAACAAAGGAAAAATGCCAAGAGTACATTTATCAAGAAGCTGATGGGTATGAAGAAATCCCTGAGCGTACTCGCCTAGTTTTCAGCAGAGGAGGGGGTACTGTTCAAAAATTCTTTGATGAGTACATAAAGACTATCGGTAAAACCAATGACGCGGAGGGTCTGGCAAAGACTGCCGAAAAAAGCGCTGATCTGACTGTCCAGAACATGGCTAAGGGAGTCTTGGAAATTCATAAGTTTTTTAAAAATAATGGGGCGATTAAACCTGATGCGCTTTTACATTTTCTTATAAATCGGGTGCTTATGATCTATGTTGCCACAGAAGATCTTGAGGATGCTTTTCGATTGTTCATGATCCTTAATGATCGTGGTATTCCCTTACGAAACAGCGATATTCTCAAGTCAACCAATCTTGGAGCTCTTGATAAAGAAGTAGACAAAATCAAATATGCCAACCTTTGGGAACAAGCCGAAGGTGAGCTTGGTGGTGATGATTTTGACCGATTCCTCAACCATATTCGCACCATTCTTGTCAAGGAAAAGGCTCGCTTGAGTTTGTTACGGGAATTTGAAGACAAAATTTATAACCCCAAAGAAAAGGATAAGGCAACAGGGAAGAAGAAGCCGATCCTCCTTCATAAAGGTAAGGATACTTTCGTTCTGATTGAGAATTACCTGAACCTTCACAAGACGCTCTTGGACGGCCAAAATTACGATGAAACCGGCAACTTTGAATTCGATAACCTCATTAAGTTGATGGTAATTGGTCTACCTGCAACTGACTGGATGCCACCTCTATTGCGCTATTTCGAGAAATTCAGATATAAACGCCTTCTGGAATTTCTTAACAAACTCGACAATAAATTCTCCGCAGACTGGGTTGCCCAATACACACCCACCGACCGTATCGAGGCAATGAATAATATTATCAAGGAAATTGACTTGGCAAACACTGAAAATGATGTCTTTGTTTCTGATTGCTTTGACATTGATAAAGAGTCATTTCTTCGAGTATTGGATGGCCTCGTTTACGGCAAGCGGTTCGCCCGGTATCTTCTGCTTAAACTCGATTACTATTATAAAAACCATGACCAAAAAATGCACTTTGAAACCTTATCTGCGGAGCATATCCTACCGCAGAATCCAGCTGAAGACAGTCAGTGGGTGAAAGATTTTGCTGCTGAACAGCGAGATGAATGGACTCACAAACTTGGAAATCTGGTTTTGATTACCAGGCGAAAGAATACTTCACTGGGAAGGTTAGACTTCACGGAAAAGATCAGAAAATATTTTGAAAAGAATATCGATACCTGCCCGAACTCCTTGAGGGTTTTGAAAAAATACAATCAATGGACACCCTCAGAATTAAAAGAAAATCACTCAACGATCTTGGATAAGATTCAGGCGCAGTACAGTATTCCTTGATGATAAGAAAAACACATAACCTTAATCTTCCAGTGAGAAAAGAATAGGGGTCAAAGCTTGAATTGTGAATTAACTTTACTTTATTCACAATTCAAGCTTTTGACCCCATAGTCCCTAAAGCAAAAATGATATTAGGATTTATTAGAGATATAACAGAATTAGTAGTAGCTATTTACCGAAAATGGCAGTGTTGCCAAAATCGGTAAATAACAAATTATGAAGGGTTTTATAAAAGCTATTATTTTGAGCTGTAAGCATTTACCGAAAATGGCAGTGTTGCCAAATCCGCTAAATAGCAATTTATTGAGAAGCATTATCGATACCAAATGGTTAGGGTCATAGGTATTTGACGAAAATGCCAATATCAGCAAATTGGACAAATGACAACTTTTTATATATAACAAATTGATTATAAAAGTTTTTAACAAATCACTGCACTGGTTTTTACTCCGCTGCGCTCCGTAAAAACCAGTGAGTTCAGTCGTTAGCTAGAGGAGAATTATATATGCTTGTTAAGGATATCGATAAATGTCTAAAAAATTACAATGAATTGTTTGATACAGCCGTAAAAATAACAGCAACTTATAGTGATCCTTGGAATCCATTGCGGGGTAAAGACATCTTTTGTGATCTAAATTACCAACGTGGAGTCTATATTTATTCAGAATGCAAGGATTCTGACTGGAATATTAAACTAACAGAAAAAAAAATAGGGGTCAAAGCTTGAATAGTGAATTAACTTTACTTTATTCACTATTCAAGCTTTGACCCCATAGTGGTGCCATATCTAAAGAAACCAAAGATACTCATTATGATATAGATCAGAACCGGATCGGGCATACTGAATGGGACAATAATGATACCGGCAGCCATTATGACAAAGAAAATAATCGAACCGGATATTCCAGGAAATCTAAAGACAAAGAGACCATGTTTGACAATTCCTGGAACCGCAATGGATATAAAAAATGAAATGGGTAGAGCAAGCAGAAGTTAGGTGAGAATCATTTTAATGGCTCTGTTTTTGAATGCCCAGTGCCGTGCTTAGTTCCCTGTACAAATTCTTTGCCTCCTGATGAATAGGAGAGCCTTCCAAACCTTTGATGTTGGCTGTGCGGGTGAAAAATGATTGAGGGTACTCTTCTTGATGGGGACCATCGGCTCAGGACCATGGGCCGGATGCGATCCAGTTTGTGGGACTTGGTTTGCCGGAGGAAATGGCCGCAACAACTGGAGGGCCAGGTATCGCGTCTTGATTAGCACATTAGTGGGAGTAGAATGCCCTGTCGAAAACTGAAGGCATCTGCACTTTCAATAAGACCTTCCGTGACATTCTGCACCTGCGCGAACTCCACAAACAAATGGATGAAACGGTTCTAAAGGCTTACGGCTGGGAGGATATATTTTATTGCCGGACAGAGGGAATTAATGAATATGAAGATAACAATGGCATAGATTATCGTAAAGGAGCTATTTTGAACCTGAAAGAACTAAAGCAGCTTGTAAAAAAGGGTGAATCAGACCGGCTTGAATTTAAGAAGTCGACCGGCCAGAGAACGGCTGCTGCAAAGACTGTCTGTGCTATTCTGAACAGTATAGGTGGTTTTGTAATATTCGGTGCGACAGACAAAGGAGAAGTAATCGGTCAGAAAGTCTCAGCAAAAACAATAGAAGATATTTCAAACGAAATCAGAAAAATTGAGCCCCCTGCTTTTCCTGATATTGAAACCGTTAATTTAAAATCAGGAAACGTTGTAATACTTATAAGTATTCCAGGCAGCACAGGACTTTATACATACGCAGGACGGCCATACCTTCGGAATGGTCCTACAACAATACAGATGCCGGGGGATGAATATAACCGACGATTAATTGAAAAGCTCCATGCCACAACCCGTTGGGAAAACGAACCTGTTCCAAAAGGCGTTTCCATCAAAGATCTCGATGCAGAGGAAATTCAGATAACGCTGGACAATGCTATACGGCTGGGACGTTTGGAAGCTACTGACCGGCGTGATACTGCTTCCATTCTTAGTGGTTTGGAATTGATTCGTGATGGCAAGCTTCTGAACGCCGCTGTGACGCTCTATGGCAAGAGCAATCAACTCAAAACACTTTATCCGCAGATGGGTATCCGTATGGCACGTTTTCGGGGGAAAGACCGTCTGGCTGATTTTGCCGACAACCGTCAGTACTGGGGACACGCCTTCGCGCTCCTGCGCAGGGCTGAATCCTTCCTGATGGATCATGTCCCAATTGCCGGACGAGTTGTTCAGGGCAAGATGGTCCGCGAAGATCAGCCGTGGTATCCGCCAAGAGCTACTCGTGAAGCTATGGCCAATGCTCTGTGTCACCGTGATTACACAATACCTGGCGGCACCGTAGCGGTTGCTATGTACGACGATCATCTGGAAATAACCAATCCAGGCGCCCTGCAATTTGGTATCACACCCGAAAAACTTACCAAACCCCATGAGTCCAAACCGTGGAATCCAATAATTGCAAATGTGTTCTACCGGGCAGGCATTATTGAGCGTTGGGGCACTGGCACGCTGAACATTATTGACTGGTGTGCCGAAAACGGCAACCCGCCACCAGGTTGGTTGGAACAGGCTGGTTCCGTGTATGTAACCTTCCTTCCTGCTGTTTTGCCCGATACTCCGAAAGATACAGGGGATGTTGGGACCAAGTCGGGACTAAGTAGGGACCAAGTTCAAATCATCCGTAACCTTTTGAATGATAAAGCTATTACGGATTTGATGGGACTCTTGGGACGAACAAACCGGACCAAGTTCAGGGACCAAGTTCTTAATCCTCTAATCAAGACTGGTTTCATCGAAATGACCATTCCCGACAAACCGCGCAGCAGCAAACAGAAATACCGGCTGACGGATAAAGGGAAACAATGGCTGGAAGGTTATAAAAGGGATATTCCTTAATAAATGAAATACACAACCATACGCATAGAAGGCGCCATACTTTCAGCGGATATTCTTGACAAGATCGAGCAGGGAGATATCGGCGGCCAGCTTGCCAGGGATTTCACCTTTGACCCCATAGTCTGTGCTAATGATTTAATCTTTTATTAATAACAATATATATATATCAACAGGTTCTTTGTTAGCGATTTTTAATACATTCAAACAGTTTTCTAATTTTAATTTAATCATAACCGAAGACTGATTGTTTAAAGCTACTATAATTTCAAGCGCTGCACAGCGGTATAATGCAACTTTTTAAGATTTCATCAACTTTAAATTAAATAAAAAAATGGAGGTGAATAATGAGCAGGATAAAAATTATGGTAAACGGAATTCCGGGCAATATGGCAGTAAATGTGGCAAAACATGCTCTTAATGATGAACGATTTGAAGTTATTGCATATTCTCTTACCGGACCTGAAATCGCTGAAACTCAAAATACTATAGATTCTTTAAACATAAACCTTATCCCGCCTGAAAAAAGCAAACAGGCTATTGCCAAAATAACCGACAGTGAAGGAGCATTTATCAGCGTGGATTATACACATCCTCTTGCTGTAAACTCCAATGCCCGTTTTTACTGCGAGCATAATCTTCCCTTTGTTATGGGAACAACCGGAGGCGACAGAAAACTTCTTGAAGATACTGTAACAAAATCCTCAATTCCCGCTGTAATCGCGCCTAATATGGCAAAACAGATAGTCGGCTTCCAGGCCATGATGGACTATGGAGCAAAATCATTTCCAGATCTTTTTAAAGGATACTCGCTTTCTGTCAGGGAAAGTCATCAAAAAGGCAAGGCAGATACCAGCGGAACCGCCAAGGCAATGATAAGATATTTTAACGACTTCGGCATACCTTTTACAGAAGATGAAATCATCAAGGAGCGTGATCCTGAAACCCAGAAAACAAATCCCGGCATTCCGGAAGAATATCTTACAGGTCATGGATGGCATACATATACACTGATTTCAGGAGACCAGACAGTGCGCTTTGAATTCACACACAACGTAAATGGACGTGATATTTATGCCAAAGGAACCCTTGATGCTATTTCCTATCTTTATAAAAAAATACAGCAGGGAGAAAAAGGAAAGATGTTTACAATGATGGATGTTTTAAAAGGCGTATAAATGGACAGTTTGAATGATAAGATTGTAACAAAGATAAAAAAGTTAATATTTATTCTGATTATATTTGTGACCACACCCTGTATTGCAGATGACCTGTTTCCAAAAACAGGCTGGTCAGACAAACTAAATCCACTTGCAAGCAGGCAGGCTGTGCCTGGAGGTAAAATTTCCATATTTGCGGGCCAATATCCTAAAAGTCTGAATTACTATTTGGACAACAATGTATTATCTGCAGAAATATTTGGAGCAATGTTCGAGTCTTTGCTGTCTATAAATCCTGTAACACTTGAATATGAACCAGGCATTGCTGAAAAATGGTTAATATCAGATGATAAAAAAAGTTTTACTTTTTATATTGACAAGAAGGCCCGGTGGAGCGACGGCACTGAGATAACCGCACATGATGTAAAATGGACCTATGATGCCATAATGGATCCTAAGAATCTTACAGGACCTCATAAATTAGATATGCAGCGTTTTCAGCCTCCTGTTGTAATCAATAAATATACAATACGTTTTATCGCCAAAACTGTTCACTGGAAAAATCTTGGTGTTGCAAGCGGTTTTCATGTTCTTTGCGAGCATGCCTGTAAAAAAAAGGATTTTAATAAACTTAATTTTGAATTTGATGTGGTTTCGGGCCCTTACAAACTTGGCGAAATCAATGAAGGACTTTATCTTATTCTAAGGCAACGCAAAGACTGGTGGGGCATAAGCTCTAAAAGATCAAAAGGGACAGGAAATTTTCAATCACTGAAATTTAAATTTTTTGCTGAAAGAGAAAATGCTTTTGAGGCATTTAAAAAGGGAATGATTGATCTTTTTCCCATATATACCGCCAGACTATGGGTTAATGAAACCAAAGGAAACAGTTTTTTAAAAAACCATATAATAAAGCAAAAGATCTACAATTATCATCCAGTTGGTTTTCAAGGGTTTGCGATGAATATGAGAAAGCCGCCCTTTGAAGACATCAGGGTCCGTAAGGCAATGGCTTTTATTCTTGACAGAAAGAAAATGAATGCAACTTTGATGTATGGCCAGTATTTTCTTCACAGATCATATTTTGAAGATTTATATACAAAACAAAATCCATGTCCAAACCAGATTATTGAAATGAACAAGGAAAAAGCCAGACATCTTTTAAGGCAGGCTGGATGGGAAGTAAACCCTAAAACAGGTTTTCTTGAAAAAGACGGAAAAAAGTTTTCTTTCAGGTTTTTGACCAGAAGTTCTTCTTCTGAAAAATTTCTGTCTATTTACGCTGAAGATCTAAAGGATGTTGGAATAGAACTTGTTATTGACAAAAAAGATTGGGCTGCATGGGTAAGAGACATGGAGGAATATAATTTTCAGATGACATGGGCTGCATGGGGATCAGGTATTTTTAAGGATCCGGAAAGCATGTGGTCTTCAAAAGAAGCTGAAAGAAAAAGTGGAAATAATATTACCGGGTTTAAAAACCCTGTGGTAGATCAGCTTATAGAAAAACAAAAATCTGTTTTTGATATAAAAAAGCGAAATGAAATATACCGCCGGATCGATCAGATAATTTATGATACTTATCCATATGTACTTTTATGGAATATCAATTATACAAGGCTTCTCTACTGGAACAAATTCGGCACTCCGGATACGGTTCTGTCAAAATATGGAAATGAAAGCAGCGCATACTGGTACTGGTGGCTGGACGAAGATTCAGAAGCCGATCTTCAGGATGCTGTAAAAAATAAAGAATTTTTGCCTCCAACGGAATCTTCAATATATTTCGATGAAATATTTAAATAAAGAAAATATGACGGAGATTTAAAAAATACTTCCCCCGATGAGACCTTTGAAAAATGTTTAATTTTGTGTAATTATTCAGGGGGTACACTGCTAACTCAAAGAATTTATTCACCGCAAAGCCGCAAAGAACGCAAAGAGAATTTTATTTTTCTGTTTACCGTTGAGAGGACGGTAAACAGAAAGCTTCAGAAGCTTCGCTTCATGTGATGGTATTATAGAAAGCTATAATATGAGGCTGCCCTAATTATCTGAATATCTTAGTTGATTAAAGTTAGCGTGACCTGCCCGAAGGGCTTGGGTTTATTAATTTTCGCCCCCTGCCCGCCATCGCGAGCTCAGGCAAGGCAGGCGGGTCTCAGCGAAAATTAATAAGATAAAACCCTCTGCGTACTCTGCGACTCTAATGAGTGAAGCGAATGGGCGGTAATATAAAACCCTCTGAATAGATACGGCATCTTTTGTTTTAAGGTAGCGGCTTGTTAGCCAATGTTTTCATCATTTTAGCATTCTTTCATATTCATCATGATTCCCAATCCATACCCAAATAAAGTCTTCTCCATCTTCTATTGCAAGAGCTCTGTAGTTTAGACCGATTCGAACTGACCAAAAGGAACCAATCTTTTTGAAATGAAGTGAGGGATGATAAGGATTGTTCTTCAAAAGTTCAAAATTTTCATCAGCTGTTTTCCGAATAGAAGATGGAAGCTTATCAAAGCATTTCCAAAACAGAGAACTCGTCCTATGCATTTACAAAGCCTTTAAATTGTCATTATTCTTTTCCTGTAAAGCTTCTTTGGCTAAGAAGTCTAATTTTCCTGAATTTGAGTCCTCTTTAATTTGCTTATCCCATATTTCCCAGTCCTTTTTAGCAAACCACTGCCTCAAATTGACATATTCCTGTTCGGGCAATTCTTCAATTTCTTTTTTTATTTCAGCTACCTGTACCATTTTTAACTCCTATTTTTAATCAGCCACCACCAGTAGAACTGGTGGTATGAGGAAGGCCCCTAAAAGGGGCCATATTAAACAATCTTTAGTGTTTATCGACAGGATTAACAGGATTTTTTGGATTTTTTATTTTTCTCAGTCTCCAGACGAGACTGAGAAAGAAACAATCCCGCCCAAAGGCGGGAAAAGAAAACTTGGATTCCAACCCTTGCCATCTTTAAGCTAAACTTTTGTCGCTATTAGTCCAATTTAGTTCCCTCAAAGAGGGTTGACACTTTTTGCCTTTCTTCAGGAAAGGCAAAAAATATCCTGTATATCCTGTAAATCCTGTCTGATTTATAGTCTTTTATTAATGCCTGAAACGGTATAACCTTTTCAATTCTCACCGGCAGAGCCGGTAGATTAATTATGATTTATTGGCCAACAAGTAATTATCCGATTAAATACCACACATAAAAAATGTCGGCAATAAAAATGGCAAAACCCGTACTGAAATTTTACTTCTTTTCCGCTTTAATCAATAAGACCGCCGAAGAGCTGGAACTATTTAGGGATTCGTAGAGGTTAACTATATTCCTGTAAAACAAATTTCACCCCCTGAAAATGAAACAGAATTTGCAACAACGTCAAGGCATGAATTGATTTATCGCGTAATAGAGTAAAGGGGAAACCCACAATCGAAGATGTGATTGAAGGGTTGCTTATTTACTTATGGAATCTAAGCCAGTCCCCGATATAAACTTATAATCTGAAGAACCGTAAGCCCCTATAGAAAGAGCGATTTTCAGGTTGTTGCCGGTATATGAAATTAATTATCTGGAAATCTATAGAATGATTCATCAATGCATTTTATACTGTTTTTTTGAAAAGAATTTCTTCCCACAAATACATAAACTGTTCCTGGTTCAAATCTCCCTCAAATCCGATTACCCTGTAGTCTTTGAGATGATATTTTGTTAAGAAATAATTGATCGCTGTTTTTGAAAATCGAGAAAAATTATATTTCACTTCAACCGGAAGAATCGTGTTGTTTTGTCTGAGAATAAAGTCAATTTCCTTTTTATCCTTGGTTCTCCAGTAAAATATCCGGTCTTTCCCACAGCGTTTCACCAGTTCTGAAAATACTGCTGTCTCAAATACATTGCCGATAATGGCTCCAGGAATTGTCTTTAACTGAAGCATTTGCAAAAGACCGGAGTCGTAAAAATAGATTTTAGGTGTTTTGAAAAGTTCCGATCTCAGATTGCTGTGGTATGGTTTAACAAGTTTTATGATGTATGTATTTTCCAGAATAAACAGATAATGTTCAATTGTTTTTTTTGCCAATCTGCATGTGTTGGATAATTCTGTGATATTTAACAGATTTCCACTTTGTGATGACAGGACTTCAATCAACTTGTTGAACTTGTCGATTTCCTTTATGTTCCCTATATCCCTTATATCTTTTTTTATGTATGTATCAATTATTTGTTGTAAAAATCTTTCCTTTTTTTCTTTTGCCTGGGTTAAAACGATTTTCGGGTATGATCCGCAAAGCACATACTCTTTTAATAAGGCTTTTAACTCATCTATTTTCTTATCCGTAAAGCTTACACCTCTAACAAACTTATACTCTTTAAATACAAGAAATTCCTCAAAAGAAAGCGGAAATATTTCAAATGTTACCGTTCTGCCGACCAGTGAGTCTTTAAATTTTTTTTTAATGCCAAAGCTTGAAGAGCCGGAAACAATCAGCTTGATGGTCTTATAATGGTCATGGATTAATTTAAGAAAAGAAGAGGGGTTTTTTAGATATTGAATTTCATCAATGAGCACGTAAATTCTCTTATCTGTGTTAAATCCCTCTTCCTTTAGATGATGGATAAAAGCATCAACGCCTGCATCTAAGATATTTAAATACCTTGAATCTTCCAAATCTAAATAATATGAAATTTTATTTTTTTTATTCAGATATTCCTCTAAATAAAAAAGGATATATGTTTTCCCAACCTGGCGCGCTCCATTAATTACAAGTATAACATCCTCTTGTAAATATTGGATGATTTCATCAAAAACCTTTCTTTTATATATTCTGTTTCCCATTATATTCTCAACCTTTCTTAAATTCGACCTTACTTTAAGTTGAACCTGAATCAAAGTCAAGTTTAATTTAAGTATAGCTTGAGGAATATTCCTGTTTCAAGGCGAGGTCTTTAAATTTCGGATTTATCTTGGCACGAGAGCTGAATCGTTAGGCAAACATGCTGAATTTACAAATAAAACGACTCTTATTCACTATTCAAGATTTGACACCGTTTCTTTGCTGTCAAGAAAAACCTCTATCTTCCCTTGGGAAGGAGCCATGCCTTAAAGAAAGGGTTGACAAACCTGACTTCCTTACCGCTTTTAAACAAAATATTAATATCGATCATCCGTGTAATAGCTCTGTTTACTGATGCAGAACTGTGCGATCCGATCATTTTTAACAATTTCATCGAATAAACATTCTTCCCGCCTTCTCTTGCCAGGGCAGTGAGGCATTTGAACTGAAGATCTGTTAATAGGCCTATATAAGTTTCGTAGGACTTCTGTTCCCTTGCAAATATCAACTCAATGGCAGACTGAAGGCTTGCCGGCGCTACGGTCTCCCTTTCCGAGGTGACTTCCCATAGAGCCTCGCAAAGCTGCTGTATATCCCCTGTGATGTCATTGGCAATTTCAAACACCCGTTTTAAGGTTTCATCACAAACTTTACGCCTTCCTTTCTCAAATTTCCTTGTTAAGAATCTTGAAAACTCTTCATAAGGAAGCGGCCCCACTGTAATCGGGATAGCTGATTTAAAAAAGGCTGAATCGGGAGAAATAAATAGCTCGTCCATCCTGTGCCTTATACTTCCAATAAAAATATAGGGAATAAGTTTGTGAAACTGTATCTTGCTTCTTAAAAGAGCGATCGACTCATCTGCATCGCCAATTTTCTGGATGTCCTGAAATTCGTCAAAGACAACGACAAAACGCCTCTTCCTGCCAATGGATTCGAGAAGATCAAGCACTTCCTGAATGGAGTTTACCGTCAGTTCCACAGATGCATCGAAGGAAATAACAGGCATGGAGGTAACCGGATCTATCGTAATCGCCGGCCTGAGATACGAAAGGGTTTTAAGCATCCTGGTTAACCAGCTTGCCTTTTTCTCAATTGTAACTATTGCTCGCAGGATCCTTTTGCAAAGAGCATCTACAGACTTAATGCCTAAAATATCCACATACAAAAGACCGGTTCCCTTTAATCTTCCAACCGCCTCATAAACAAGAGATGATTTTCCGATACGTCTTTCACCGAGAACCACAATGTTTTGGGCTGCTTTGATATGACCGGCAATTTGTTTAAGCAGGTCTTCTCTCCCGCAGAAATCTCTTTCCAAAACGATTGATCCATACTTGAACGGATTCATTGCACACCCATCTCGCTATTGTGTGTTAATCAGTTATGATGGCGTCGTAAAAAGTCCCATCTACTGCGTTGCAGCGATTTTTCAGACTCTCAACATACTATATGTATGCCTTCAATCCTGAAAAATCACTACGCCTTGTATATGAAACTTTTTACTTAGCCATCTATAGTTAGATTTTGACTTTTTACGAGCTCAACAGTTATGATGAACTCGTAAAAAGTCGAAAAGTACCATTTTTCGTCATTCCGGCGAAAGCCGGAATCCAGTCTATTCAACCACTTACGAAGGCTCTGGACTCCGGTTTTCACCGGAGTGACGACTTTTTGCGAGTTCATCAGTTATGTTGTAAACATTATTGCTTATAACATAACTGTTAAATACCGTCAATAATAAAATAGTCCGAATATTTGGCATCCTTCATTTAAGACTTTCCGGTCATCCTTCAGATGTTCAAGTACTTCCGAGCTTATAGTGATTTATCGCGTAATAGAGTAAAGTGGGTAGGTTATGCTAAGTTAAACCTTGATAGTTGGAGGCCGATGTATTACAAAAATAAAAATATTCGTAATACTGGAGACTGAAGAAGTGACATGCCTATAGTAACATCGACAATAAAGGGCAAGATTGTTATTCCCGCAGTGATTCGGGCGAAATTTAAGATCAAGAAGGGCACGCAAGTCAACGTCCATGACGATGGAAATAGAATTATCTTGGAGCCCCTTGCAGAGGATCCAATCTAAAAAGGGCGGGGTATGCTGAAAACAAGAGGAAAAATTTTAAGAGCCCTTGTAAAGGACAGGAAGAAAGAAGCAGAACTGTGAAGAAATATGTGATGGACAAGTAGTTACTGGTGACCTTGAATTCAATAAACTCGAGGACGAATATCCGATTCAATGGCCTGAAGACCAAGTCTTCTTAGAGTTGAGCCTCCATTTGAAAATAAGCCGAATATGAGTATAGTTTCCCTCCGGAAAAGCCGGATTATTCTTTATCAGTTTCATCAGGAAACTGATAAAACAAAATAACTATCCGGTTAATCCTGCAAATCCTGTCTGAAAATAGAAAATATCGTAAATTCTGAAAGCTCTAAAGAAGGAATTCAGCAGGGACAAAGTTAATGAAAGGGAACGAAACTTATAATCTGAAAAACGTCCCGTAAGCCCCCATAAACCTGAAACTCAGCGGCGTGCAATCGTCCGTCCGCTGGGGTGTTTCGTTAGACGCTGAGTTGTTCGTGTTAAATCAAGTAATGATCTCAACGCATCATTAACTGAGGCTGAATCAACAAATGCTTTGGCCACATCTGGCTCAAGCATGACAACATTAGCGCCTTCCTCTAAAATGCGTTTGTAATACTTGCCACGAACAGCTTTTGAATAGTCAAAATTGTATTCGGGGCGCAATTCATCAACTGCTTTCTTTTCTTTAGCTTTCATGTCGCTTCCTTTCATGAGTAGTTGCAAAACGAGCGCTGATAATTCGTACGGTTTTGCCTCTCTCTGTATGTAAGACTACAAGCAAACGCCCACGAGAAGAGTAGCCCACTGTTATTAATCTTTGCTCGTCAACCGAGTGGTCCGGGTCATCAAAAGTTGCCGATAAGGGATCATAAAATACAGTCATGGCTTCATCAAATGACACCTTGTGTTTTCTGTCATTCTTTTTTGCTTTTTCCCTATCCCATTCGAATTCCATTCATATCTTCCTTATATCAGTATATCAAAAAGTCAGATCATTCAGGGATAGTAATGACAGAAACCGTTTGTGTGAAGTGTTAATGGTTTCTATCCCTATTTTCCCTCCTGGAATAACCCCCTATTTATCCTATGCTCTAAATCCAACCAGTGCCGCCACAAGCTGTGTAACTGCAATTGCCATTGCACATTGGGCAGATGACCTCGGCATCTAAGGAACTCTTAGACTTGCTTCTACCTCCAACATTATCTCAAGGATTCTTGCCTCGACCATCGCATTTTGGACAGGCGCCATTTGTTTCTTCACATAGACGACAGCGCTTTTTTTCCGCTTCAACCATCTCTATTCTCCAACCGAACAAACAATTGTATGATTTTCTGTTTAAATACCACACATAAAAAATGTCGGCAACAAAAATGCAATGTAGCAGTTCACGGCTTGAAATTGGGGAGAAATGAAACTTTCCGTGAACACTTACAATGTAATTTTGCTTTTTTTTTTGCATTTAAAAAAACCTATCTGCGTTCATCTGTGTGAATCCTCCAAAGGCAGACAAGTCTGCGGCTGAATAGTTACAGTTAAACCTTGATAGTTGGAGGCCGATGTATTACAAAAATAAAAATATTCGTAATACTGGAGACTGAAGAAGTGACATGCCTATAGTAACATCGACAATAAAGGGCAAGATTGTTATTCCCGCAGT
>Ga0208648_1000886_pt1 | contig 27457 bp, 26 predicted proteins | sample AntAceMetag02UKL_FD_184772 | JGI IMG/M metagenome (GOLD analysis project Ga0208648, IMG submission 184772) | Saline lake microbial communities from Ace Lake, Antarctica - Antarctic Ace Lake Metagenome 02UKL (SPAdes) (version 2) | ecosystem: Environmental > Aquatic > Non-marine Saline and...
AAGGTGAGAACTTATGATTATATTCGAGACAGAGTTAGCGGAGAATTCAAACTGCCTTCTCTTGCACAGCTGATTGAAGAAAAATCTCAGGGAAATTTTGTGCCTCCCTAGAATTTATAGCGGATACGAAAACCTGTTCAAACTACTAGAGGCTGTACTGGCCAATTTTGCTAAAAAACCGCAAGTCAGTATCAGTAAATTCTCCACACAACATAAGCATCCAGATGTCCCTAAACAGGATATCGTATTTGGTATAGGCGGAATGAGTTGTGCCTCCTGTGCCTTATTTTTGGAAATGGTGCTATCCAGAAACCTTAATAACCAGCATGTCAGTATTAATTATATTTCCGAAACAGGTAATGTCAGTGGTTATTTGACCAAGGAAGAAATATTTAAAATAGTCCATGATAATGGCTATCAGGCGTATTCAATAGATACCCTGACAGAACGAAAATTATTACTGGAATTCGGCCATAATCATTTACTCAGCACAAAAAATCGCTTGATGATCATTGCGCTACTGGATGTTCCCATTTTGCTTGCCGGTTTACTTTTTAAAACCAGTAGACGGATGCGATTGATACAGGCGCTGTTCAGTTTTCCGGTGGTATTTTTAGGTGGTGGAGGGGAAATCTTTAAAAAATCCTGGATACAGGCAAAACAGGGTACCTTGAATATGGATACCCTGGTTGCCATAGGGGCAGGTTCGGCCTACCTGGTTAGTATTCCTGCACTATTCAATGTACGTAGACATGCCTATTTTGAAGCAGCTACCGCGATTATCGGTTTCGTTCAAGTGGGGCGTTATCTGGAGGAGCTAGCTAAAAGTAAAATGGTTCATGACGTTGAAGAGCTGGTTAATATGCAGCCGCAAAATGCAACGCTATTACAAGGTAGAATTGAAAGCGTTATAAGTATAGATAAAATAGCACTAGATGATGTGCTTTTAATCCGGCCAGGAGAACGAATTCCTGTCGATGGTATCGTGCTGAGCGGGCTTTCCAGTATCGATGAATCAATGGTTACAGGTGCTAATACACCTTGCATTAAAGAAAAAGGACACAAGCTGTTTGATGGCAGTATCAATGGCAGTGGTGTATTGCATATGCAGGCAACTGCAATTGGTAAGGATACTGTACTAGCAGGCCTGGTGCATATGATTGATCAGACCCAGAGTTCAAAATTACAGATCCAGAAAACGGTCGATATTATGTCCGCGTATCTGACACCTGCGATTATGTTTTTATCTGTGGTCACATTTGGAGGCTGGATGTCCAGGGGCGAGGCAGTTGGGCATGCCTTTGCCAATGCAATTTCTGTGTTGTTAATTTCCTGCCCCTGCGCTCTAGGTCTGGCGACTCCCGCAGCGACTAGTGTTAGTTCAGGGCAGGCTGCCAAGCGCAAGGTCTATATACGCAATGGCAATGCATTGGAACAAATGGCAGTAATAGACACCATTATTTTTGATAAAACTGGAACTTTAACTGAAGGACATGCCAAAGTAACTGACTATTTGAATATTTCGGATTTGCATGATGATTATCTGTTACAGCTTGCTGCTTCTGTGGAATTTAATTCAGAACATTTGCTCGGCAAGGCTGTGGTTGAGTATGCAAGAAGTATGGATCTACCATTATTTCAAGCGACTAAATTTCATTCTATTCCAGATCAGGGTGTACGCGCGGAAGTCAATGGACATGGTATTATGCTGGGTAATGAAAGCTGGCTGCAACAACAGAAAATTGATATGTCTGTTGTCCAAGACACCGCTGCGAATTGGGCTAAACAGGGAAACAACCTGATTTATCTGGTTGTCGATAATAAACTGGCGGCATTGCTATCATTAACTGACCAAATAAGAAAAGGTGCCAGACAGTTGATGATTGATTTACATAGGCAGGGCATTGAAACGCTGATGCTTACAGGTGATACCAAAGCATCGGCTCAAGTTATAGCGGATCTTGCCGGAATCGATTTAGTGACTGCTAACGCGAGTCCGGCTAAAAAAATTCAGTTTATTCGAGATCTACAAACTCGAGGTAGAGTGGTGGCCATGGTCGGTGATGGTATTAATGATGCCCCCGCTCTGGCAGCAGCAAATGTTAGTCTGGTAGTGGGTAACGCTGTCGGTATAGCGATAGAAACCGCTGATTATATTCTGGTTGATAGTGATATAAGTAAAGTGGCAGAAGTACTGGACCTCAGTAAGCAAACATTAACGGTGGTTAAACAAAATCTGTTTTGGGCATTTGCTTATAATGCCATAGCAATTCCCATTGCTATGGCAGGAAAATTAAACCCGATGATTGCATCTGCGGCGATGGCTTTAAGTTCAGTGTCTGTTATTGCCAATTCATTGCGATTGAATAAAAAATAGGGCACGTGGGAAATAGATAGAAAGGAAAAAGGCATAGTCGTTAAATTTAAACTAGAAACAGGAGTGTAACTCGATGCTAATTAAAGCCTCATCTCCGATGAATTAAGGCAAAATGTTCATTCTATCGCTACAATACTGCAAAAAATGGCTATGAGAAAGCTAAGGAGGGTTTTCATGATGGCCAATTCCAACTATATTGGATGTTCAGCACGCTAAAACACCGCTATAATAAAAAACAAACATTTAAACTGAGATAACACCATGCGTAAACGCATCAAAAAATACTTATTAATTTTTTTGGGTCTATTATCTGTAGTGCTAGGGATTATTGGCGCAGTGTTACCTATTCTGCCGACAACGCCGTTTTTGCTTCTAGCTCTGGCCTGCTTCGCTAACAGTTCACCGCGCTTTCATCGGCAACTATTGAATAATCGTTGGTTCGGGGCCACTTTACAGCAATGGGAACACAGTCGTACCATTAACCGGAGCTCCAAGATCAAGGCAATGCTTATGATTGTACTTACTTTTGCTATGTCAATTGGAGTACTGCAGGGTAGATTGCAACTACAACTTGGTTTATTAACGCTAGGAAGTATCCTGCTAATTGTTATGTGGCGACTCAAAGAAGCACAGGTGATAGCAGTTCATATCAATGATTGAAATTTTAGATAGGGAGTTTTTATCATTGCATAGGGGGCTAAGGCTCTATTTCAGCAACAACTTTAAGCACAGCATCTATCAGCTTGTTAAGTTCTTCAGTTGAAATAATAAAAGGCGGCATAAGATAGATCAGCTTGTTGAATGGCCTGACCCAGACTCCGGCATCAACAAATTTTGGCTGTAAGGTCTTTAAGTCTACTGGCTGATGCAGTTCAATAACACCGATAGCTCCTAAAACACGCACGTCCTTTACATGTGAGTATTGCTTGCAAGCTTGCAGGCCAGTAGCTAATGTTTGCTCTATAGTGCGTACTGTTTCCTGCCAGGGCGAATTCAGTAACAGCTTTAAACTGGCCAGTGCAGTTGCGCAGGCAAGCGGATTAGCCATAAAAGTCGGACCATGCATAAATAAGCCAGGTTCGCCCAGACGAATGGTCTCTGCTATATCCCGAGTTGCTAAAGTGGCTGCCAGCGTCATATAGCCGCCGGTCAAGGCTTTACCCAGACAGAGTATATCGGGGGATACTTCTGCATGTTCACAGGCAAACAGCTTGCCGGTACGACCAAATCCCGTCGCAATTTCATCTAAGATCAACAGTACATCGTATTTGCTACATAACTGTCGTACTTGCTGTAGATATTCGGGAGAATAAAAACGCATTCCACCTGCACCTTGAACAATAGGTTCAAGAATAACGGCAGCGATTTGTGCTTGATTTTCTTTTAGCTGATTTTCAAATGACGCAATATCTTCAGCCGTACAAGGTTGAGCAAATGTACAGTTAGGCGCATCAGCAAAAAGTTGCTTAATAAGAGTATTGCTAAATAAGCTATGCATCCCATTAACGGGGTCGCTAACCGACATGGCCCCAAAGGTATCACCATGATAGCCATGGCGTATAGAGAGTAGTTTCACTTTATGCACCTGGTTTTTGGCATACCAGTATTGAATTGCCATTTTCATGGCTACTTCTACAGCCACTGATCCAGAGTCAGCAAAGAACACTGTTTGTAATGGCTCAGGGGTAATGCTTACTAATTGTACTGCCAGATCAACAGCAGGCTGGTGAGTCAAACCACCAAACATAATATGTGCCATATCATCTAATTGTGTGCCAATCGCCTGGTTTAAAACCGGGTGATTATAGCCATGTATGGCGCTCCACCATGATGACATGCCATCGATCAAGACACGCCCATCCATTAGCGTAATATGCACGCCTTGTGCTGATTTTACCGGGTAAATGGGTGTGTCGGCCTGGATGGCACTATAGGGGTGCCATACATGTTGCTGGTCTTGCTCTAAGAGAGCATATTGTGATTGCACGAATTAAAGGTACCTGGGAGTAATAGAGTAAGAGTCAGCGGATAGCATTTTTCCAACTCAAGATACTGAGTCTACCGGGTTTTGCCAAGCATTGACTCTAACTGCTTTGCTCTACCCTCCCATTTAATGGTTTAACCCATCTGTTTTTCGCGGATTTCATCCAGTGTTTTACAATCTATACACTGGTCTGCTGTTGGTCGTGCTTCTAGACGTCGCACCCCGATTTCTATACCACATGATTCACAGTAGCCGTAATCATCTGTATCAATCATAGCTAAGGCATCATTAATTTTTTTAAGCAGTTTTCTTTCTCGATCCCGTGTTCTTAATTCAAGACTGAATTCAGACTCTTGAGATGCGCGATCATTTGGATCAGGATAATTTGCAGCATCGTCGCGCATATGGTCAACGGTACGATCTACTTCGCGCATTAAGTCATTTTTCCAGTTGGTTAAAACCGCTCTAAAATGTGCTTTTTGCGCTTCATTCATATATTCTTCGCCTTTACTTTCTTGATACGGCTTAAAATTGAAAGGCGTACTTTCAGCTATTGTGCTGTTAGTCATCCACTAACTCCAGGTTTATTTTAAAAAACTGCGCATTTTTATCAGGATAATAACAATTAAGCAAGAAATATTGCTATTATTTGTCGGGTATAAATTTATTAATAGAGGGTTATATGCAGGTAGCAAGCAGGATGGAGGCGATTACGCCTTTTTATGTCATGGAGTTATTGGCACGAGCAAAACAGCTAGAAGCACAAGGACGCGATATCATCCATATGGAGATAGGTGAACCTGATTTTGCAACGCCTCAGCCGATTATCGATGCTGGGGTAGCTTATATCAAAGCAGGGCATGTAAAATATACCCCGGCAGCTGGTTTGCCTGAATTAAGGCAGAAAATTGCGGATTATTATTTGCAGCGTTATCAGGTTACTGTGCCGATACAACGTATCTTTATCACCCCGGGCGCAACAGGTGCATTTCTGCTTGCTATGGGCGTAAGTTTAAATCCGGGTGAAGAAGTTTTATTATCTGACCCTTGCTATCCCTGCAATCAGAATTTTATTCATCTATTTGATGCTAAGGTAAAGCATGTGCCAGTCTATGCAGATACAGCGTATCAATTATCTGTAGATTTATTACAGCAACATTGGCAAGCGCAAACTCGTGGTACTTTGATCGCCTCGCCTTCGAATCCGACAGGCACTATTATTCAAGCGGCTGAATTAGAGAAGTGTATTAATTTTGTCAATACCAAGCATGGCCTGTTTTTTTCTGATGAAATATATCATGGACTGGAGTATGAACCAGGCGTTACCAGCGCTCTAAAATTTAGTGATCAGGTATTTGTGATTAATAGTTTTTCCAAGTATTATGGCATGACAGGTTGGCGGGCAGGGTGGTTGATAGTGCCTGAAGCATATACTCAGGCGACAGAAAAGTTAGCACAAAATATTTTTATTTCAACCTCTAGTCAATCACAATACGCTGCCTTGGCCGCTTTTGACAAGCAAACAGTGGCAGAGTTAGAACTGAGGCGCCAGGACTTTTCTTTAAAAAGAGATTTTTTGTATGCACATTTATTACGTCTGGGATTTAGTATTCCGGTAAAACCTGCAGGCGCATTTTATATTTATGCTGATTGCAGTAAATTTAGTAGTAATAGCCAGCAATTTGCACAGCAATTACTGGAAACTGAAGGGCTTGCTGTCACGCCAGGTAAAGATTTTGGCTATAATGAACATGAAAAGTACCTGCGTTTTGCTTATACAGGCTCTATGGAAAATATCACTGAGGCAATGAAACGCCTGGAGCATTTTATTAACACCCGAACAGACGAGTTAAAAAATGGCTATAACACAAATTTCGCCTAATAGTTTGCAACAGCAGTTACTGGAAAATCCGCAGGCTTATATGTTGCTCGATGTACGCGAACCTTTCGAATACGCAATAGCAAGTTTAGAAAATAGCGTACTAATTCCAATGAATCAGATCCCTGATCGTCTGCATGAACTGGAAAAACAACAAGCTATCATGGTGATTTGTCATCATGGTATGCGCAGTGAGAATGTTGCTTATTATCTTGATCAACAAGGATTTACCCGGGTTTTTAATTTAACCGGGGGTATTGATGCCTGGGCACGTTCCTGTGATGCTAAAATGGCTTTGTATTGAGCAAACGATCTAAATATTAATAATATGCTTATTCTGCAGGGGTAAAAAAATTAACTTTTTTAAAAAAAAGTAATAACCTGAATTATTACCTCCCAGCTTGCAATAAAATACGTTGAAATTGCCTGCTCTGCTTGCCCAGTTTACCTGCCGAGCTATCAAGTTATTGCCAATTAAGAATATAATACGCCAGCATAAATTGCTAAATGCATTATCTGACAAGCGAACAGAACAATACACTGAAGAAAAAATGAATATTAAAGACTATATGATCAGCCTGGGGCAGCAAGCTAAAATTGCAGGCAGAGAGCTTAGCCGTGCTGATTCGGGTAAAAAAAATGCCGCATTGCTAGCGATTGCTGGACAACTAGCCAGTCAGGCAGATTATTTGACCAAAGAAAACGCTAAAGATTTGCAGGCTGGAAAAGCAAAAGGCCTGGATGCAGCCCTTTTAGATAGACTGGAATTAACACCGACTGGAATCCAGGCTATGATTGATGGCTTGCAACTGGTCGCAGCTTTGCCTGATCCTATAGGCGCAATATCAAATATGAACTACCGTCCTAGTGGTATTCAAGTTGGGCAAATGCGTGTTCCTTTAGGTGTTATCGGGATTATTTATGAATCACGACCAAATGTGACAGTAGATGCAGCGGCTTTATGTTTAAAATCAGGTAATGCCTGTATTTTACGCGGTGGCTCTGAATCAATGTATTCCAATCAGGCAATTGCCCACTGCATTGCACAGGGCCTGACTGAAGCTGGTTTACCTGTAGAGAGTGTACAGGTAGTAACAACCACCGATAGAGCAGCAGTCGGTGAATTGATTACCTTGTCTGATTATGTAGACGTGATCGTACCGCGTGGAGGCAAAAGTCTAATTGCCCGTATTTCTAAAGAGGCAACGATCCCGGTTATCAAGCATTTAGATGGTATTTGTCATGTTTACATTGATGCAGCAGCTGATATTGATAAAGCGATTAATATTGCTGTAAATGCAAAAACGCATCGTTATGGTGTGTGTAATGCCATGGAAACTTTACTCGTCGCAGAGTCGATTGCAACCCAGGTTCTGCCTGAATTAGCAAGAAAATATAAGGCAGCAGGTGTAGAATTACGTGGTTGTTTAAAAACCTGTTCTATTGTGCCTGATTGTATTCGAGCAACTGAAGAAGACTGGGCGACAGAATATCTAGCCGCGATATTATCGATTAAAATCGTTGCTGATATTGAGGAAGCAATGCTGCATATCAGTGAATTTAGCTCGGGGCATACTGAATCAATTGTCACTGAGAACTATACCTTAGCGCGTCGTTTTTTGCGTGAAGTTGATTCTAGCTCAGTGATGATTAATGCTTCAACTCGTTTTGCGGATGGCTTCGAATATGGTCTGGGTGCTGAAATCGGCATCAGTACAGATAAGTTGCATGCCCGCGGGCCAGTTGGCTTAGAAGGCTTAACGAGCTTAAAATATATTGTTCTAGGAGATGGGCATATCCGTCAGTAAATGATTGGTATATACGGTGGCACTTTTAACCCAGTGCATTACGGGCATTTACGCACGGCACTGGAAGTTAGTGAGATTTTTGCTCTGCATGAATTACGCTTTTTACCCTGTGCCCAACCAGCTCACAGGACTGAGCCTGAGGTTAATGCTGAAGCGCGTGTGCAGATGTTACAACTGGCTATCAAAGATTATCCGCAACTTAGCTGTGATACACGCGAACTGGAACGGACAGGACCTTCATATATGGTCGATACACTCGCGTCAACTCGTGCTGAGATTGATGCTGCTGCGCCGTTGCTGTTGTTTATCGGGACAGATGCGTTTAATGGTCTGACTTCATGGCATCGTTGGCAGGCTTTGTTTGAATATGCCCATATTGTAGTTATGACACGACCTGGTTATCAGCCAGACTCTCTGATAGATTTTTTCCTGGATAGGCAAGTTGATGATAGACATTCGTTAAAATCATGTCCTAGTGGTAAAATCTATTTCCAGCAAGTGACGCAATTAGAAATTTCAGCATCGTTTATCCGAAAAGCCATTGCTGAGCAAAAAAACATCAGTTTTTTATTGCCTGAGTCCGTCATTGAATATATACAGGTAAAACGATTATATCGAGCCTAAACAGAATTAAACAAAGGAAATTGAATGCAAGCAGATGAATTATTAGCCATTGTAACGAATGAGCTAAATGAACGAAAAGCAGAAAATATCACGACTATTGACGTGATAGGTAAAACTAGTTTTACGGATTATATGGTAATTGCGACCGGAACTTCTGATCGACATATTAAAGCATTAAGTAATTATGTCGCAATGGCATTAAAAGAAAAGGGAGTTGTTCCTCGAGGCGTGGAAGGGGCGCAAGGGTCTGAATGGGTGTTGGTGGATTTAGGTGATGTTATTTTGCATATTATGACCGCTCAAACACGAGAGTTTTATCAATTGGAAAAACTCTGGAGTGTTGAGAATCTTAAGAATAATGATGAATTGAGCTATGATGAATAAATATCTAGTAACACTACTGCTGTCTGTCTTCACAAATACTGTTTTTGCTGAAATGCCTGATATTCAAGAAGGTTTATGGGAAGTGACTTCCACAGCGAATATAGCCGCAATGCCAATAAAAATGCCAGCAGTCACTATGGAACGATGCTTTACTAAACAAAGCATAAATCCAGAAAATATTTTGCAGAAAAACAATTGTCAGATGAATAAAATGGATATTCAGAATAATCAGGCGAAATGGAGCATGACATGTGAACAAGATGGCATTTCCATGCAAGGGACAGGTAATATTCAGTACCAGAAAATAAATTTTTCAGGAACGTTCGATATGACCATGTCGGGTACATCAGAAGGTTCGATGAACATACATACTCAAATAGCAGGACGTTATATAGGTGTGTGCCCTTAAGTAATTTCTCAGTATTCAGGAATCTATAAAAACAACAGTTGGGATTGGTTGTTACTTCATGCCCATTGTTTTGTTTACTTATAATATTTTAAAACTATTTTTTTAAATTTCGAGAGTTCTTCATGATTCTAGGTAGTATCGTAGCGTTAGTCACCCCAATGTTTGATAACGGCGATGTGGATAAGGACAGCCTTAAAAAGTTAGTAGAATTTCATATAGGACAAGGTACCGATGCTATTGTTGCAGTAGGTACCACCGGTGAATCCGCTACTTTAAATGATCATGAACATATGGATGTAGTCAAAGCAATCGTTGAGTATATTGCCGGTCGAATTCCGGTTATTGCCGGGACAGGTGCGAATTCAACCAGTGAAGCAATTACTTTAACCCGGGCTGCAAAACAAGTAGGCGCTGATGCCTGTTTATTAGTGACTCCTTATTATAATAAACCGACACAGGAAGGACTATACCTGCATTATAAAGCGATTGCAGAGGCCGTAGATATTCCGCAGATTCTATATAATGTTCCAGGCAGAACAGCATGTGATATGTTGCCTGAAACCATCGGTCGTCTGGCAAAAATTGATCATATTGTGGGTGTAAAAGAAGCTACCGGTGACCTGTCCCGTGTCGCTGTCATCCGTGATTTATGTGGTGATGATTTCGCCGTATATACCGGCGATGATGCGAGTAGCTGTGAGTTTTGTTTGTTAGGTGGTAATGGTACGATTACAGTTTCTGGGAATGTAGCTCCTCGACTAGTGCACCAAATGATTACCGCTGCGATAAATGGAGATCGTGAGACCGCAACAAGTATTGATGCTAGCTTGAGGGGGTTACACAAGCAGCTATTTATACAATCCAACCCCATTCCCGTCAAATGGGCTGTTGCTGAAATGGGCTTAATAAACAAAGGAATACGTCTTCCTCTAACCTGGCTGACTGAAGATTGTTTTGATATAGTGCGTTCGGCTATGCAGCAAGCACAAGTCCTTTAATCTCGGCATAAATAATACGGCATGAAAGCGATTAAACTTTTTATTATATTTACTTTTACATTTGTAACAGCTTGTAGTCAGTTTTTTCCAGATAAAGAAAAAGACTACGTGAATAGTAAACAAATTCCCCCACTACAAATTCCACCAGGGATGCAAGCCGACAAACTAGCTGCTGAATTAGAAGCAGTTGTGGTTCCTCTTACCTTAAGCAAGACCATTGAATACATTGACCAGGGAGAAAATAATACTTATTTGCGTATTAATTCACCTTTTGCTCATGTCTGGCGCTTAGTGGGGAAGGCATTAACAGAGCGAGTTGTTGAAATTACGGATAAAAACCGCTCAATAGCAACCTATTATGTGCAGTATGATCCTGAAATCCAGATGGTTAGCGATGGCGGCTTTTGGGATGAAGTTGTTTTTTTCTTCGGCAGTGATGCGAACCAGGAACTGCCTTATCAGGTTTTTTTAACAGAATCAGAATTAGGTACTGATATATATGTGCGTGATCAACTAGGAAATAATTTATCTCAGGGTGATGGAATAAAGCTGTTGAATTTAATATTTGATACCATCAAAAAGGATTTTGATGAGTAATTACAATTAGCTGTTCCCGCACATAAATAGGGAATGCCGTTTGTGTTGCATGTATAACGAAATACAGAGTGTTCCTGAATTGATTTCCCGTGAAACAAGGGAACTAACATAGATTTACTCTCATTACGATTTAATTACTGATCCCATAGCTATGCTTAAAATCCCTGGCAGTTCCGCATTATCAAAATTTAGAATCCAAAAATTATTAGCTGACTTACAAACGATAGAGCCTTCTATTAATAATATTTCAGCGTCTTACATACATTTTGTAGAAGTTCAACATGAACTTAGTACAGAAGATGACAAGATTCTGCGCAAGTTATTGTCTTATGGTTCTGCAACAGCAAACATAGAGCAGAAGGGCGATATAACTTACTGGACTGTACCTCGACCTGGAACGACTTCACCCTGGTCTAGTAAAGCAACAGAAATTGCTCAGCGCTGTGGTTTAAGTATTGGACGCCTGGAGCGTGGTACCGAATACACACTTAATTGCTCAGTCGCTATAGATAAAACTAAACTGCACCTAGTACATGCCCTGTTACACGACCGTATGATGCAGACGGTTGTTGATAATATTGAGCAGCTGGATTTATTTGTCCATCATCAACCACTTCCCCTCAGTACAGTTGCTATTATTGAGCAAGGACGCGATGCACTGGTACAGGCAAATAGTGTTTTAGGTCTGGCCCTGTCGGATGATGAAATTGATTATTTAGTCGAAAGCTTTAAAATACTGGGGCGAAATCCTAGTGACGTTGAGTTAATGATGTTTGCTCAGGCAAACTCGGAACATTGTCGGCATAAAATTTTTAATGCTAGCTGGACGATCGATGGTATAGCTCAAGCGAAATCCTTATTTGGTATGATTCGTAATACTGCTGAGAAAAACCCGGAGGGTATTCTCTCGGCTTATAGTGATAACGCTTCAGTTGCAGAAGGATCGATAGCCGATGTGTTTATTCGCAACCCCATAAGCGGTGAATATTCCTATACGCAAGAGGAAGCGCATTTATTAATGAAGGTGGAAACTCACAACCATCCGACAGCTATTTCACCTTACCCAGGTGCAGCAACAGGTTCTGGTGGAGAAATTCGCGATGAAGGGGCAACAGGGCGAGGTTCAGCAACCAAAGCAGGACTAACAGGATTCACTGTTTCACATTTAAAAATTCCTGGCTTTGATCAGCCCTGGGAAACCGATTTCGGTAAGCCTGAGCGTATTGCTTCTGCTTTAGATATTATGCTAGAGGGGCCATTAGGTGGCGCTGCATTTAATAATGAATTTGGGCGGCCTAATATTGCCGGTTACTTTCGTAGCTTTGAACAAGTGGTTGAGGGCAGTACTGGGGATCAATTACGCGGCTATCATAAACCTATTATGATAGCCGGTGGAATGGGCAATATTCGTCCTATGCTGGTGAATAAACATAAAATTCCTGCTGGCTCGCTGATTATTATTTTAGGTGGACCGGCGATGTTAATTGGCCTCGGTGGTAGCGCCGCCTCTTCACAAGCTTCTGGTGCTAGTGCGGCTGAACTGGATTTTGCCTCTGTGCAACGTGAAAACCCTGAAATGGAACGTCGTTGTCAGGAGGTTATAAATCATTGTAATGCTTTAGGCAACGAGACCCCTATAGTTTCTATTCATGATATCGGTGCAGGTGGTTTATCTAATGCCGTACCGGAAATTATTCATGATTGCGAGCAAGGTGGACGCTTTGAACTGCGCAAGGTGAATAGCGATGATAAAGGCATGTCGCCGATGCAGATATGGTGTAATGAAGCGCAAGAGCGATATGTAGTCGCGATAAAACCAGAAGCACTAGAATTATTTGAGTATTTCTGTGCGCGTGAACATTGTCTGTATGCAGTTATTGGTGAGGCAACAGACGCAGAGCATTTAATACTAACGGATGAACTATTTGGCGACAAACCTGTTGATCTTCCTATGTCTGTGCTGTTTGGTAAATCACCCAAATTACACCGTAACGTAACTCACCTCAAAACAGAACATAAAGCACTGGATTTCTCAGGGATTACAATACAAGACGCTGTGGATCGTGTATTGGCGTTTCCAGCAGTTGCCGATAAAAGCTTTTTAATTCATATCGGCGATCGTTCGGTAACTGGTTTGGTTGTTAGAGATCAAATGATTGGCCCATGGCAAGTGCCTGTTGCGGATGTTGCCGTTACAGCTTCAGGCTTTCAAGCAACAACAGGCGAAGCAATGGCAATGGGTGAGCGTACTCCATTAGCCGTTATTAATGCGCCTGCATCGGGTCGTATGGCGATTGCAGAAGCACTAACGAATTTAGCCGCGGCAAAAATCGAATCTCTTAAGCATATTAAAATTTCTGCAAACTGGATGGCAGCGGCAGGAAGTCCAGGTGAAGATGCAGCATTATTTGATACCGTAAAAACCGTAGGTATGGAAGTTTGCCCTGAATTAGGTATTGCCATTCCTGTCGGTAAAGATTCATTATCAATGAAAACAGTATGGAATGAGGCCGGGCGTGAAACCACGATGACCTCACCGCTATCATTGATTATTACCGCTTTTGCACAAGTTACTGATATTACCCATACCTTAACGCCAGAATTAAAAAATGCAGACAGCGTGTTAATGCTGATTGATTTAGGGCAGGGGAGAAACCGTTTAGGCGGCTCAGTGTTAGCGCAAGTGTATCAACAAATGGGTTGTGAAGTCCCTGATCTGGATGATACCGCCTTATTCAAAACATTTTTCAATAGCATTCAGGCACTGAACGCTGACGATAAACTATTGGCTTATCATGACCGTTCCGATGGTGGTTTATTAGCAACAATTGCGGAAATGATTTTTGCCGGACGCAAAGGAGCAGAGCTTGAACTAGATCGTTTAGGTGAAGATGTTCTAGCCACGTTATTTAATGAAGAGCTCGGTGCAGTCATTCAGGTTAGGCAAAGCGATTGTGATGCTGTGTTAGACATATTTGACGCGGCAGGTTTGACAGATTGTACGCATCTGATCGGTTGGGTAACTGAAGAAACGCAGCAACTTACCATTAGCTATGATGGTGAAGTCATCTATTCCGCTAGTCGGGCTGAATTACAGCAAACCTGGTCTGAAGTCAGTTATCGTATGCAAGCCTTACGCGATAATCCAGACTGTGCAAAACAACAATTTGAGCGCATTGCCGATAATAAAGATCCGGGATTAACAGCAAACCTAAGTTTTGATGTGACTGAAAATATCGCTGCTCCTTTTAGCGCAGTGCGTCCGCGTGTTGCTATATTAAGAGAGCAGGGCGTTAATGGTCATGTCGAAATGGCCGCGGCTTTTGATAAAGCGGGGTTTACCAGTATCGATGTGCATATGACCGATATAATCAGCGCTAGAGTCAGTTTAAAAGACTTTATTGGTCTGGTTGCCTGTGGCGGCTTTTCTTATGGAGATGTCTTAGGCGCAGGTGGTGGCTGGGCAAAATCAATTTTATTTAATGAGCGCGCCAGAAATGAATTTTCCGATTTCTTTCAACGTAGCGATACTTTTGGTTTAGGCGTCTGTAATGGCTGTCAAATGTTATCCGGCTTAAAAGAACTTATTCCCGGTGCAGAACATTGGCCAAAGTTTATGCGTAATCATTCAGAACAATTTGAAGCACGTGTTACGATGGTAAAAGTTCAGCAATCACCATCCATATTATTAAAAGGAATGGCTGGTTCAAGCATGCCAGTAGTGATTGCCCATGGAGAAGGACGGGCAGAGTTTTCTGCAAATGATCGGGAACAGGCATTAGTGGCTTTGAATTATATAGATAATTATGGAGAGCACTCAGAAGGTTTTCCCATGAACCCTAATGGTTCACCTGATGGTATTACAGGCCTGACAACGACTGATGGTCGTTTCACCATTATGATGCCACATCCAGAGCGTTGCTTTAGAACCCTACAAAATTCATGGCAGCCTGCTGAGTGGAGCGAAGATGGCGCATGGTTAAGAATGTTTAGAAATGCACGCGTCTGGGTTGGATGATAATTTTATTTACAGCATTTTTCTGTAAAGAGCTTTATGAGAAAAGCACGTAAAAATGAGTGTTCTGGTTTTACAAATTATTATCAAACAATGGGATAAGAGTCAGAGATCAGAAACTCATAAAAACATACGGGCTAATATCCCTGATAGATATCCACTTATTTTTCCACCTGCGGTTTATGTTTTTGGTCAGCACTGTGTCATAGATCAGCATGGTGATGATATTCAAGGCAATCGCATAAAGTATTTTAAAGATGCTGAAGGAAATATAAAGCTTGATCGATTTCAAATCGATGGAGACAATAACATTGTCTATTATGGTTCTCAATCGAAAGAGGTTCCCAGGAGTATAGGTTCACTCAATAATCAATGGATACAATGCAAATACAACTGCAGATACAGTATCTTTGAATCTGATATGTATTATTGGCTGTATGAAGAAGTTATTTTAAACGCCATATGTTTAAATAAATTAAATGGAAATGCATTCTTAAATGTAGAGCCTGACATTATTTATGAAGATTTTATTGATATGGATAAAAGAAACAAGCCATAGTCATTGCCTATACAGAAAGACACGCAGGTATTGATCATGCAGAGGAATATCTATAATGCTTTTCTAATTTAACATAATATACATTATGCGAAGTATCATAAGAACGTTATGGAAAGTGCTAGCCTCGATCAAACATTAGAATTTATCCCTTCAACACTTTCAAACAACCTTATCCAAAGACACAAAGCTTAGTCATATATCAACGTTAGAATGCGATAGTCTTGTCCCTAAAATATCAACTATCAATAAGCCAATGAATGGATTAAACTGTAATTCTGATATGCTAATCATGGATTCAGAACAATCAAATTCCTCCTAACTCAAGCAAAATAAAATCATGATTTCACCTAGACTTATTGCAAAAATAGAATCTGAAGAACCTTCCATGAAAATAGCCGTTCTTATTGATGCAGATAATGCCCAAGCGGCTGTCATTGAAAAGTTATTAGCTGAAGTTGCACGATTTGGAGAAGCTACTGTAAAACGGATTTATGGTGACTTCACATCACCAAGCAGCGCATCATGGAAAAAAGTACTTCAGGAATTTGCCATAAAGCCTGTTCAGCAGTTTGCTTACACAACAGGAAAAAATGCTACCGACAGCGCATTGATTATCGATGCAATGGATTTGTTATATACGAGAAATTTTGACGGATTCTGTTTAGTAACAAGTGATAGTGACTTTACCGGTCTTGCAATGCGTATACGCGAAGAAGGTCTTACTGTTCTTGGCTTTGGTGAGCAGAAAACCCCTGCTGCATTTAAAAATTCTTGCCATAAATTTATATTTACCGAGGTATTACGCCCCGAATTAGTGAAAGTGATAAGTGTAAATAAACAACAACCTAAAACTATCTCTGATAGTGCCAGTATTGCAGAATCTGAAGTAATTAAAAAAATCAAACCTTCATTTCCTAAAAAGTTTATTTTGGATGCTCTTGAACAATCAAGTGATGATGAAGGCTGGGCTCAATTAGGTACATTCGGGAGCTACTTAACAAAACTACAACCAGATTTTGATTCAAGAAATTTTGGCTTCAAAAAACTATCCGATTTAGTTAAGGCAAAAACAAGTTTGTTCATTATAGATCATCGTGAAACACCGGGCTCAAGCCTTAAACAACTATATATTAAAGCAAAGTAATTAACCTCGCATATAAAGCTGTGCTGTGATTATGCGAAGCACCCCAGAATATTTGTCATGATTCTATTGCGACATAACAACAGCGGACTTTAGTCTATGTAACAACCTTTGCTAAATCGATTCATACTACAATCTATTCATGTAACATTATTCAGAGTGGTAAAATCTACTCACAAACTTAAAAGTACATAAATCAATTAACTGTAGCTATGAGACATCCAGAATTTCCCTTATCCGCTGAACTTATTTATCTTAATCATGCTGCTGTTGCCCCTTGGCCAAAACGAACAAGTATAGCTGTTAGTTCATTTGCACAACAAAATACGCTTTATGGCTCATCATTTTATTTGGACTGGCTCAAGAAGGAATCCGAATTACGCCAGCAACTCAAATCCTTGATTAATGCCCCGAATGTCGATGATATTGCCTTAGTAAAAAATACCTCAGAGGCTTTGTCCTTTGTCGCATATGGCCTGGATTGGCAGCATGGAGATAATATTGTTTCCAGTAATGAAGAGTTCCCATCTAACCGCATCGTCTGGCAATCCTTAAGCGAGCTAGGTGTTCAGTTTCGTGAAGCAGATTTAGCCAGTGCAGAGTCAGCCGAAGATGCGCTGTTTGCCTTAGTGGATAAACATACACGTTTGATAACTATTAGTTCGATCCAGTTTGCCAGTGGTTTGCGTCTGGATATAGATAGAATTGGCCAGTTCTGTCAACAAAATAACATTCTATTCTGTATAGATGCGATTCAAAGTCTGGGTGCTGTGCAATTTGATGTACAAAAATGCCAGGCTGATTTTGTTATGGCAGATGGTCACAAATGGATGCTAGGCCCTGAAGGCTTAGGGGTATTTTATAGCAACCCAGCGGCACGAGAAAAATTAAAGCTGACCCAATATGGCTGGCATATGATGGATAATACACATAATTACGAAAATAAACCCTGGGATATTCACCCTACTGCGCAACGTTTTGAATGTGGCAGTCAAAATACCCTGGGTATTCATGCATTATCTGCCAGCTTATCCTTATTACTAGAGACAGGAATGGAGACAGTGGAAAAGCAGGTTATAGCCAATGCTCGTTATTTAATGACAGCGATAAAATCTCGACCTTATTTACAGCTATTAACGGATGAATCCGCAAAATTACAGTCAGGTATAGTTGTTTTTAAGCATAGGCAAATCAGTAAAGAAGCTTTATATACGCATCTACATAAAAATCATGTTGTCTGTGCAATGCGTGGTGAAGGTATTCGCTTTTCTGCACATTTTTATAATTCGACGCAAGAATTAGATAAAGCGATGCTATTAATACCTGATTGAAAATATCAACAGCACTACACATGGCTTAAACAAAAAAAGTTATAGGCTAACAACATAGGTTAAAATAACTCCCTTAATCCAGGCTAAGACATAGATAAAGCCAGGCAAATTAAGACAACCTATTCGCAATTATGACTGATCACTATATTTCTACTAAACCCATTCCGACTAACGAAAGACTCATTATGGCTCTGGATTTCCCTAGCATAGCGGAAGCACAGTCATTGGTAGAGGAACTGGGGGATTCGGTTGTTTTTTATAAAGTGGGCATGGAAATCTTTATGTCAGGAGACTATTTCGCATTTATTGAATGGCTAAAAGTCAGAAACAAAAAAATATTTGTCGATTTAAAGTTTTTTGACATACCTGCTACAGTTGGCCGCGCTATAAAAGCACTTAGTAATAAAGGTGTAGATATGGCGACAATTCATGGCAATGATTCGATTATGCAGGCAGCAGCCAAAGAAAAAGGTGATTTAAAAGTTCTGGCGGTCACGGCTTTAACCAGTTTAGATAGAGGAGATTTGGATGATCTGGGGTTTCAATGTGATGTACAGCAACTGGTTCTGTCACGGGCTAAAAGGGCTTTAGCTATAGGCTGCGATGGCATAGTATCTTCTGGTTTAGAGGTACCGATGCTACGGGAAAATCTGGATCATAAATTATTGGTGATTACCCCCGGAGTTCGTCCCGTAGACAATCGAGTTGAAGATGATCAAAAACGTGTGGTCAGCGTAGAGCAAGCTTTCCAGAATGGTGCAGATTATATCGTTATTGGCCGTCCGATTCGTGATGCAGAAAACAGGAAGCAGATGGCTGATAAAATTCAAGCACAAATTGCGTCACAGTTTAAGTTCTAGAAAGTACAAGGAGGCGTGGAATTCTATCCTCGCCCTATCCGACCAAAACATCATTTGGCGGGTTTAAAGAATATCTGTATTTTTCCAGTTAGTCTATAACCCGCCCGCATAAATACGCTATAAGGAAATTATTTTTATATTCCTACTGGAATCGATAATACCTGCCCTACCCTGATATTATTGCCTTTAGAAATTGTATTTGCTTGTTTAAGCTGGTCCAGAGTAACCCCATATTGCAAAGCAATACCTAATAATGTTTCACCTTTAGATATTTTATGTACTGACACATCAGTTGTAGGCGAGGTATTTAAAGCAAGCGAATGTTTCTCTGCATAAGCCATAATCCCATTTTGAATTGCTTGTGCCATTTTCAATTGATATTTACTACTTTTGAGACGACTTTCTTCTTTTGGGTTTGATATAAAAGCTGTTTCAACCAGAATAGAGGGAATATCGGGAGATTTTAACACCATAAACCCTGCTTTTTGTACTTTATGTGAATGTAAATCGCCAATATCCCCGAAATTCTTTAATACTTCTTTGGCGACAAGCTGACTGATATCTTGAGAAGCGCTTTGTGATAAATCCAGTAACACAGAAGCCAAAATATCATCTTTATCGTCCAGACTAACCCCACCGACTAAATCTGCTGCATTCTCGTTGCTGGCTAACCAGCGAGCTGCTTCACTTGTTGCTCCATGACGCGATAGGGTGTATACCGATGCCCCGGCTACATTTGAATTGTTAAATGCATCCGCATGGATGGAAACAAATAAATCTGCATTAGCCTTTCTGGCAATGTTCATTCGCTCACGCAGGCTGACATAATAATCACCCTTACGCACCATAACGGCTTTCATACCAGGTTGCTTATTAATTGATGCAGCCAGTTTCTGCGCTATTTGAAAGACTACCTTTTTTTCCAGAGTCCCATGCTTTCCTCTAGCGCCTGAATCCTTGCCACCATGTCCCGCATCAACAGCAACTATAAAAGGTTTAGTAAAACGGTTAGCGATTTTAACTGTTTTACTTGGTTTGTAGGATATTTTTTTAGTTATAACAGGCTTTCTTTTTGTCGGCAAATCAATGACTATCCTGGGGCCATATTTTTTATTGGCCTGTAACACAAAGCTTTTAGGTGCAGCAGCACTCTGTAAATCAATGACCACACGTAAATCTTTTTTATTTCGATGCGCAGTGCGTAAGCCTGTTAATAATGGATGACGTTTTTCTGGTTGGCTGAGGTTTTTTTCTAAATAGGAATTAGTAAAATCAATCACCAATCTATCTGGACCTGTTAATTGAAAAACCTTATGACTCGGTATTGCAGACACATCAAAAACCAAGCGAGTATTATCGCCGACTGAACTAATACGTAATGATTTTATTTTAGTTTGCGCTGCAAAACAGACCGAGATATTTAAAATAACCAGAACAAATAAAATACTTAATTTCCGCATATCTCTCCCCTTTTTTTGTTTATAATCTTAATTAGATTATAGCAGTAGGTAATTGTTTTTTCATGAATAATTAAAATTTATTTTTATTTTTTTATTGCTATGTCAAAAAAATATACTTAATAGTAAGTTCATTCCCGCGAAATTCTTTGGGTTAACCGTGAAAGACCTAGAGATAGCAGGCATTTAACAGATAGATTTCTTAAAGTGTTTTTTTCTGGATTAGAAAGCAAATGTCCCTAAAGTAAAATTTACAATTCGTAATCTGACACAAATACCATTACAAGCCGCATACTATTATTCGTCATCTAATGCGTTGCGGAGTACCTGTATAGCTTGCGATTAATATAGAATACCTGGTATAAACCAGTAGAGCTATTTTCAAATGAAATAGCACCTGAAATTTTTCCTTCTGCAATCTCTATCCCTGCTTTTGCAGCGGCTTCGTAAGCAACTTTAAGAGTTTGTTCATTAAAAGCCTCTGTTACTTTTCTTGCAGTAATCTCTTTTTCAAGTTTAGGAAGAAACTTTGGATCAAAAGAATTAGCACCCTCAGTTCTACTAACACCCGCCCATAAAAAGTCTGTGTTAATAGAGCCTGTCTTCCTGATCTTCAACCCCGTTATTTCTACATATTAAGTGTCTTGCTCTATTGCACATCGGTAGCGGTTTGTAATGGGTTTTTCTTTACTTTTCAATGCTTAATGGCTCACCTTTTATGCCGGCATAGAAAACTATAATTTCCGCTGGTACATTACCTTCATTCTTTCCGTAATGCCATTTATTCACAAGTTCAATAATAGTATCTCCAGCTTTCATGTGCAAGGTAGTATTGTCTTCCGCCACTACCGTTAATTCGCCAGTTAGTAATACTCCTGCGTTAATCACTGGGTGCTTATGTAACGGCAATTCTGTGCCGTGGGGAATTACGATTTTCAATATTGATATCTCCGGTTTTCCATTTGCGTAGTTTGACAAATTTTTACCGTCCCAACTTTTATTAGATTTTATTAAGATTTCTACATCGATTAAATTGTCTTCTTTTGCAAACTTCACTAATGAGAGGATCGTTATTTTTGCTAAAGCTTGTTCGTGGATTTACAGCCCTAAACTATTTGCCTTATCTGGCGTTATACTTCGATTCGTTCTGGGTAGATGCCGCGACATACAGCATCATAAACCCGATGCGGACTCCGCATCACTTCCGCAAATGGCTCTATGCTGTGGCGAACTGCTTTATATTTTTTCCTGTATTGGCTGAAAATTCTAATCGATAAAATTTATCTACCTTGGATTCAATTAATAAAAGCAGCACAGACATTCTAGTAATTGATATGCTATTATTTGCTAACTAGAAATACTTCGCACCCATCGCTCTATGAGTGATCCAACATCGATAACAACAATGAAAAAACAAGCGCTGGATCCTAAGCAACTGTACAAACCTTGTAATACCGAGAATTTTCATTTTGAAAATACGGATGAACTTGAAGATGTAGATGTTTTCATGGGTCAAGAACGAGCCGTTGATTCCATTGAATTTGGTATGCGTATGGAGCAATGTGGCTATAACATTTTTGCACTAGCTCCCTCGGGAACCGGAAAATTAACCACGATACAACAGCTAGTGAGTAAGGAATCCAGTCAACACCCAGCTCCGCCGGACTGGTGTTATATTAATAACTTTAACGAGCACGCAAAACCCAAAGCTATTAAATTCTCTCCAGGAAAAGGCAAAGAATTTCAAAATGATATGGAACAACTCATTGATGAACTCAGTGTCGCCATACCTGCTGCTTTTGATGGTGATGAATATCGTGCTAAAAACGAAGAAATTGATGAAGAATACCGTCAACGCGAGATTCAAGAGATTAGTCAATTACGTGAAGAAGCCATCAACGCCAAGATCATTCTGACAGAAACACCGACCGGTTATGCTTTTTCACCATTGGATGATAAAAATGACCCGATCTCCCCAGAAGAATTTAATAAGCTAGACAGAGCGGCACAACAAAAATATCAAAACAGTCTTTTGGCATTACAACAGCACCTGCAAAAATTACTGAATAAATTTCCTGCATGGCGGAAAGAAGCTAAACGCAAACAGCAACAGCTTAACCGCACAACTGTCTCATTAGCTGTCAATCACTCCATTGATGAGTTAAAACATAAATATTCAGAGCAACAGACAGTTATCACCTATCTGGAAGATGTTGATGCTGATATTTTATTGCATGTCCGTGACTTTATTCCGCACCGCGAACAAATGTCACCTTTTATGGAATCTATCCAGGACGCAAATCCGTTTAAACGTTATCAGGTTAATCTGATTATCTCTAATGATGAAAGCTGCTCCGCCCCCGTCATTCTTGAAAACCACCCTAACTACGCTAATCTTTTGGGTCGTATTGACCATCAAGCCTATATGGGCACTCTGGTAACTGATTTCACCATGATCAAACCGGGTGCACTGCATCGCGCAAATGGCGGTTACCTTATTCTGGACGCCCGTAAATTACTTATGCAACCCTATGCCTGGGAATGTTTAAAAAGATCCTTGCAATCCGGTGAAATTCGTATCGAATCATTAGAACACTCTCTCAGTCTAGTCAGCACTTCATCACTGGAGCCTGAGCCTATCCCACTCGATTTGAAAGTTATTATCTATGGCGATCGGATCATTTATTATCTGCTGAATCAATATGATCCTGAATTCCAGGATCTATTTAAAATTGCTGCTGATTTCGATGACTCTGTTGGCCGCGAAGGCACTGAACTGGACTATGCTCGCCTGCTGGCTACGCTGGCAAAAAAAGAACAATTACTCCCTGTCAGTCGCCATGCTGTGGCGCGCATTATTGAACAAAGTTCCAGACTTAGCGGTGATGCTGCAAAATTATCCACTCATCTACGCAGTATTAATGACTTATTAACTGAATCCGATTATTGGGCCAGGTTTCACGGCCATGATGTCATCGCCAATAGCGATGTGCAACAGGCCATCGAACATAAAGTTCATCGGCTGGACAGAATTCGCGAAAAAGTATACGAAAATATCCACCGTGGCACGGTAATGATTGACCTGCAAAATAAAGTGGTCGGCCAGATTAACGGACTTTCAGTCATCCAGCTGGGCGAATTTATGTTTGGTCAGCCATCGCGTATTACTGCCACCACCCGTTTGGGCAATGGTAAAGTGATCGACATAGAAAAAGAAACTGAACTGGGTGGCGCGATTCATTCCAAGGGTGTTTTAATTTTATCCAGCTTTATCGCAGCTCGTTATGCACGTAAAACCCCATTTTCCATGGCAGCCAGCCTGGTATTTGAACAGTCCTACGGATATGTGGAAGGAGACAGCGCCTCTTTAGCTGAATTATGCGTGATTTTATCCTCACTAGCCGAAGTACCTTTTCGACAGGATATGGCCATTACTGGCTCCGTAAATCAATTAGGTCAAGTACAGCCAATTGGTGGTGTTAATGAAAAAATTGAAGGCTTCTTTGATATTTGTAAGGCACAAGGCCTGACGGGTCAACAAGGCGTCATTATTCCAGCCAGCAACATCAAATACCTGATGTTACGCTGGGATGTCGTACATGCGGCTAAAGCAGGCCAGTTTGCAATCTATGCCGTAGAAACTGTTGATGAAGCTTTGCAATATCTAAGCAATATGCAAGCAGGTACCTGTGACGCTAAAGGAAAGTTTCCTGAGGATTCATTTAATGGTAAAGTGCAGCAACAGCTATTGACCTTTAATACCATCCAGCAGGAAATGAGGGCAGCAGAAAATGTTTATCATGCTGATAAGTAAATAATCGGTAAATTAATTGCGTAGCTGCTGTGCTGTAATGGCTTTTGTGTAGCTAGCTCGCAATTCATACCTGCCCCACCCCACTATTTTCTCCATGTGCTTTTAAAGCATTCTTATATTGTTTTTACGGACGGCACGAGGATAGCGCCAGATATTTCCAGGAATATAGCCCCAGGTAATTGAATCACCGTAACCAAGAATGGTCTTCAACTTTCACGCTCATAACATTAAAAATCAGAACGACAAGCTCAGATTGCGCGGCAAGATATACGATGAACTTAAGCCCAGTAAAAAATAACCGTGGAACATAACGCGCGGTGTCTACTATAGAATTATGGAGAGAAATGATGAGTGAATTTATAGATAGATAGTGCAGCAATTGAGAAAAGTTATCTAAATATTTATCCACAAGTGCCAGCCGAATTTTTTTCGATTTTCAAAAGCTGGCATTCTCTTCAAAGATAGTCGCGAACATTATGAGCTATCGGCCTTTCTGAAAGCGGTATTCTAGACGAGTTTACCCGGCCCCAGGGGTTGAGTATTTTTTTCAGTCGCATTGAATGTCAGGAGCGCTTACACAGTCTGCCAGTAGAGGTTGCTATGGAAGTTTACAATGGCTGGGCTCGTCCATTGGATAGTCAGGTCCAGAAACACGGATACCAACTTTACAATGTCAATAATCTTAAACTCGCTCGCTTTAAAGAAATCTTTCCTGCGCCAGCAAAATCTGATTCGATTGATGCCCATAAAATTCTGGAATTGTTTCAACTTCAGGATCATTTACCACTCGCTAAAGGTGTTCTGCAAGCGGTGCTAACTGTGCCCCAAGTCAACCAGAGGCTAAAACGTCTAACCAGGCGACGACGTCAGCTGAGCAACGAAAAGGTTGCCTTGCAAAACCGTATATAGCCCGATTTGCAAGCGGTTTGCCCGAGTCTCCTGGATATGACTGGAGGTGTTGACAATCTGTGGTTTCTACACTTTCTGACGTGTCGTGACGACCTGGTAAAATTAGTACGACTGCAGAGCAAAAGCTTGCTTGCCATTCAAGGTGTTGGCAGGCGTTACCTCAGCCTCATTTTTTGTGACTGGCAAAAACAGGCAGAATTTTCTGATGAGATCGAGGAAGTTGGCCCGATGATTCAAGAGGATGCACGTCGCCTGTTAGCTTTAATGGCTTAGATTAAAGCGATGGATGAAAAAATCGACCAACAAATTCAAAAGTCCGTTTATGCTCAACATATTCATTCGATTCCTGGCTTTGGCTTGGTATGTAGTGCTAAACTGGCTGGCGAAATAGGCACTCTAGAACGTTTCTCGAAACAGAGTAGCTTCTCAATCTAATCGGCATGGCTCCGCTGGATAATCAGTCAGGCATTTACCACGGTACGAAATCACCGAAGCACGTCAATACTCGGGCTCGCAAAGCGATGATGACTGCGGTATGTCGTCACATGACTTGTGTGCCGGAATCTCGCGCTTACTATGAAAAAAAACGTTCCGAAGGCAAGACACACAACAAGGCCATTCGTGCATTGTGGCGCCATATATCGCGAGTTATCGTCATCATCATGCGGGGGTCAGGTCTTTGATTTATGATTCTTGACAATACCACTGACTGTAGAATAGTGAAGTTTAAAATAATCACCAACCTCTTTTAAGCTATACCCACCACTCCCATAAGCCGAAATGATCGCGTCATTGCGTATTTTGTACTTCTTTGCATAATAAGACAACTCTTTTGGCACCGACCGGCGCTGTGAAACAGGAATCTCACTCAATTTTTTCTCACTTTCTATCAGTCCTTGCATTGATTCTACAAATTTTTCATCCCCTAAAAAAATCTGATTCTTCAATTGCTCCCATGGTGATGGTTGTCCTTTACCTTCGCTGACAAACTGCTGATATGCATCAATTGCTTTAGACTTCCTTTGTCCAAATCCTGCTAACAGCCAGTCGCTATGCAACCAATTTGGCTTGATTGTCTGTCCTATCGTTTCCCTATAACTACTCCATGGCCAATCTATAGCAGAATTTACCATCCCTACTCTCACAGGGTTAAGTACAATGTACCTACTTAGCTCCAATAAATAACACTCCTTTTCTATCAATATTGCCTTATACCTCCCCTGAAAAACATGACCAACACGCCGATGTGTACGATTAAATGTTTGGGTGTATCTACCATTGAGCTGTCGCATTCCTTTGGAAAGGTTTGCCTCTGGTGTTTCAACTAATAAATGGTAGTGATTATCCATTAAACAATACGCATAACATACCCAGTTGTATTGCTCACAAACATCAGACAAGATCGTCAAAAAGTTTTCCCTATCATTGTCTTGCTCATATATGGCTTCCCTACGATTTCCACGAGAAGTTACATGATAGAGCGCGCCTGCAAATTCGAGCCTAAGAGGTCTTGCCATTTTTTACCTAAATCATAACAATTAAGAGATAATTTTAGCAGAGACATCATCATAAATCAAAGACCTGACCCCGATGTGCTCTCTTTTAAGGCCTTTGCCTTCTTCTAATTCTTGTATAGCCTGTACCGTAAGCTTATTTGGTTGTTTAGTCTTGAGCTCAAATGGAATTCCACCATAATTGATTACGGCTTTCGTAAACAATTTAATAGCTTGTGAAGGACTTAATCCAATTTCTTCACAAACATGAGTAAATTCAGTTTTAATGTCATGATCAATTCGTATGCTAATTGTATCTGTCTTCATAAATAGCGCTCTTAGTTGTTACAAATTAATGCAATTGTAATACAACTACTTGCATTCGCAAGTAAATAGCTGTAAATATCATTAGAGCCTTACCCCAATGCCAGAGCTGTCGCATTCCTTTAGAAAGGTTTGCCTCTGGTGTTTATACTATTAAATGTTAAACAATACGCATAATATACCCAGTAGTATTGCTCACAAATATCAGACAAGATCGTCAAAAATTTTTCCCTATCATTGTCTTGCTCATATATGGCTTCCCTACGATTTCCACGAGAAGTTATATGATAGCGCGCGCCTGCAAATTCGAGCCTAATGGGTCTTGCCATTTTTTACCTAAATCATAACAATTAAGAGATAATTTTAACAGAGACATAATCATAAATCAAAGACCTGAACATCCCTCTGGAATTTGCAAGTTAATTTTCTAAATCAACTCATAAACTTGACGCAATTATCCGCCTCTCAACAAAAATTTGAGTAAAAGATAGAAC
>Ga0208648_1000889_pt1 | contig 27360 bp, 21 predicted proteins | sample AntAceMetag02UKL_FD_184772 | JGI IMG/M metagenome (GOLD analysis project Ga0208648, IMG submission 184772) | Saline lake microbial communities from Ace Lake, Antarctica - Antarctic Ace Lake Metagenome 02UKL (SPAdes) (version 2) | ecosystem: Environmental > Aquatic > Non-marine Saline and...
ATGGATAAATTGGACAACCTGGATAAAGAAACAAAAAAAGACAGCATGGTAGACCAGATATCCTGCAATGGAAAAAATATACTACTCATCGGCACTGCCCATGTGTCAAGACAGAGCGCTAAGCTTGTGGAAGATACCATCCTTGAACAAACCCCGGACACCGTTTGTGTTGAACTTTGCGAGACAAGGCTTTCATCACTCAAGGATGCTGACAGATGGCGCAACATGGATATTGTCAAAGTTATTAAAGAAAAAAAGGCATTGCTGTTGTTCATGAACCTTCTTATGGCCTCTTTCCAGAAAAAAATCGCAGATAAATTTGGTATCAAGCCAGGCCAGGAAATGATCAATGCCATCAAGGCTGCAGAAAAAATTAATGCTCGTATCATTCCAGCCGACCGTGAAATCCAGATCACCCTTTCCCGGGTCTGGAGAGGAATGGGGCTGTGGGAAAAATTAAAGCTCATGTTTTCCCTTGTATTCTCTTTTGGTACCTCAGATGATATCAATGAAGAAGACATTGAAAAGATGAAGCAGGAAGATATCCTTCAAACTCTTCTGGCTGACGTAAAAAAGACGCATCCCATTATTGAAAAATCCCTGATCAATGAAAGGGACCAATACCTGGCCGAAAAAATCAGATCGGCACCAGGTGAAAAAATCGTAGCTGTTGTAGGTGCTGCACATGCTCCAGGGATTAAAAGATATCTTGCAGGCAATGAAAAAATAGACCTTTATGAACTAAATATTATCCCGCCTGCCGGCAAGGCTGGAAAAATTTTAAAATGGGCTATTCCAGCAGCCATTATGGTTTTGTTTGCAACAGGATTTTTAATGGAGGGGAAAAATGCAGGAGCAGATATGATCTGGATCTGGATTGCTGCCAATGGTATTTTTGCAGGGATTGGCGCCATTCTTGCGCTTGCTCACCCTCTTACCATTATCTCAGCAATTATTTCCGCCCCTTTAACCTCTTTAAACCCCATGATTGCTGCGGGCTGGGTATCAGGACTTGTGGAAGCCTTTTCCAGAAAACCCAAAGTAAAAGATTTTGAAGCAATCCCTACAGACATTGTATCCATAAAAGGCTTTTGGCGCAATAATGTAACCCGGATTCTTCTGGTGGTTATTTTCACTAACCTGGGATCAGCCATCGGAACCTGGACAGCTGTGCCTCTGATGCTTAAACTGATTAATTAGTGTTTGAACAAAAACTCACCCATCTGCTGCGTTGCTTCATAACACTGAAATCCTCATGTACTATAGTACACTCCGGTTTCAGAGTTCCTTGCGCCTTGCATATGGGCAAGTTTTTGCCCAAACACGGAGTTTTTAGTCAGTCAGTAATTAACTGATTTTAAGAAAAATCATTTTGATTTTTTGTTCTGGGAATCAGCAAATTTCTGAATACATTGGGGAAAAAGCTCCCACTCTTTTTCAAGGCCTTTTTTCTTTATATCATCAAGGGTGTCATTATCTTCAATTGCAAAAGCTTTCTGCCCTATAATGGGACCTGTGTCTTCCCCGTAATCAATATAGTGAACCGTGCACCCGCCAATTTTACAGCCATAACGAAATGTGTCTCCATATCCGTCCGTGCCGGGAAATGAAGGCAGAAGTGCAGGATGAATATTCATTATCTTATAAATTCCTGGTTCCGTGTTGATCCTGTCAATAAAATAGGGCGTCAGCACCCGCATAAATCCTGCCAGGACCAGAAGATCCATATCATAGGCAAGGATTATATCCAAAAGTTTTCTTTCTGCAATGGCCCGGGTTTTTAAAAAAAATACAATTTGTTCTTTTGATGCAATGTGTTCAACCAGCTTCTGTTTTGACAGGATTTCCTCTAAATTAAAGTCCGCTGGAAGATCTGCATCATTTATTCCTTTTTTGCAGGACCTGATGATGCCGGCATAATCCACCACAAAGGTGTCAATACCTGCCTTTTGAGCGCGTTCCAACCCTTTTACACCAGGGTTGTCAGAGCCTGTAAAAAGAATATTGGCATCAATTAAATTGCTCTGGCATGCATCAATAATAGCCTGAAGGTTTGTCCCGCCGCCTGATATCAAAGTACCCACATTGATTTTCTTTGACATGCTCTCCTCCTTTAAAAATACTTAGGATCGGAAATGAAATTAGTTAAACGCAATTGCTTGTCTTTTGGTCCATCTATATAATTTCCAATCCTTATTGATTACCATATCCGTTCTGATCACCACAATCAGGACATTCCCATGTAATACCGTTGCAGGTCATACCCCAATTATTTTCATACATGCATTCCTGGCACATGGAAAACCCGCATCTGCAATTCCAGCAAAACATAAAGGTTTTACCGCAACAATGACATTGTTTTGACTTTTTACCGCGTCTTATTTCTTTTCTGGTTCTGGCTGTTTGGTCCATTTAAATATATACTTCTCCTTTATTCAAAAAGATAGTATATATACCCGTGATTGAATAATTATTCAATATTCAAATAAAAGGTTATTAACATGGTAGATTCCAAAAAAATATTCCTCATCGACGGCAGCGCTTTTCTTTATCGTGCGTTTCATGCCATCAGAAGTCTTTCCACATCAAAAGGGCACCCAACAAATGCCACCTTTGGTTTTACCAGAATTCTGTTAAAATTATTAAAGGACAACTTCCCTGAATATGCTGTTGTCTTTTTTGATGTTAAAGGTCCCACCTTCAGGCATAAACTCTATGATCAATACAAGGCCAACCGTCCGCCCATGCCTGAAGAGCTGGCAGCTCAGATTCCTGATATCAAAAAGATCATCAGGGCATTAAATATTCCCATTGTTGAAAAACTGGGATTTGAGGCTGACGATCTTGTGGGAACCTATTCAAAACTTGCACAGGAACAAGGGTTTGAAGTGGTCATGGTAACGGGGGACAAAGATTTTATCCAGCTTATTACTGAAAAATGCACCCTGTGGGACCCCATGAAAGACACAATAACAGATGTGAACAAAATAAAAAAAGATATGGGAATAGAACCCAAACAATTTATCGATATTCTCGGGCTTGCCGGAGACACGTCAGACAATATCCCAGGGGTTCAGGGAGTCGGACCCAAAACCGCCATAAAGCTGATTGTAAAATTTGGTTCCATTGAAAATATTTACGAAAATATAGATGATATTGAATCCCAGACAAAATTATATGAAAATCTTTTATCCAGCAAAAATATTGTATTATTAAGCCGGGACCTGGCCACTATTAATATGTCTGTTCCTGTAAAAAAGAGCATCGAAGATTTCAAACTTCAGGCCTTTGACCGGAAAAAAGCATTTGAATTGTTCCAGGAATTTGAATTCAAAACCCTTGCCGCAGAGTTTGCACAAAAAGCAGACAAGGCAAAAAAAATATACAAGCTCATCACCACAACCAGAGAGCTTGAAAAACTGGCCAATGTACTTGAGAATAAACAGATTTTTGCCATTGATACGGAAACAACATCCAAACACCCCACCAAGGCAAACCTGGTGGGCATCTCTTTTTCTTTCAGGGAGAACCAGGGGTTTTACATCCCCATTAGCCACACTTGTTCCGATGAATATGAACAGCCCACAAAAGAAGAGATCTTAAGAATTTTCAAACCAGTCCTTGAAAACCCGGATATTAAAAAGGTCGGGCAAAACATCAAGTATGACTATATTGTCCTGTCAAGATTCGGAATAACCCTGGAGGGGATTGCCTTTGATACCATGATCGCCTCTTATTTGCTAAATCCATCCATTAGGGGCCACAGCCTTGATAAAATTGCCATGGATCTGTTTGGCTATAAAACAATTCCCTATACAGATGTAGCAGGCAAAGGAAAAGACCAGATTGGTTTTCAGGACGTCCCAATATCCCAGGCTGTGGATTATGCCTGTGAAGATGCTGACATTACTTTTATGGCCTATCAGGAGTTTGAAAAACAACTAAAGGATCAGGGCTTTTCCACCCTGATGGAAACTATTGAGGTCCCACTTATCAGGGTTTTGGCAGACATGGAAATTCAAGGGATCAAAGTGGACAGAAACGCCTTAAAACAACTTTCCAATACCTTTGACATAGAACTGAAAACCCTTGAAAAAGAAATCTATTCCCTTGCCGGTGAAGAATTTAATATTAATTCTTCCCAGCAATTAGGGGTCATCCTGTTTGAAAAATTACAACTGAAAACCGCAAAAAAGACAAAAAAGAAAACCAATTATTCAACAGATGTGGAAGTCCTTACCAAGCTTGCCCTTGACCATGAACTGCCGGAAAAGCTTTTAAGATACAGAACCCTTGGCAAGCTTAAATCAACCTATGTGGATTCCCTTGAAAAGCTCATCAATAAAGACAGTGGCAGAATCCACACCTCATTTAACCAGACCATAACGGTCACAGGCCGGTTAAGCAGTTCCAAACCTAATCTTCAAAACATTCCCATCCGAAAAAAAGAAGGAAAAAAAATAAGGGAAGCTTTTATCCCCAAAGAAGGTCATACCCTTATTTCAGCAGATTATTCCCAGATAGAACTTCGAATTCTGGCCCATTGTGCCGAAGATAAAATCCTTATTGAAGCCTTTAATAATGGAGAGGATATTCATACCAGGACAGCCCTGGAAATTTTCCAGGTTCTGCCACAATTTGTTACAGATGATTTAAGGAACCAGGCAAAAACCATCAATTTCGGCATTGTATACGGCATGAGCGGATTCAGGCTGGCCAATGATCTTTCCATTTCCAGAAAGATGGCCACGGCCTATATTGATAATTATTTTAAACGCTATTCAGGTGTCAAAAAATTTATTGATACCACCATAGAAGAAACAAAAAAAACCTGTGAGGTCCAAACCATATTTGGCAGAAAACGGCGCCTGGATGATATCAATTCTTCCAATGTCAATCTTCGGAATTTTGCCCAGAGGGCAGCTGTTAATACGCCCATCCAGGGCAGTGCAGCTGATTTAATTAAACTTGCCATGATCAAAATGGATGCTGCCCTGCGAAAAAACAAGCTGTCCTCAAAAATGCTTTTGTCCGTCCATGATGAAATCATATTTGAAACCCCGTTTGAAGAAAAAGACCAATTGATTGCTCTGGCAAAAAGCGTCATGGAACATGTTCATCCCCTTAAAGTTCCGTTGGAAGTCAATTTCGGGTCCGGTGAAAACTGGGCCCAGGCACATTAACAGGCACATTAACAGGCAAAATGATATGCTAATAAATTGCTCTATTTACTTTGGGCCAACAATATTTACAAGATAAGGCATCAATGAAAAAATCAATAAAAGCATCCCTTATATCCGCTTTTGTATTTCCCGGTGCAGGGCATATTTACTTAAAAAAATATTTTCCCGGTCTCCTTTTAGTTGGTGTTTCTTCCCTTGGGATCTACTATTTAATTTTAAATATGGTGGAAAAAGCTTTACAAATCGTTGAAAAAATACAACTTGGCCATGTTCAAGCAGATGCCACAGCCATCAACCAATTGTTATCAAACCAGTCAACGGGCTCTGAATCTGCCCTACTGAGTATTGCAACGATTGCCATAGCCATTTGTTGGATAATCGGCATTCTTGATTCTTATAGAATCGGCAGTGGACAAGATAAAAACCAATAGGTTTTAATTAAGACAAATATGAAAAAAAGTATAGTGACCATTGCATTCCTTGTTATTGGATTATTTCTGGCTGATATATCCTTAGCTGCAGACCTCCCTTCAACTAGAAAGTCAAGACGGGTTCTTGCCAAGGTCAGACCGATTCTAGCAAAGGATCTTTTAAGCCAGGGACTATCTTTAAGTTCACCCATATTCATAAGAATATTCAAAAAGTCTGGTGAGTTAGAGATCTGGGTTGAAAATTCCCAAAAATTTGAATTGTTCAAAACATACAAATTGTGCAGATTTTCCGGCAGTTTAGGCCCCAAAATAAGACTTGACGACTGCCAGAGCCCTGAAGGCTTCTATTATGTCACACCAGCGCAACTAAACCCCGCAAGCCAATTTCATATGTCTTTCAATATTGGATATCCAAATTCATATGATAGAGCTCATGGGAGAACGGGAAGTGCTCTCATGGTACATGGCGGTTGCGTGTCCATCGGCTGTTATGCCATGACCGATGAAAAAATAGAAGAAATATATACAATGGCAGATGCAGCTTTAAGGGGTGGTCAATCATTTATCAGGGTGCATATCTTTCCTTTCCGAATGAACAAAAAAAATATGGAACAGCATAAAGAATCAAAATGGTATGGCTTCTGGAAAAACCTTAGGCAAGGTTACGATATATTTGAAAATGAACGAAAGCCTCCCAATGTAATGGTAAAAGGCAAACTGTATATCTTCGAAAAAACATAAAACGGTGCAAAGTATTATAGGGAGACAGGAAAACAAAATGAGCACAAAACAAATCGGACTTGTTGTTAAAAATGATGCCCAGGCGGAAAAACAAGCCCGGGAGCTTGAAAAAAGACTGGGGGACCAATGCGTTGTCATAGATATCCAGCAGTCAAAGAATACTGATATTCCCGATGACCTTTTGTGCATGATTGTTCTGGGTGGTGATGGCACTTTTTTAAGCGTTGCCCGGTTCATTGGCAACAGGGACATTCCCTTGATGGGCGTCAAATTCGGTGAAGTCGGCTTTCTGGCAGAAACAACAGAAGATACGCTTTATGAAGCTGTCACCTCAGTGCTTGAGGGGAAATACCTCATTCAAAAACGAACCCGTCTTGATATCAAAGTTATGCGGGGCAATGAGCAGATTATTGATGTGGATGTCCTCAATGATGCCGTGATTAACAAATCAGCCCTGTCAAGGCTGACCTCGTGTGCAGTCTATCTTGATTCAATTTATCTGACAACCTATAGGGCAGACGGCCTGATTATCGGAACCCCGACAGGCTCTACTGCCTATTCCCTGGCAGCGGGCGGACCCGTTGTGAGTCCGGAGGTTCCTTCCATTATCCTGACCCCGATCTGCCCCTTTACACTGACAAACAGGCCTTTGATCATTCCAGATTCAATAAAAATTGAAATCCGGCTGGAAGGCAGCCCTGAAGACATGGTTCTCACCCTTGATGGCCAAGAAGGATTTGAAATGGATCCCGGGGATAAAATCTTTATCAAAAAAAGCCGGAACGATATAAAAATGATATCCTTTGAAAATCAGTCCTATTTTAAGATTTTAAAAACCCGTCTTAAATGGAGCGGGGGTAGAAGTTGATAATTGAGAATTGAGAATAAATTTTTATGATATTTTTTTAATCAATATTTCCAATCTGCATGACTCACTGGTAGTTTGCATAACTGTGTTTTCAATTGCTTCCAATTGGGCAAGTATTTGTCCATGTAATAGAGAAATCTTTCATTGTGAAGCCTTTCCATTAAGTGGACCATTTCATGCACAATGATATATTCTAAACAGCAATCCGGCTTCTTTGCCAGGTCAAGGTTTATCCAGATTCTTTTCTTTTCAATATTGCATGAACCCCACTTGGTTTTCATTTGCTTTACTTTCCACTCGTCTACTTTAATCTTCAATACGTTTTCCCACTTTTCAATCATTGCAGGAATTTGTTTTTTCAGTTCAACCCGATACCATTCAGTTATTATTCCATGTCGTTTTTCAACCGTTGTTCCAGGTCTTAGATAAAGATCAATGTAAGTTTTGTTTTTAATAATAACCCTTGGCCGTGCATCCGCTTCAATAATATTCAGCAAATATCTTTTGCCTTGAAAATAATGGCTTTCTCTGTTCTTGTATTCTCTTGGCCCAATTCGTTCCTGTCCTTCAAATTTTCTTTGGTATCGTTTTATCCAGCTCAATTTTGAAATGGCAAAAAGGCGAATGGCATCATCATTTACTTTTAATGGTGCGGCAATGCGAACTCTTCCTGTTGGCGGGTAAACAGCCAGATGTATGTTCTTGATGTTTTTGCGAACCACATCAATTTTAAAATTACTGATTGAAATTTGCTCCATTAATAGTCTCTTTGATTTTTAACAAGATTGAATATGTACTCTGCAGTTGGTTCTTCTACTTTAAATTCATCCAGAACCTCTGTTATTGTAAATTTAACCGCCTTTGATTTCTGTATATTATCTCGCCATCCATCTTTCTTTGTTGTCATGATTTTATGATCCAATTCATTTGCGATGGATTCATTTTTGCCAAGATTGTCATACAATGACCTTTTAGCATTTGTATTCAATGAAAAAGGATATCCAGGATCAGTGTCTGGTTTCTTTACTTTTTTTGAAAGGGCAATGATATTCTGCAAATACGTTTCATATTCAAGGGAAGCTTGTTTTCGCATCCGGATAAGTTCATCTAAAAGAACACTCATTTTCTCATAATACATGGGGTTGGTCGGTCTTTCTTCAATGATGACTTTGCGCAGATTGTTTTCTATGGCTTCTGCCACTGCATCTTTATTATCACGGATATTTTTAGGCAAATCCTTTATGGCATCCTGGCCTTTTTCAACCAGCAATTCCACCAGACTCATGTCGTCGAAATTGGCAAGCACACGACCTTCTTCTGCACCGATATAGCTGTCAATCAAATGCCGCATGGCAGGCTCATACTGCTTTAAATCAATATAATCGCCACTGGCAAGTTGTATTTCTTTGCGCAGGTTTTCAAAGTGTTTAATGTCGTTTTTGATTTGCTGTATTTCTTTGTCAATAAACCCTGCCTCTTTCATTTCATCGGCGATATTGGCATAGGCTCGAATGAGTGCAATGGTGAGTTTGTATAAAGAAACCCGCCTGGGTTCAGTATCTTTGAGTTCATCCGGTTTTTCAGTATTTTTGCCACAGAAATAATGAATATGAGCCAGGGAGTCCTTTGGTGGTTCAACTGCCTCACATAATGCTTTGATGGATTCCAAAGCATCCTCCAGCCGCTCCCTGCCTTTTTCCAGGCGGTCTTTTAACAGGCCTTCAATATCCGCTTTTTCGTACCCTTCAAACACTTCAGAGGTATAATCCTTGAAAACAATCTCCAGACTCTTGAACAAATCCATATAGTCAATGATATAGCCATATTCCTTATCATCACCATCCAATCGGTTCACACGGCAAACAGCCTGAAAAAGTCCGTGATCTCTGAGTTTTTTATCTATGTACAGGTAAGTGGCTGCTGGAGCGTCAAACCCTGTGAGCAGTTTGTTTACAACAATCAGCAATTTCATCTGAGCCGGTTCTTCCACAAATTTTTTCTTTACCTCTTTTTCAAACTGGTCAACTTTCTTGATCGCTGTATCAGGGGATTCATTAAAATAATTTGCCAGCATTTTTTGATAAATCTCAAACCGCTGCAATTTTTCTGTGTAGCCTTCGCCTGTTTCCTCTCCTTTAATATCCGTATGGGTGGGAATGAATGAGGTTATAATCGCCGTATTTTTCAACCCTGCCATTTGAAACAGCTCATAATACCGGCAGGCGTTGTATATACTGTCTGAAACCAATATGGCATTGCCATTGCCGTTTTGCAGGCGTTCCTTTTTCTCCATGTCCAGCATCATGTCAATTACAATTTTTTCCAGGCGGGATTTGGAACTGAACACTTTTTTCAGAGTCCCCCATTTCTGTTTCAACTCGGCTTTGGCAAAATCAGTAAGTCCGCGGGTTTTGAGCTCAAACCATTCGTCAATCTTTTCCAATGAGGTTATTTTTTGCTCAATGTCCCGGGCTTCATAGCGTAAATCCAATACCACCTTATCGTTTACAGCTTCGTCAAATTTGTAGGTATGAATGTATCTGCCGAAAACTTCCAGACTGGTTTGTTTGTCGGATTTTAATAAAGGGGTTCCGGTAAATCCGATAAATAATGCATCCGGTAAAAATTGTTTCATGGCCACGTGCAACTTGCCTGTTTGAGTTCTGTGACATTCGTCCACAAATACATACAGTTCGCCTTTGGCTTTAAAATCTGAAGGGATATTGCTGCACAAATCCTGCACATAGGCATCCATATCTTTTTCATCCACTTCTTCCTTGCCACCAAATTTATGAACAAGCGAACACATCAGCAAAGGTGAGCTGTCATTGAGTTTATTCAGCAGATCTTTTCCGCTCCGGGTGCGGTAAATATTTTCCTGAACACCTTTGTAAACTTTTTCTATCTGTTCATCCAGCTCTTCACGGTCGGTAACAATCAGCACCCTGGCATTGGGATTGGTTTCTCTCAACCATTTGGTGAGCCATACCATGGTCAAACTCTTGCCACTGCCCTGGGTGTGCCAGATGATGCCGCCTTCCCCACGTTTCACAAAATCCTGGGCCGATTTAATGCCGAAATATTGATTGGATCTGGCCAGTTTTTTTTGCCCTCTGTCATAGACAATAAAATCGTGCAGCAATTCTAAAAACCGTTCCTTATTCAGCAGTTCCACCACATTTTTATCCAGGGGATAATTGTATTTAGCAGCTCTGTCACGGATGGGTTGAGTCAGCTCCAGCAAATAGGTATGGTCTTTATTTGCTTCTTGGCTGACCTCTTTCCATCTCAAAAAATATTTTTCTTTTGTATCAATGGCGGCATGGGTAAGGCCTTCAATGTCATTGCCTGCCATGACATACTGAATGGTGCTGAAAAACGGTTTGATAAAAATATGTTTCTGATTGTCCAGGTTTTGGCGGATGCCTTCAGATATGGATACGGTGCTGCGTTTGAGTTCCAACACACCCAGAGCAATGCCGTTGACATACAAAACAATATCCGGCCTTTTTTTGTGGATGCCGTTGATGGTCACTTCTTCAGCAATGGCAAAATCGTTTTCCAAAGGATTTTGCCAGTCAATAAGCCAGACGGTTTCTTTGTTCTGCCCGATCTCGGGCTGAACCGTCACACCATAGCGAAGAAGCGAATAGACCTCTTTGTTCACATCATACAGCGATTTGCTCTGGTCATTGGCTGTTTTACCAAATTCATACAAGGCTTTCCCTATCAGGTCGTGACTGTATTTTTTCCGGGTGAGATACGCGCTTAAGATATCTTCTTCAATATTTCTGTTTTCTTCCCTTTCTTCCCAATGCCCAAGATAGCGATATTTCAATTCATCCCGGAAGAGGGCAATAACCCTGTTCTGGGTTTCCCGCTCTTTTTTCCCGATGTTACTCATGGTCTGTTGCCCTTATTTTTTGTTGGGCAATTTCAATGGCTTTATGCAGTTTTTCCTGCAACAATTTTTTAGACGGCAATATGGTTAAATAATCGGCTACCCTGATATTGCTTTTATCCAGCTGCAAAAGCTCAATGTGTTCTTCATTTTTACCCGTGCATAAAATCAAGCCAATGGGGGTATTTTCGCCTTCAACCTGCTCATATTTTTCAAGATAGCGCAAATACAACTCCATCTGTCCCTTGTATGCGGCTTCAAATTCACCGATTTTCAGATCAATCGCTACCAGGCATTTTAACCTGCGGTGATAAAACAAAAGGTCAATGTAATAATCCCGGTTATCAATTGTGATGCGTTTTTGACGGGCCATAAATGCGAAATCACTACCCATCTCAATGATAAAATGCTGCAACTCGGCAAGGATAGATGTTTCTAAATCCCTTTCGGAATAGGTATCTGCCAGACCTAAAAAATCAAGAAAATAAGGGTCGCGAAATACCAGTTCAGGACTGAGTTTTTGTTCGGTTTTCAATTGATCAAGATCGTTTTTTATGGTTTGCTCGGGCTTTCTGCTGATGGCGGTACGTTCATAGAGCATGGATTGGATGCGGTCCTGCAATTGCCTTGACGACCATTTTTCAATCTTGCATATTTCAATATAAAAATCGCGTTTTAACTCATCCTCCATTGAGATAATGAGCCTCAGGTGTGTCCAGCTCAATTGTGAACGCAGTGCGTGCACAATTTCAATGTTGGGAAAAATCTCCGCCATTCGGATACAATGGTGCAGATGCCTTTTGCTCCACCCTTTTCCATATGCCTGGGTTAATTGTTCCGACAGACCGGAAATCAGTTTTTTCCCATATCCGGCTCTTTCATCCCCCAGAATTTCTGTTTTTATTCGTTTGCCGATATGCCAATACAATAAAGTAATTTCTGCATTTACGGCCAATGCTGCATTTTGCCTGCTCTGCTCAATCAGCTTTTTTATGTCCGCAGCAATGGGCTGAATATTGTTTATTTCCCGACTCATATCAACCTGATCCTCCCGGTTAATAAATTCTGCATCATGCCCTGCTTGATCATTTTATATTTATTCAATTTCTTTTCCAAGGCATTTATTTCTGTATCCATGTCAGAGAGGATTTTGGCGATGCGGGTTTGTTCTTCAAATTTTGGGAATTGTTTTTTTATTGACTCGATAGTCTTGGCATTAAGGCTTGGAACTCCCGACGCTTCGTTATAAGAATACCAATCTATAAGATTAAACATATAAAAAATAAATTTTGGATCATACCCTTGATTTATTTCTGTATAGAAAAGTGTATCTACAGACCAAAAAGGGGTATCCATGTATTGTGGTTCATCAATAGTCCCCTTGCGGCCAATTAAAACAGATGGTTTGTCATACAAAAAAATTTTTGCTCTACCAATGACACCTCCAGATGCTAAAATCGGGTAAATTCCATTATCTGTGGTTACTTCCTTTTGACTTTTACCATGTCTGATTTTTAGAACCTCCCCCAACTTTTTTACCACCCACCCCTCTTTCGGTTTCAGCAATTCCTGCATGGCTCCTTGCTTGATGGCCCGCTTTTTGGCAATGAGTTTTTCTAACTGGGCAATGAGGGCATCGGCATCGTTTAAGGCGGTGGCTATGGCAGTTTGTTCGGCTTTGGTGGGGGGACTGGGGATAGATAGTTTTAATATTTTCACTATAGACAACCCGGGTTGTGCTGATGATTCTGAATATTGATTTAAATTCATATCAGCCAATGCATAATAAAGCCATTTCACATCTGTTTTTGTGTTTGGGGTAACAACAACCGCATGCTCTGAGGCAAAAAATTTTCCTTCAACATATTGAACATTTCCACATAGAGCCCCTTGACGGCCAATCAAGGCAAAATCACCATTATGGGTAAACCTATCTGTGTAACCTCTAAGTCCATTTCCACCATAACAAGGATAAATATCGAGCTCGCTTATTGTTTTTGAAGTAATAGTTTCACCGCTTTTCATATCTGACAAATCGTCTAATTTCTTAATATCCCAATCACCCGGAATAACCCCAACTTCAGTTTGCTTAAACCCTTTTTGTATTTCCACTGCTTCTACCATACAAAACCCATCTGTTTTAAATGCTTCTCAACTTTGGTGGTCAGTTCATCCACTTCACGGCTAAGTTTCGGCAATGGTGTTTCATAGCGTTCAGCCAGTTCTTTAATGCGCTGGGTCAGGCGGTGGCTGATATTGTCCATTTCAAGTCGGATGAGTTGCTCCAAGCTGTGCATCCATTTTTTTTCCACCACAATGGTTTTTATGTCTTCAATGCTCAGTTTGGGGTATTGGGCAATTACTTTTCTTTCCAGATCTGCTCTGGCTATTTTTATCTTGTCCTGCACTTTTTTTCCATCTTCCATCAGGTTTTTATACTGCTGGAGCATATCGTATTCTTCGGCATTGTCTGTATTTCGTTTGCCTGCTTCTCTGATGGCTTTGCCCAGATTGGCTTTGCTGATTCTGCCTTTGTCATCCAGGGCATTGACAAGCAGCCCGTCTTCGCCATCCTGTTCTTCCCGCAGTTCGTCCATGCCGGTGGTCAGGGATTCAGCCCGTGCCTGCAGGTCATCAATGGCGTTTTGTTCCGAGCTGAAATATTCTTGAATCATCAGGGCAGGCGGTATGAGAAGGCCTTCCAGTCCTTCAATCCCTGCCACCAGTTTCACCGCTTCTTTGCCCCTGTTTTTTATTTTCTTTTCCATGCGAATCACACCATTACCGGCCAACCAGCCATCAGCTGCCAGTTCATAAAAATCATCCTGCATGATTTTGGCCCAATAGTCCATCAGATGCTGATACATGGCGTATTGATCTGTAAGCGGTTTGCCAGCATAGTGTTGCAGCAGGTTTTCAGAAATAGTGTGTATGGCCTGTTTGGGCGTTAACCCTTTGTCCAATACTTTGGTAAACGCTGTGGTTTGACTTGCCCATTGGGTGAACACTGCATCCATCTGTTTTCCAAAAAGAGTGAACTCAGGATGTTGAAAAATAAAGGATTTGGTTTCCTGAGTTTCAATCTTGAGGTAAACATATTCCGGGCGGTTATCAATGGCTTTGAATAACTCACTTTTTAATGAAGGATACACTGCCCAGTATTTTTCCATTGCTTCAATATCCCTTCTCGGGATGCCACCGAGCAGATGGGCTTCAATGTCTTGTATGTCTTCTTGTTCCTGGCTGTCAATGTAGCGGGGGATGTTCAGATTGTAATCGTTTTTGGGATCGGCAATTTCAGAGAACAAAATAATCCGTGAATACTTTGGGGTTTCAATGCGATGGTTAAACGTGTCCACCATCTTGTGGATGTCCTGTTCACGCAAACGATTTTTGTTGCCGTCTTTTATAAATCCCCTGCTGGCATCAATCATGAAGAGGTCTTTGCGCTGGCCCGCATTTTCTTTATCAATTACGATCAAACTTGCGGCAATGCCGGTTCCATAAAACAAGTTGGGCGGCAAACCGATAATGCCTTTGATATACCCCTTTTGAATGATCTTTTTCCGGAGGGTGGCTTCGGCATTGCCCCGGAACAAAACGCCCAGAGGCAGAACAATACAGGCCTTGCCTTTTGATTTCAAAGATTTAATCAGGTGCAGCAGAAAAGCAAAATCTCCATTTTTTCTGGGTGGAACCGCATCATACCCTTCAAATCGTTGATAAAGATCATTGGCAGGATCTAACCCGTTCATCCACGCCTTATGGCTGAAAGGCGGATTGGCAACGGCATAATCAAATTGTTTGAGTTCGCCTGTGGTATCATTGGTAAACTGTGGTGCTGCCAGGGTATTGCCCTGGACAATTTCAGCATCAGGATTGCGGTGCAGCCACATGTTCATCACTGCCAGGGCCCGTGTGGCATTATCGTTTTCCTGTCCGTAGATAGTGATGCCGTGTGGTGCTTCATCTGCCGATTTCAACAACAGGGAACCTGAACCGCAGGTCGGGTCATAAATGGTTTCCGACTGGGTTTTGGATTTGTGGATACTGATCACTTTTGCCATGATGCGGGAAACTTCGGCTGGTGTATAAAATTGACCTTTGCTTTTTCCGCTTTCCGTGGCAAAGTGTCGCATCAGGTATTCATAGGCATCACCAAGCAGGTCATCGCCCTCTGCACGGTTGCCGCTGAAATCCAGTTCCGGCTTCTCAAAAATGGAAATCAGGTTTGTCAGTTTATCAACCTTGTCTTTTCCCTTGCCCAGTTTTTCATCATCATTAAAATCGGCCACGGTAACCACACCCGTCAGTCCATTGGCCTTTGCAAACTCCCCTATTATTTTATTGATTCTGTCGCCAACATCTGGTTTGCCTTTATGTTTTACCATGTCATAGAAGCTTGCATCTGGGGGGATTTCAATCAGCGGGTCTTTTTTGTCGGACACATATTTCATAAACAGCATCACCAATACATAATCCTTGTATTGGCTGGCATCCATACTGCCTCTGAGTTCATCACAACTGGCCCATAGTGAGCTGTATAATTCAGATTTCTTTATTGCCATTTATTTCCCTTTTTCTATCTGTTCTTTCATATCTATCCTATCTTGTATTCATCTGGCAATGGGGAACAAAAATCGGTTGTGTGTTTTTTTATAGGACTAACAATAAATTTTATTGTTTTTACATTTACAATGCAAAAACAACTGACAAAATAACACTCAATGGCTATCAGAAAAATATAGAGGTGGCAATATCATTTTTTAAGAAAGAACAGATTACTAACAGGATAAAATTCATACACAAGACAGGATTGACAGAGACGGGGCATTTCTCAAAGAACTTTATCTGATCATTTAGGGAAAATGCCATAACTGGCATTTTCCCTAAATAGCGATTTTTTAAAAGATTTTGAACTTTCACAGGTTGCCCAAAGGCATGACTGCTTGAAAATTTTAAAAACCCGTCTTAAATGTAGTGGCGGAAGAAGTTAGTTCGATATAGTACGCTATCTAATAATGCTTATCAGCATACTCCACCCATCCGCCGGTGTTAATTAGGGCTTTGTCAAATTCTGAAATTTGAAAGTCAATTTTTTGGGTCTGATCTTTTGATTGAATCATGATCTCAAGGGCTTCCATATCCACCGAAATTTGAGTATCGCTGTTTCCAAATTCCTTAAAAAGGGTATTGATCTGTTCTTCAGAAAGCTCAATGGCCAGCATACCGCCATTAAACATGTTCTGCCTGAATATTCTTGCAAAACTCCGGGCAATCACAACATGGATACCGTTTACTTCAAGGGCCCAGGGCGCATGCTCTCTTGAAGATCCGCACCCAAAATTTTCCCGGGTGACAATGATGGCTTTTCCTTTAATATCCATTTCAGGATTAAACCCATCTAATTTTATATCTTCAAATAAATGCGGTTTCAAAGCTGTTTTCTCAATTTCCGTAAGGTATTTGGCTGGAATGACTTCATCGGTATTGATATCTGAACGATCAAGAAATAAAATATTTCCTTTAAATTCTTTCATGATTATTTTCCCTGTTCACAAAAAAGGTTGGAATTTGAAATTTCACCTTTAATGGCACTGGCAGCTGCTGTTGCCGGGCTCATCAGGTGAACCATGCCACCCTTGCCCATGCGGCCGATAAAATTTCGATTGGTTGTGGAAGCTGCCACCTCACCTTCTGCCAATACACCGTTGCTCATGCCAAGACAGGCACCACAGGTGGGATTTGTCACACAAAAGCCTGAATCCATAAAGGTTTTGATGATCCCTTGTTCCAGGGCCTGGGAAAATATTTTGGGTGTGGCAGGCGATACAATTCCCCGGACATGGGGGCTGATGGTATGACCGGCAAGCACCTTTGCGGCAATTCTCAAATCTTCAAGCCGCCCGTTGGTGCAAGAACCAATATAGACCTGATCGATCTTTGTCCCCTTCATCTGGGACACAGGTTTTACATTGTCCGGCTTATATCCAAAAGTAGTTAAGGGTTCAAGGTCACTGACATCTATTGTTTTTAATTTTGCATAGTCGGCATCATCATCTGATTTAAACTTTGAGAATGCTTCCAATGCATCCTGCCTGGTTTTATATTGATTTTTTATAAACTCCCAAAGGTATTCAACCGTTGTCATATCAGGAAGGCATACCCCGCTTGTGGCACCGGCTTCAACCGCCATATTGGACAGGGTCATCCGCTGATCCATGTCCATTTCATCCACAATATTACCTGTGAATTCAATGACCATATTGGTGGCTCCGTTTACACTTATGTCTTTGATCACCTTAAGGATAATATCTTTGGCATATACCCCATCGGCAAGTTCTCCAATGATCTCAATCTTATAGGTTTGAGGGGTTTTAAAGGCGCAGACCCCTTTTAAGATACCCACTTCCAGATCTGTTGTTCCCACCCCGGCGGCAAAAGCACCAAACGCCCCATGGGTACAGGTATGTGAGTCTCCCATAATAATAACAAATCCAGGCCTGACAAAGCCTTTTTCCGGAAACAGGGCATGACACACACCGTTATGCCCAATATCAAAAAAATCCTTGATATTGTGCCGTCTGGCCCATTCACGAAGAATCTTTCCCTGCAGGGCAGTCTTAGAGTCTTTGGCAGGACTTACATGATCAATAACTGCTTTTATTTTATCCGGATCAAACACCCGGTCTTTTCCCCTTGCCATCAGATCCTGGATAGCCATGGGAGTTGTTATTTCATGACAAAAAACCCTGTCCAGTTTTAACACACTGACATCTCCAAAGGGTTCATCCACTAAATGGGCTTTAAAAATTTTTTCTGCAATGGTTTTTCCCATTATTCTCTCCAGATCCTATAATGTTTTATCTCCAAAATAATCTTCTCCTTCTGCAGGTGTAACTACCCAGTATGCCGAAAATATCTGGTCAGACAAATTTTGAATCACATGGGGAATTTGTGAAAAAAAGGACACAGAATCGCCTTTGTGAAGTTCATAGGTCTCCTGACCATAAAGTAATTGTGCAGATCCTTTAACAACGATTCCCAGCTCGCGGCCAAGATGCCCTTCTTTTGTATCCCCTCTTTTCTGGCCAGGTGCCAGTTCTAAAAAAAAAGCATTAAAAGAATGATTGCCTTTGGCCTGGCTGTCGCCGCAAAGGGTTTCATATTTAAAGCCTTTTCTATGATAAATCTTTCGATCATCTTTCCTGACAATCTCAACCCGGGAATGGGTTTCATAGTCTTTAAAAAATTTATTTGGAGGCACCCCATATACTTCTAAAATATGTAACAAGGTATCCAGGGAAGGCGATATCCGATTCCTTTCTATCTGGGACAACAAACTGGAACTGATACCTGCCTTTGCAGCAACTTCTTTAATTGTAAAATGCCTTGAATTTCGAATGGGCCTGAGAAGTGCACCAAGTTTTGTTTTCATGGACTCACCATTTTTAAGTATAATTAATTAAAATTTAATTATACTTAAAAAAATTATATTGTCAATATAATTTTAAGCAAGAATTTGACCTTGCCCGGAAAAATCGTAATAACCAAAAAAAGTATGAAGGGTTCAAGAAAAGGCAGGCAAATAATTTTAACAAATTTTTAAGCTCGCTTTTGCCGTATCATGGTGAATTTCAATTTTCCCCGGGATTGGTATTCAGAGAGCAGTCTGTCCACTTTGGCATAATCTTTTTGCTCAATCTCAATTGTATGAACAATTTTATCTGTATAGGTTGTATCCATAATCCTGGTCAAATAATTTTTTATCTGAATAAGCAGGAAATCATTAAACTCATAGCTGACTTCAATTAGAATACTCACCGCCTGAATAAGTTTTTTAAGTTTTTTCAGCTCTATGGTATTTTCCACAGATGCACAATAGGCATCAATCAACCCTCTGATACCAAGTTTAACACCACCAAAATGCCGGGTCACAACGGCTGCAATATTGCTCATGCCATGGCTTTGCATTGTATTCAGCATGGGTTTCCCGGCAGTCCCCAAGGGCTCTCCTGCATCAGAACAATGAAACACATCCCCTTTTTCTCCTACAATATATGCCCAGCAGTTATGGGTGGCCGTTTTATTCTCCTTTGAAATCCGGGAAATAAAGTTTTTTGCTTTTTCAATGGAGTCCACATATTCCAGGGTGCAGATAAAAACAGACCTTTTGATTTTTATGGTTGTTGTCCGTTGATGTTCAATTGAATAAAAATAATGTTCATCCATCTCTATTTGTACCTTAACGATAATATTATAGTTTTTTTTCTGTTTATCATGTAAAATAATCAATCAAATAACACAACAATGGCTATCAAGAAAACGTGGGAATGGCAACTTTATTTATTAGAAAAGGTTCAGGCATATGAGAATTGTAACCAGGCCGGATTTTGACGGAATTGTATGCGCAGTACTGCTTTATCAGGCTGAAAAAATTGATGCAGATATTAAATGGGTTGAGCCCAATGAAATTCAAACGGGAAAAGCTCATATTTTAAAGGGCGATATCATGGCAAATCTTCCCTATTCGCCCAATTGCACATTATGGTTTGACCACCACATCTCCAACAAGCCCAAGGGTAATTTTCAAGGCGCCTTTGACATCGCCCCGTCAGCTGCCCGGGTTATTTACGAGTATTATAAAGAAAAAGGGAAGCTGGACAACCGCTATGATGAACTGGTCTTTCATACGGATATCATAGATGCTGCCGACTTAACCCGGGATCAGGTACAACACCCTGAAAACTACCCTTATATTATTTTATCCATGACCATCAAAAACCAGAACTATAAAGATCTTGCCTATTGGAATAAGATAGTTGATCTCTTGATGAAGACAGGCATTGACCATATTCTTGAAGATCCGGAAATAAAAAGCCGCTGTGAAAAGGTTATTGACGAAAATATTGCCTATGAAAAATATTTAATTGACCACACAAAAATACTTCATAACATATCAATTACTGATTTCAGGGGTCTAGACATTGTGCCCGAAGGCAACAGGTTTTTAACCTATTCACTTTTCCCGGAATGCCATGCCAGTATCAAAATCAGATTTCATGGCCCTGAACAAAATTATGTACTGATCAGTATAGGCCGCAATATTTTTAACCAGAATTGTCATGTCAACATCGGCAATCTTCTGACAAGATTTGGCGGAGGCGGCCATGCCGGTGCCGGGGGCTGCACCCTGAAAGCCAGTTCAGCTGATACTGCCATTGGTCAAATCCTGGAAATCCTGTTTCAAAACAAAAAAGAAAATTAAACTGCAATTAATTCTTGCCAAAGCCTTTAGGGAAGTATAATAACTCAAAATCAACCAAATCATTTACAATTTACATTTACAAAGGATGACCCATGATAGACAATTTCTACCATATACTCACGGATGAAAAGCTTGGCCAAATACATGAGGCCTCTCTTAATGTCCTTGAAAAAACAGGGTTGCGCATTGACCACCCTGTGGCCCTGGAAAAACTGGCCGGTGCCGGTGCCAGGGTGGATAAAGCCCGGCAAAGGGTTTATCTATCCAGCGACATGGTTGAACAGGCTTTAAAAACAGCCCCCAAAAGTTTTACCTGTGCCGGGCGAACACCTGAATTCGATTTTCCGGTGGGCAAAACCGGTCAGGATCAAATGCCGACCTTCCGTACTGTGGGTGGAGCCATTAATCTCTATAATCTGAGCACCAACGAGTCCCGCCCCATCGGCATAAAGGACTGTGGTGACATGGCCCATCTGGTGGATGGACTGGAAAACATAAATATCCTGGGGACTTTGACACCCCAGGATATTCAGCTTGAGACCTATGACATTGAAACGCTTAAGGTAATGTTGGAAAAAGGCCGCAAACATATATGGGCCCTTACCCCGGATTCAAAAAATCTCAAATACCAGCTGGAGATGATGGAGGCTGTTGCCGGCAACAGGCAGGCTTTGAGCAAAAGGCCTCTCTGCAGTGGAATTGTGTGCCTGATTGAACCCCTCAAGTTTCCTTTTGATGAAATCGAAAGACTGTTATTGTACGGGGACTACAACCTTCCTGTCCGGGTTCCATTGAATCCCATCATAGGCGCCAATGCACCTTATACCCTGGCTGGCACCATCACCCAGACCAATGCAGAAGCTCTTGGCAGTCTGGTTGTGCTGCAAACCCTCTGCCCCCAAATTCCCTCCTGGTATTATTCCCTTGTCCAGTCCATGGATATGATTAAAGGCTATACCCAGTTTGTTAACCCGGAAGTAATGCTTGTTGAATCCGCACTTCTGCAACTGGCCCGCCACTATGATTTGCCGGCAGCTACCTCCCCGATTATAGGGAACAATTGCCAGACCCACGAGATTATGTTTGAACGGGGCACAAGCCTGACAATGAACGCCCTGGCCGGCATAAATGAAGTAGGAGGTGTGGGAGGCCTGGAAAACGGCCTGGCCACATGTCCCCAGCTTGCTGTAATTGACAACGAAATAATTGCCTATGTTAAAAAACTGCTGGAGGGAATCGACATAAATGATGAGACAATAGCGGCTGAAGTAATTATTCGAGACGACCATAGTGGCAAATACCTTGAAGATCCGCACACCTTCAGTCACCTGCGCAAAGAAACCCGTTTCAAGGCTTCTCTTTTTGACAGACGTCCCTTTTTAGAGCGGCAGGAAAATCCCAAGACCATTATCGACAGTGCTGAAGAAAGAAAAATAGCCATCATGAATCATCATAAGGTGCCCCCTTTAGAGGAAAAACTGACACAGGAACTGGACCGAATATTAAATACCGCCAAAAAAGAATTAGGAGTTGGTGCATAGCATATACTGCATAACAAATGACAGGGAATGAAAATGGCTGGGAATGATACCCTTGAAAATAAAAAAATAACTGACCATATTGTCCAATGGCTGGATGCCTATCTTGGTAAATCCGGTTTATCAGGCTTTGTCATTGGTGTTTCAGGGGGCATAGATTCTGCCGTCACATCATGCCTTTGTGCTAAAACCGGCAAATCTGTCCTTGCCCTTAATATGCCAATTCACCAGGTAAAAGACCAGGTATCCAGATCTCTTGCCCATATTGAATGGCTCAAAAAAAAATTTAATAATGTAAACGGCTCTGACGTGGAACTTTCACCTGTTTTTGATCAAATTAAAGACAGTTTTCCAGACACTGTTCAAGACGGTATGACAATGGCTAACACGCGTTCCAGGCTTCGCATGCTCACCTTGTATGCCTTTGCTTCCAGCCATAAGATGCTGGTGGCAGGAACAGGGAATAAGGTTGAAGATTTCGGGGTTGGTTTTTATACCAAGTACGGAGATGGCGGCGTGGATATTTCCCCCATTGCCGATCTCACGAAAACACAGGTCTATGCCCTGGGAAAAGACCTGGGCATTATAGAAGAAATCCTGATGGCAGAGCCGACAGATGGCCTGTGGGAAGACAATAGGACGGATGAAAGCCAGATTGGTGCCTCCTATTCAGAATTGGAATGGGCCATGCAGTATCTGGATTCTTCCCAAAAAGGACCTTTGAATGAACGACAAAAAAATATTGTTGCCATTTATAAAAAATTTCATGTTGCCAATAAGCATAAAATGGATCCCATACCTGTTTGCCGCATTCCTGAAAATTTAAAATAATCATCAAAAAGTCTGTTTATTCTTCTGTCCACTTTCTCCAGGAAGCAGAAGGCAACATACAAAACCCAGTATGGAGGATATTAAAACGATCAGAAAAATGGAAGAGACGCCTTTTAAGACAGCTTCCTGAAGAACCTGTCTTGCACTCTGGGTCATCAGAGCTGTAAATTCAGGTTTAAACAGATTCTCCATGCTCTCACGAAGCTGGGCTAAAAGTTGTGGGTTCAATACATGGGATGTCTCTTCCAGGCGGTTTAATAGTCCTGAAGTGGCAAGCCCCCCGCAAATCCCAACACCAATGGTTCCACCAAATGTCCTGGAAAATTGATGAAATGAAGTTGCCACACCAAGGTCTTTTTTTGACAAACTTTCCTGGACCACAATCAGCGTGGATAGGGTGATAAATCCCATACCAAGTCCCATCACCAGGAATACGATAAAGCTGTGTACCATGGTTGTTGTAAGGGTAAATCCAAAGGTCAGGGCACTGCCTGCCACCATAAGCAACCCTCCGGCCAGGGCTGCTGTTTTTGCACCACCCTTGCCCATGATTCTGCCAAGCACCAAAGACCCCATAGACCAGCCAAGGCTCAATGAAAGCATGGCCCAACCTACCTGCATAGGGGTCTGTTCCAGAGCCCCCTGAAGAAACAAGGGTGCATAGGCAAACAACGCAAAAATGGAAAAACTGCTGAAAAAACTGGCAAGGTTACCATAAGCAAACCGTTTATGCCTGAAAAAACGAAGATCAAGGATGGGATCTTTTGCCCGCTTTTCAGCCAGGTAAAACCCAGCTCCAAAAATAAGAGTTACAAAAGATAAACTCATGATCGGCCAGGAGCCCCATTCAAATTCCCTGCCGCCCGTAATAAACAGGGTTAACAGAGCAAGGACAAATCCTGACAAAAAGATTACCCCGGAAATATCCAGAAAAATAGTTTTCTTTTTTTCCCTGAATTCCTTTAAATAAAGGCTGATCCCGACAAAGGAGAGAACCCCCAGCGGCATATTTATATAAAAAATCCATCTCCATGAGAAATAGGTAACAATAAAGCCTCCCAGGGTCGGTCCTATAATGCTTGAAATCCCCCAGATGGAACTTGCAAAGGACAGGGTTTTTGCCCGCTGCCCGGGCAGGGAAATATCAGAAAGTACGATATAGACCAGTGCAAAAATCCCGCCTGCCCCGATTCCCTGGAATACCCTGGCTGCAATAAGAAATGCCATGGATGGGGCTGCACCTGCTGCCATACTGCTCAAAATAAAAAGCCCAATGGAAAATAAAAACAGGCGTTTGGTATTAAACAGGTCACACAGCTTACCAAATACGGGCAAAGCTACTGCCCGTGCAAGGAAATAAGCTGAATACACCCATGCATAAAGGTGAAGGCCCCCCAGTTCAGTAATTATGGTGGGCATGGCCGCAGAAATGACAAGGGCATCCATGGCCCCTAAAAAAAGTGCCAGAAGGGAAGCGCCGATAATAGCGAGACGGCCGGTTTTTATGGTTTGATTCATGCTTTTGAAATTCCCGTCTTTAACGGAATCGACCCGGAAAAACAAAGGGAATAAGAAAAACAAAACAGGCAACCAGGAAAGCCAGGCTGCCCAGAATGGCGAGCAGATCACCGGCCCGGATGGCTGCTGCGCCATAAAAAAGAGCAGATACAATAAAAAGTAACCAGCCCCATATCTGGCATTTTTTCTCAGAGAATAATCTTGGACCTGGCATGGTTTCTCCAAAAAAAACTTCGCCTCAAGCAATTGACCCGAGGCGAAGTTTCGCAATTAAGATTATTGTTCAAACACTATTTAATCCACAATGGTTTAATGAACTTACTATCCTTGTAAGGTGTCAGTGGTGGATCGGCAAACAGGGTTACCAGTTCACCGTTTTGTACCTGGTAGTGAACTATGGGAGCGCCTGGTTGTGCATGCAGGGTATTGTTTTCACCCCAGTTGATGTCACCCATTAATCCCTTATAGGGAACTTCCTTAAGATGCTTATTCACGGCTTTAAAATCATAGGGATCACCTGAAACTTTAGCAGCCTCGGCCCAGGCCATAAAACTTGTGTAGGTGATAAAGGAGCCTACCCCAAGACTATGTTTGTAACGTTTTTCATACTTGTTCAACCATGCCTGTGTTTCAGCATTGGGTGCTACAGGTGTGGGCACACCCGCTGGCATCTGACCCAAAACACCATCGGCTTTTTTACCCAGGGTGCCTACTACCTCAAGGGGAGTAATACTCCAACCCAGACTGATAATGGTATTGGTCGGTTTTTTAAGAAATTGTCGGACAAAAGTTATGGGTTCCTGTGAAGCTGCTATTTCAAAATGGATGACGGCTGGTTTGATCCTTCTTATTTTGGTTAAAATGGGTCCCCACTCGTTTGTACCATAAGGAACTACCTCATGAAGCGCCACTTCCCAACCGATTTCTTTAAACCTTTTGGCCATAACTGCACCGATTTCCTCACCCCAGGCATCATCCGTATTGATGAGCACGACCTTTTTGTTGGGATAATCATAGGGTATTTTTTGCAATGCTTTAAACACAGAGCCGCCCTGATCTGCTGCAATATCCGTCATAAAGTAAGCATTATAATATTTTTTTGGATCTTCCTTATACACATCCACGGATGCCTGGGAACCATCATCAATGAAAAAGGGGGCATCATATTTCCCATAAGCCCTGACATCCGCTCCGGCGCCGGCCCAGCCCGCAACCACAACTGCAACCTTCTTTTGGGCGCATAGATAATCAGCACCCTGCATAACCACTTCCGGTGCAAAATCCTGATTATCAAACATAACAACCTCAAGCTGTTTGCCTAAAAGACCGCATGCTGCATTGAGCTCTTCTACTGCCATCTCAACGCCTTTAAAGTAATTATCTCCGGAACCGGCATAATCTCCGGTCAGAGAGAACGCGCAACCCACCTTAATGGTATCAGCGGCAATTGCCCATGATCCCAATACCATGAAGACTGCAACAACCAACGACATCAAACCAATTTTTTTCATTTCTTAAATTCCTCCTTTTTATAAGTTAGAGATGTTATACTAAAAATCCCTTTTCCGACTATGATAAATCATTCATTCACTCAACTATCTCAATGAATCGGCTCCCGTTTTCCGGCTAAACTTAGGAGTCGTGAATTTTCGAATCAAACCTGTAACCCCATCTGGAAGAAGTAATACAACCACAACCACCAGACCGCCCATGATCAGAAGGCGATAAATACCCATGGGTCTTAAAAGTTCATTCATGGTGACCGTAACCACGGCGCCAAGTACAACACCGGGATATTGGCCGATTCCGCCCACTACAATCATGATCAAAAGAACCGTAAAGACTTCCATGCTCAGCATTCGAGTTGACAATATACCGACATAATGCACATAAAGACCACCAAACAAACCAGTAATAAAAGAAGTAATGCCAAACACCAGAAGTTTGTATTTAAAGGCACTGACACCCAGACTTGCGGCAAAATCCTCGGAATCTTTTATAGCCAGAAAGGCCGTGCCCCAATGGGATTTTAAGATCACCACAATGATAGCACTGCAGATAAGAGTCATAACAAAGGCAAGATAAAAGAACGGTACCAGCTCCGAGGAACTGAATGACATGCCGAAAATCTCAATCGGGGGAACACTGATAATGCCTCGTGATCCGCCTGAGCCAATGGCTTTGCCAAGGGGACCTTTCAAAAACGGTTCCAAAGCCAGTTGAAATGCAAATGTAACCAAAGCAATGTAGGGTCCAGCAAGCTTAAGGCAGGGTAACCCTATGAGCACCCCGATCATTGCAGTAATTGTTCCGGCCATGAATATGGCCAAAATCGGTGGTACGTTCAATGATACTGAAAGTATGGCCGATGAATAAGCGCCAATGACATAGAAAGCCACCTGACCAAAAGAAAATATGCCGGCATACCCCATGATAAGATCCCAGCAGGAGGCGACAACAGACCATATCAAAATCATTGTCAAAATCCGCATCATGATGGAGCTGTCACTTACAAAAATAGGCAGAATTCCAATCAGACCATATGTAACCGCAAGAATCTTTATCATGCTTTTCGCTTTCATGATTTATTCCCTTCCCATCAAACCCTGGGGACGAAATGCCAAGGTTATTAAAAGTACTGTTAAAACCGCGATATCAATGTGTATCATTCCCAGATAATATCCAACAAAAGCCTCCAGCATGCCGATAATAAGCGCTGCATAAAGACTGCCCCGGATAGATCCCATGCCGCCAAAGGCGGTGATGACCCAGGCTTTGATCATGATGCCTGTACTGGCTTGTGGATTAACAAAGTTTTTCTGGCTGAGTAAAATCCCGCCAATACCCACCATGATGGTTGATATGGCAAAGGTGGCGGCAAAAACACGTTCCTTGGGAATACCGACAATCTGTGCGCCCGTCGGGTTTTGAGCGACGGCCTGTACTGCCATCCCAACACGGGTATTATTTAATAACCAGGCAAAACAAAGTAAGCCTGTAATGGATAATATAAAGATAACCACGTCCTGTTTCATAAATACCAAAGGCCCAATGGCAAGTGTCCCTTCCACAATGTCAGGC